>Ga0316209_1000814_pt1 | contig 43313 bp, 38 predicted proteins | sample 6monopyrite_MG_FD_204945 | JGI IMG/M metagenome (GOLD analysis project Ga0316209, IMG submission 204945) | Microbial mat bacterial communities from mineral coupon in-situ incubated in ocean water Damariscotta River, Maine, United States -... | ecosystem: Environmental > Aquatic > Marine >...
TTCAATCGGATTAGATATTTATGCTTTTCCACAAAACGATACATAACAAATGACTCAAATTCAACGCGCAAAAAGCGCGCGCGTCTTAGCCAAACCGTTGAAGGTCTGCTCCTGGCCGAAAGTACCAGTTTGATAATTGAAGGTGAACGCGAACTATTGGCCGGAAGCAGAAATAGAACATTGGAAACAATAGAGAAAATCGCAGATGAAATTATGGAATTCATTGGCATGATAAGAGTTTGATAAACCCGATTAGAGTAATTGTGTTTGCAGGTTTAGGTGCTCATACTAAGTTGGCGATGTACATGTATATCATATATGGGAGAACTCTTTATGAGTGAAAAAAGTAAATTGCAAGGCGCGGTTAATTTTGCGGTTGGAACAATAATATTTACTTATATTTTACTAGCTGCTCTTGGTATTTTTATAGGGGTGGAAGACTATAATAAAATAGGTAATACGGAATATATTACTCACTATGCTAAGGATTGTAGAGAGAGTTCAGATCACAAATCTATCAAGGTTTGTGAGTGCGGGGCAAAAGCTTACGCAGCCTTAACAAAGGATAAGCTTTCGGTTGTAGACGCAGGGATATCCGGCGCTGTTGGAATGCTAACATTTGGATATGTCAATCTGGATAAAAGAGTAACAAAGTTTATTAACCTCACTACAGATGAAGAGGCTGCGTATTTCGGGGAACAATGTGTAGTGGACAATGATTTCTTTAATAATTTAAAAAACATCATGCATTAAGATTAAATTTGGACATAATTGGAACTTGATTATGAATGACAGCGAAAGACTTGAATCGCTATTTGATACGATAAAGAAAGAACTGGATCAACTAGATGTGTTTGAATCTGAAGTTATTAATAGGCCCCAATCAGATGCTAGAGATAAGACGTTAGAAGCGATTCGAATTGAAAGAAAAAAATTAGCTAACCTAGCAAATTCCGCTAGTCAATAGCTGGAATAAACCAGTCTTTACTATTGACCAAAGGTAAAGTCAAGGGTATCCTTACTAAAAAATACATAGTAAAGGAGTAATTAATGCCAAAAGTAAGCGCCAAACGTCAAATCACACTGCCTATCGAGCTGTGTAAAAAAGCACACATTGAGCCAGGCGATGAAATAGAAACCTACCTATTTAATGGTCAAATTACCGTTGTCCATAAAGAAAAAAGTGCGGCCAAAGGTATTTTAAAAAATATTAAATCTGATAAACGAATATCCGATGAACAATCGTTGAAAAACTATATTGACAGTAACGATGCGGGTGTCGCGTGATCGCGATTGATACAAATGTTTTACTTCGGTATCTACTCCAGGACGATAATGAACAGTCAAAGAAAGCCAGTAAATTAATTGCGAGTAGCGATAAGGTGCTTATTACTGATGTTGTGCTCACTGAGGCGATATGGACTCTAAGAGGTAAGAAATATAAGGCATCAAAAGAACAGATTCTCCTTGTGGTAAGCCAGCTATTTAAAGAACCAAATATATATTTTGAGGATGGGCAGACGATATGGCAAGCACTGAATGTGTATCGACAGACCGTGCCGGTCAAAGTCGGGACAAAAAAGAAAGATGCAGACTTCCCTGATGCATTAATCCTGGAGAAATCGAAAACTGTAGCTGACAATGAAAATGATGTTCACGAAGGTTTATATACATTCGATCTTGCTGCCCAGCAGATCGATGGAACAAAGAAACCATAAAGATTGAAATTTGAAAGTGAGACTTATGAAGCGATTATTCGAACAAACTGATGACCACGGAGACTACCCTGGCAACGAGCTCACGGAGTCGCAAATAAAGGATGTCGATAATTCGCTTTCATATAAAGAAATCGCCCAGTCCTTCGAGTCTCTCTTGCAGACCGAAGCTAGCGCGTAGGGCGGATTAGCAACGCGTAATCCGCCGCATGAAAACACCAACAATGGAATGCAAAGTTAAAGGATTAACTTACCATGCCCAATTATCGACGCAATCGGATCGAAGGTGGTTGTTATTTTTTTACCGTAAACCTGCTTGTGCGAAAACAAAATCCATTGCTGGTAAATAACATTGACCTACTGCGTGATGTCGTAAAACGAGTCCGCACTCGATATCCCTTTCATATTGACGGGTGGGTGATCCTTCCCGATCACATGCATTGCATCTGGACGCTGCCCCAAGGGGATATGGATTATTCAAACCGAATGCGCTTAATCAAAGGGATGTTTTCCAGGGGACTCCCAAAGGAGGAGTGGTTATCTCCGGTACGACATCACAAAGGAGAACGCGGCATCTGGCAACGGCGCTTCTGGGAGCATACTATCTGCGATGATGAAGACTATGCTGCTCACATGGATTATCTACACTATAACCCAGTTAAGCATGGCTACGTAGACCACGTTAAAGAGTGGCCTCATTCGACATTTCATACGCTCGTTAACAAGGATGTTTATCCATTGAATTGGGGTGCAGTGGATGCGTCATTACCTGTAGGTGAGCCGGGGTGATACATGCGGCGGATTACGCTTCGCTAATCCGCCCTACAAAACCTGTCTGAGTCGTTGGATTAGCCTGCAACGACAGGTCCTGGCCGATAGCTAAAGTTCGCTGCACTAAGCTACATGCCACCATTTCTATTCTTCCACCTTTGCCCAGCCTATCTCCCATGCTATCAGCGGAATCAAGGCAGGAATCAAGGGACACAATACTTATCTCATCGAATTAAGTTTTGTGTCCCCCGATGCGTACTAGTGAGCAATCGAGATTGCGCTTCATCCGGCGCATGGTCTTAATATCTATTACAGTACCTGCAATATCTGTATTGCCAGCTAACTCACTCTACTCCAGTCGTTTCAATGCGCGTTCAATACAATCTCGCTTGCTAGTTTTTTCCATCCACGACTTCAGGTTTGGGTAGGTATCTAATGAAAAGTCCGTCACGCTTGACTGTTCGACACTAGCATTCGCAAATATATCGACTATGGTTAAACGAGACCCTGTCAAATATTCATTATTGCCCAGGTGTTTATCCACTATTTCACACTGTTGATTCGCAAACTTTATCGCTTCATCCACTTCCTTTGGATCGGGTTCTCCCAGTGCAAACTGAGCTCGCAATACTTTATTGAAGTAAAGGGAGTTAAACCATCGTCCAAGGTGAATATTAAAGAAATCCATCCATTGATGAACCACTGCCCGCTCATATTTATCTTTAGGATAAAGCGGTGAATCCACTAATTCTGCGAGATAACAGCTGATGGCCCCTGACTCAAATAGGTAGCGGTCATCATGTTGTAGCAGAGGTACTTTTCCAACAGGGGTCTTCTGTGAAAACTCCTCTTTTTTTTGCTCTCCACTGGCAAGGTCAACTAAAACAAATTCATAATCCGTATTAAGCTCTTCTGCCACGTACAGTACTTTTTTGGTGTTTTGAGTAGGAAAACCATAAATTCTTAGCATAATAACCGCCCTCTTATTTACTTGTGATTTGCAAGCATAATGAGTTTACTTTCATAAAACAAGTAAATATTATATTATTCCCCCATGCAAAACCGCTCTCACTGCCCTATTGTCTTCGCCCTCGACTTGATCGGGGATAAATGGAGCCTGATTATTCTGCGGGACATTATCTTGTTCGATAAAAAATTCTACAAAGACTTTGCTGATTCTCAGGAAAGAATCTCCACCAATATACTGGCAGACAGATTAGCGAAACTTGAAGCCGCCAGGATTATTTCTAAAAAGGGAGACACTGAAGATAAAAAAAGGTTTATTTATCGTCCAACTGAAAAAGGGCTCGCCCTCATCCCGATGATGCTGGAAATGGTGCTATGGAGCGCTCAATACGATAAGAAAACAGCTGCGTCCGCTGATGTACTCAAACGTATAAAAAAAGACCCTGTGAAGTTCGCAGAAGATATAAAAAACCGATTCCGGTAAATGTATATCAATACGTAAGACGTACCAGGTAGGGCGTCAATAAGCGATAGCACATTGCGCCGTATGTAATGACGTTATGCAAAGCTTCGTTCGGCGCAATGCCCGTTGGTTATTGCGCCTTACGGTCTAGATATTCATACCCAATACGATCACCACTTTATACTTGCGCGCTTACTCTTCAATCTTTACCCAACCGATCTCCCATGCGGTCAACGGCCCGATGATCGCCTCATTCAATCCTTTGGGTATTTCTGAGCGTAGCTGATCCAGCGGCACACGCCCGCCCATTACTTCAGCATAACGCTGCGGATAGAGCGGTTTCTTTTCAGGCTCTGCATAGCCCTCTGGAAAAATCGGCTGATTGTTTTGAAATGAGTATTTATCCGTTGCGCCTAACGTGTGCAACATCTCATGTGTGATAACAAAATTATTCGATTGCGCCGTCTTAGTATGAGAGAACGCATGCACGATACTTAACATGCCTTTTTCTATGCCGGTTGAATGCGATAAACGTTTATGTACTTTCGGATCATAGTACAACGTAAAAATTCGGATGTCGGGTTTTGGACCGTTGTAGGTATTCATTGTAAATGCCCAGTAACGAAAACTCAGGCTCCACAAAATAGTATCCAGTACACTTTTGCCGATTGGTGGTAGCGGGGGTATTTCACCAATTTCTGGCCCCATACGCAAATCCAGTGGATCACTGATCGCAATGCCGTAACGCGCGGCCTCACGTCGCATAAACTGGTTAATCGAGGAAAAATCGGCTTCTTTCAGCGTAGCAATATAATCAGAAGATGCACTGCTCTGGTCGCCATTGATTGGATAGATCACGACCCTCAACGGCTGATCCCAGTCGGAGGTATTTACTTTCATAAAGAACTGATCAAGCGCCACAAACAACAAGACCAGTAACAGGATAAAAACGCGAATATCTTTGAATGTGGTGCCTTTTGGTTTTTCCGGCAGTGGCTCGACCGGCGCAGTCACCGGCGCTTCCTTAGGTTGTTTTACTTCAGGCTTGAATTTTTGATAGGCAATACCACACTGGGGGCACTGCCAGGCGGGGGCCTCTTCGGCTTCACGTCGCACATAGCGGCATTTGGGACATTGCATAAAACTGCTCTCTGATCCGTTCAATAAAAGCTGCAGGGCCACTCATCGTAATGTGACCCTGTATTGAATATCGACAATCAGACAGCAAAATCAAATGAAATAGATTCTATTGCGGCTCAGGCGTTGTGGTACTTCTATTTATCATTTCTCGGCGTGTAGACCGGCCCCGGGAATTGCGCCACATTGCCGCTTTTGCCCGTTAATTCAGTGATCTTACCCGCACCCTCTTTGACAACTTCATCAATCCGCACGATTGAATGCATAGGAATAAAGCTTCTTTTAACATCGGCAAATTCAGTTTTGAGCCGTTCTTCACTCGGATCGACCACCACAGCGCTGTTTTCACCAAAAATCAATTCTTCAATCTCAACAAAACCGTAGAGCTCGCCCTGGTAGATCTCACGCGCATACAGCTCGTAAAGCTTGCCCTCGTTGTGAAAGATCACTTTGTAGATACTTTTACTGCTCATTGTTATGTACTAATCCTTCCGCAAGCGGCTTATTGGACGGCAGAGGATATCAGCCTATTTTTATGATTAATAGCTCTATATTCCTGCCCTATTGTTTATCCTCTCATTGACGAGATCGTGTTAATCTGCCCACTGTCACTATCATAAAATTCACCAGATAATCACCCTACCTATGCCCTCCCCAACCGATATATTCAGTGCTGCCGAACAGTGCGTGCTCGCCTGTGATATTGATGAAAAACTGCGCCTGACGAGTGAAACAGCGCAGCAGTGGCACAGTGACGCCTACACGCTCACGTCAAATAAGCCGCCCATACCGATCAAAGAGGCCGGGCGACCACTGAAGCCGCCGCTGGTAAGCCCCGCCAAAGTGCCGCGACGCGGCCTTGGCAGTGAAGCTGGGCGCGCTGCGCTGATCCATGCCATCACTCACATCGAATTCAATGCGATCAATCTTGCGTGGGATGCCGTCTATCGCTTTCGTGGCCTGCCCAGACAGTATTACAGCGACTGGATAAGTGTCGCCGTCGAGGAGGCGTATCATTTTGAGCTGCTGTCGAAAAGACTGCAAAGTCTCGGCTACCAATACGGTGATTTTCCTGCGCACGATGGTTTATGGGCGATGGCACACAAAACGGCTGGGGACCCGATGGTGCGCATGGCACTGGTGCCGCGCGTACTCGAGGCACGTGGGCTCGATGTGACACCCGGTATGATCACGCGGTTGAAGAACGTGGGCGATGATGAGACCGTCGCCATTTTAGAGATTATCCTGCGCGATGAAATTGGCCATGTCGATATCGGCTCCCGCTGGTTCAAATATTTTTGTGATGAGCGTGGCCTCAATATGGCACACACCTTTTATCAACTCATCGACGAGTATTATATCGGTGAACTGCGCGGGCCATTTGCTTATGAGCTACGCAAACAGGCGGGCTTCAGCGCAGAAGAGCTGGCATTACTCGAACAATGCTCGTCTCAGCCGGCTAATAAATGAGCCTTGTGAGCGGCCTGTGCATCAATTGAATGTCGCCACTTAAATGAGTCCGTAGAAAATATAATCTCCTCACCACTGCTCAATAAACCTGCGCCGTCCTCAAGTATCAGTAGCGGCGTATTTGAAACGTTTGCCAACAATTGCAACTCTTCCATTTTCACTACGCACTACAAATCGGTAGTTGATTATAGCGACGCATTCGCCGAAAAGTGCAAAGGCTATTCGATACTAACGAATCGCAAAACGTTTAAGAAAAAAATATATACAGCACGTGAAGCAGCTAAGAGAGAGATCCAATTTTATTGAAATGTTTTATAGTCCAGTAAAGTGGCACAGTCACACTGGCGGTGTGTCATCCGCTAAGTTCGAATTCGAAGAAGACTATTTTTCGAGGCTAGAAAGCGTCTTGCAAAGCCTAGGAAGTCCAGTTTACGTGAATAACATAAACTACTTTCTCCGCAACTTAGACAGAAAGATTATCCAAATGGATGACGGCTACAACCCCCACCCCCAAAAAGATAAAAACTCTGCAAACGGCCACATATCGGATGCTTGCCGGTGCCACGGTTTGAGGCTGGTATAAAAAACAGTCCCAGTTTCGTTTTTGTTTCCATATGCTTTATCTTCACCCACGCGCCAGTCTAATGCCCACCAGCTAATCAACAACCGTTCAAGTGGTTTGTGTGACCCCTTCACGTAGCCTTTACGGCTGCCTTCGGTTTCGAAAAATGGTGTGGTGCTGTCGCCTACAGGGAGTCTCATCAATTCATCAACCGGCGCGATGGCAAGTGTTTCGTTGTGAAAATGCTGGGTGATCTCTGCCTGCGTCAAAATCTGGATATCCATCACCCGATGGGTTTCATTTTTAAGAAATATCGCGATGCGGCTGTCGGCATTTGATACCTCGGGCAATGCTAATAGCCCCGGCAGTGTCATGCCATAAATCGATTGTGAGTCGGTTGCCCAGCCATCAGGGTAGGCGGAAGTGGGCAGGTAGTTCGTCGGTACCATCGCGAGAAAACAGCCGCAGGTATGGATTATGGTTAATAAAACCGGCCTGTTACTTGCATTCAGTGTTATGACTGTCAACAAACCGTTGTTGTTGCCAGCGGTAATGTGAAACGGAAACAGGCTGAAGGGCGTCTCTTGGAAATGGATACGATAGATCAGGTTGGTGTAACGGCCGTTGGCAGTGGTGAACGTTTGACGGTCAACGTAAACCGTTGGTTTATTGGCGTCGATATTGATGCTTGCCTTGCCGTGCTGATCGAGATAGGCGCGCGGTGTGCCGATGCGATTAAACGATTGGTCTGTCTGTTCGGCGATAAAAAACGGCGCAAAACGGGCAAAATCTGTGCTCTGGTTGTTAACGAGATAAGCAGTGACGTGAGGGTGACTATTTTGCAAAGCATCGTGTTGGGGACGAGATGTGGCACACGCAGACAGTAATAGTATCAGCGCCATGATGAATGCAGGGCGCAGTACGTCTAACGATTTTAATGGGTTGATGCGTGCCATATTCACACCGCGTTGCTGTATTGAGCCAAAGGACTGGCAGGTAAACGATAGCAGATACACAGGGGACGTGGGCGGATGACTGCATCATTTTTATTGGAACAGATCGGGATGCCGAAAGACCCAATATCCGAAAACAAGATTTTACGCCATCGGCTGGATGAGTTTATTGCCGAGGCACGCAAAAACGAGCGCAAGATGCGCCGTTTCCAGTCGCTGGAGCTGAAGCTGATCGGCCTTAGCTCGGTGCATGACCTGATCGATGCCGTGCTCGCCCCTGACTACGCCACCTTCCGCTGGGATGAAGTGACGCTGCTGCTGCTCGATCCGGAATATGAGATTCAACGCGCACTGGAAGAGGAGGGGGTGGATTTGCGCTCGCTGCCGCATCTGATGTTTGCATCCTCCAGTGATGACCTTAACGCCTATTATCAGATATCGCTTTTTCCGACATTGGGCCCTTACCGCTCACGTCAACATTCGACCCTTTTCCCCGCGCGACGGCGTACCCCGGGCAGTGTGGCCCTGCTGCCGCTGGTGCGTCAGGGCAAACTGATCGGTAGCCTCAACGTCGGTAGCTATAATGCGGAACGTTTTGTGCGTGGGGTGCGTACGGACTTTTTTGAGCATCTTTCAGCGACGGTTTCGATTTGTCTGGAAAATGCCGTCAATATTGAACGCTTAAAACGACAGGGGCTGACCGATACCTTAACGGCGATTAATAACCGACGCTTCTTTGACCAGCGGCTCAAGGAGGAGGTTAGTACGGCACAGCGCAATAAACGACTGCTTTCGTGCATGTTGCTCGATGTCGATTTTTTTAAGCGGGTGAATGATACGTATGGGCATCAGGTCGGTGATCTGGTGTTGCGCGATGTGGCCGCGTTAATTCGTGCGCAGATGCGCGGCAGTGATGTGTTATCACGCTACGGCGGTGAAGAGTTTTCGGCGCTGTTATCGCAGGCAAGTGAAGGGGAGGCGCTGGAAGTGGCGGAGCGTATCCGCGAGAGTATTGAACAGCATGTGTTTAGTATCGACGGGCAGGCCGATTTTAACGTCACTATTTCGATCGGTGTGACGACCTTTAATCCCGCGTTGAATGAAGCTGCCGCGATGCGCATACAGGGTGAATATATCGTCGGTCAGGCAGATAAAGCGCTCTATGATGCGAAGGCCAATGGCCGCAACCGTGTTGAGAGCCGCGGTGAAATCGAATTACAGGAAGTAGAGTAGCGGGCAGCGTTTCCGCGCTGCTGTCACTCCTGTTGATTTAACAGCACTGGATTGCGGCCTTCGCTGGAATGACGGCAAACAATGTAGCGCGGGATTATGTTGCGCTAATCCGACCTGCTTATTTCTTTACGTGTAATCCGCACTCTTTATTGTCAGGGTCTTCCCACCACCAGCGTCCGGCACGAATATCTTCCCCCACCGCAATCGCACGAGTACAGGGCGCACAGCCGATGCTGGCGTAGTGCTGATCGTGCAGTTTGTTGTACGGCACGTCGAAGTGGCGAATGTAGGCCCACACCTCTTTGTTAGACCAGCTGCTGAGAGGATTGAATTTCTGCAGGCCGTTGCCTTCGTCCCATTCCGATTCCGGTAGTTCGCCGCGGGTGGGTGACTGCTCGGCCCGCATGCCGGTGACCCACGCCTTTTTGCCCTTTAATGCGCGTTGCAGTGGCAGTACTTTGCGGATGCGGCAGCACGCCTTGCGCAGCTTGACGGAATCATAAAAGGCATCCGGGCCATTTTTACGGACGTAGGCCTCAATGTCGCTGCTCTCGGGCGCATAGATGATGAACTTGCGCTGGTAGTGGGCCATCGCCTGCTGGATCACGCTATGGGTCTCCTGCGGCAGGCGACCGGTGTCGAGGCTGAAGATCTCAATTTCTGGGGCGAACTTGCAGATCAGATCGGTGGCGACCATATCTTCCGCACCGAAGCTGTTGGCAAAGGTGGCGGGGGCGTAGTCTCTGGCGATTTCGATCAGGCGTTGTTTGCTCTGTTCGATCTTTGCTTCGAGCGTGGCATCTAATACGGATTCTGAGCTCATGGTTTTCATCCTCAAAAATTAATATCACACTGCGTCATTCCGGCATGCTTTTAGCCGGAATCTAGCATGGACTAACAGAGTATTTCACGCCGATATTCCTTCCCACGCAGGAGCATTTCGTTCGGTCGGCTGGGGGCGCGTAATAATTTCTATTCTCGTAAAATAAAGTGGGCTAACTATATATATAGTCAGCCCAAAAACAGCATCTATCTATTTGTTTTTAAAGGGAGGGGTTAGCCTGCCTTTTTAACCTTGATGCGTGTCTTGTCACCCTGCTGCTCGGTATTGAGGATCTCATGGCCTTCGCTTGCGAGGCTGGAAGAGACCTGTTCCGAGGGTTCACCGGCGGTGAAAAGAAACTCAATCACTTCACCGGCAGGGTATTTACGCAGCTCGTTACGCGCCTTGATGTAATGCAGCGGGCAACCGAAGGTGCTGAGATCGATCACTTCAGCAGTGGCCTTCTCGGCTGTGGCAGCTGGCACTCTCGGAATCGATGCGCTGAGGTCGAGCTGCTGATCGATGGTCTGACAGGCGTTGGCCGCTTCGATGGTCCAGTGGTCCATCGCCTGTGCCAGCTCGGTAAAACTGGCATCGTCAAAGTTGGCCTGTAATTCGGTGATCAATTCACCAAACTCAGCGATCTGCTGGCCGAGATGCGCCTGTGTTGGCTGCGCCGTTTGCAGCAACTTACCGATTGCCTGCAGGTCATCGAGGGGTTTTTCACCGGCGAGGAACAGCAGTGATTGCCCAACACGACGGCCCACTTCGATCGCGCATTCCAGCGCTTCATCATATTTACGTTGCAGCAGAAAGGCGTTGCGATAGGTACGTTCGGTGGCCGCTTCTGAGAAGTTGGCCGCGACCGTTTCCTGCGCTGCGCCGGAACATTCGCCGCCGCCGAGCTGCAGTACCTTGAAGTCAGTGACATCGCCGTGGTCATTGAGTACCTCTGGCACATCTTCTTCGTTGATGTTGGCAATATCATCCAGCAGATCTTTGAAATAAGCAGTGTCTTTACTCTGCGCCCAGTCAAAGAATGACTGCTCGTTGGCACTGTCGGTTGTGTAGGTGACCTTCACTTTTTCGATCGCAGATTCGATGCGCGCAGAGGGCACGGTGGGGCCTTTGATTGCGATTGCGCCGCCATGACGGCCATCACCACCGAGATACATCTGATAATGCGGGATCAGTTTGCCGTGCTTCCGTTTACCTTCGCCATAGATACCTATATCGCCGGTCTCGGGCTGCGCGCAACCGTTGTGGCAACCACTGACGCGGATGCGCAGATCATGCTCGCCGCCGCTCAGTTTAGGGCCGAGGATGGTGGAGGATGTGATACCGAGACGACAGGTCGAGGTGCCGGGGCAGGCGACGACGTCGTCACCCGTCACCGGTTCTTTGAGGCCGAGGGCGGTAATCGCAGCACGCACAGTGTCGATTTTGGCATCGGGTACGCCGACCAGCATCAGGTTTTGATCCTGTGTGGTGCGGATATCGTCGACACCTTCAGCGCGCATCAGTGCGGCCAGGCCGCGCAGTTGTGCGACAGTGACATCGCCAATTGGAATCGCAATCGGGAAGATGTTGAGGCCGGCCTGTTTCTGCGCCAGTACCGCACGCGGCGAACCGGGATTGTTGTGGCCGTTGCCCGCTTGAGGTTCGACCCACTCTGCGGCGGGCAGGGTTTTGTCGGCCAGTGCGGTGACGGTACGTGCCAGTTCTTCTTTGTATTTTTCGATAAAGCCGTCTGCGCCGAACTTGTCGACCAGAAACTTGATGCGTGATTTAGCGCGCATGCGGCGATTAGAGTAGCGGTTATGCAGCGAGATGATCGCTTCCATCGATGCCAGCAGTTGCGGCTCTTCGATAAATTCTTCAACCGTGATCGCCTGACGCGGCTTATGGCCAAGGCCACCACCGGCGAGGATCTTGAAGCCCGGTACGCCATCTTTCTTTGTCGCAATCACGCCGAGGTCGTGGATCATTCCCTGTGCGCAGTCGGACTCACAGCCAGAGAAGCTCATCTTGAATTTACGTGGCAGATGTTGCGTCAGCGGATAACGCAGAAAATGCTGCGTGACGTGACCCAAAATTGGCGTGATGTCGGTATGCTCATGCGGGCAGACGCCGGCCAGTGGGCAACCGGAGATATTACGCACGGTGTTATTGCACGCCTCACGTGAGGTCATGTTTGATTTGGCGAGCAGACGGATCGCATCCGGCGTCTTCTCCAGCGGGATGTAGTGGATCTGAATCGACTGGCGCGTGGTGACGTGCGCGGTGTCGTGTTGTGAGAACTGCTCAACGACATCGGCGACATGTTCTGCCTGCTCGGCATTAAAGTGGCCGCCCGGCACCTTGATGCGCACCATGTTGACCCCTTCCTGACGCTGGCCATAGATGCCCTGTTGCAGACGCATAGACTGGAAGCGATCGGCATCGATGCGCTCCTCAAGGTACGCCTTTAAGGTCTCTTCGTAGCGATCAATCTCTTCGTCATTGGTTAATGGTTGCGTTATCACCGTCATCACTTTTTCTCCTGCCCTCAGCTACGGGCGATAATGTTGCTAATACTACTTTGTGCCTGTTTCAGGCGACTACAAATTTAATCCCAATCAGCAACAACATGGTTGCGAGGATCGGGCGCATAATCCGTTCCGGAATGATGGTACTTATGTGGCTACCCACATAGATGCCCGGCAGTGAGCCGATCAGCAGATAACCCAGTAGGGTGAAATCGACTGTGCCCATCTGCATATGTCCCAGTCCGGCGACCGCCGTAAGCGGCACCGCATGTGCCAGGTCGGTGCCCACGATACGCATAGTGGGTAGCGACGGATATAAAAATAACAATATAGCCGCGCCAAATGCTCCCGCACCGATCGAGGTAATAGGCACCAGCACCCCTAATAATACGCCGGCCAATATGGTAACGGGTGTACGCCATTGTTTCCAGTTTGGCAGCAGTTTTTTAATGCTTTGCCCGGTATTTTGAATGGTATTTTTGAGGTACAGCGCCAGTGCCGTCAACATCAACGCGGCCCCTAACGAGGTGTTGACCAGAGTGTCGATGTGGAAATCAGGGGCGGTGGCACGTACTGTGTCGAGCAGATAAACCGTTAGAATCGCCGTGGGCAGGCTGCCGACAGAGAGCCAGCCGACGATATTCCAGCAGATGGTGCCGCGCCGGTTGTGAGACAGGATGCCGCCGGTTTTGGTGATCGCGGCAAACAGCAGGTCGGTGCCGACAGCGATGATCGGCGGCACGTTAAAGGCGAAGATCAACAGCGGCGTCATCAACGAGCCGCCGCCAACGCCGGTGAGACCGACGAGCGCGCCAACGGCGAATCCCGAGATGATGTATGCCCATTCCACTGTGATATATCCGATGATTTCCGCGTAACTAATTGATTCTTTAGGTTTCTATGTGTTGTACGGTTGTTGCAGGGAGGAAGATTCTAGCATAAATCAATAGTACCAATAATAATAAATAATGCTATATATAGAACTATTAGTTATATAGGCCTGATCTTAAAGGCAGGAGGGTCGCCATGAATTTTCAGCAATTGCGCTATATCCGCGAGGTTGAGCGGTGTGGGCTTAATATTTCGACGGCAGCGGAGGCGCTGCACACCGCTCAGCCGGGCGTGAGTCATCAGATCCGCCAGCTTGAAGATGAACTCAATGTGCAGATCTTTGAACGCAATGGCAAACGTTTAGTAGGGGTGACCCAGCCGGGACGTGCGGTGCTGGCGATGGCCGAGCGGGTGCTGCGTGAGCTGGAGCATATCAAGCAGGTGGGGTTTGAGTTTACCCATGAGGCGAGTGGCAGTCTGTCGATCGCGACCACACATACCCAGGCCTGTTATGCGCTGCCACCCGTGATTAAACGTTTTACCGAGCGTTATCCCAATGTGCGTTTGCATTTGCATCAGGGGAGTCCGACCCAGATTGCACAGCTGGCGGCCTCGGGGGTGGCTGATTTTGCAATTGCCACCGAAGGGATCGAACTGGATGAAGAGCTGGCGATGATGCCCTGTTATCAGTGGAATCGCAGTGTGATTGCGCCACAGGGACATCCGATTCTAGCCTGTGAGCCGTTGACGCTGGCAGCGATTGCCAGCTACCCGATTGTCACCTACGATTTTGCCTATGCGGGCCGCTCGAGGATCAACCGTGCCTTTGAAGCGGCGGGCCTGCGGCCGAACATGGTGCTGACGGCGCTCGATGCGGATGTGATCAAAACGTATGTGAAATTAGGACTGGGGATTGGGTTGGTGGCGACGATGGCCTACGACAAGGAGCGTGATAGTGCGCTGGGTGTCGTCGATGCGGCGCATCTGTTTGAGGCGAGCACCACGCGCATCGGCATTCGTCGCGGCAGTTACCTGCGTGGCTTTCACTACGCCTTTATTGAAATGTTTGCACCGCATCTGGATCGTAAGGCGGTTGATGCCGCGATGTAGCGATCCTGAAATTGACAATTCATGCTTGAATTTGACTTCATGGAGTGGCCTGTTGAGGCAGGGTTGGTTAAGCAACCTGGCCACAAACGTTCGTTAGAATGCGTTACGTGATACTAACGTGCATTGGTCAAGCGACTCAAAGACAAAATTAATCGCTCGCATAAACCTGAGCACTATTGTGCCGGGAAGGGAAAAGATCACAAGCCATCCGAGCATGGATGCAACACTTGGATTATTTCAATGCTGAAGCCTCAAATCACTGTGGGCGTATAACGCCACGATGTACATCAGCGCGGCTCGAAAACTCTGGCACCCGCTCTCTGTATGCGACGTAGTATGTCGCGGCTGAGGTCTTGTTATCCGGTCCGTTGCTCACATGTGACAGTGATTAGCAACGACAAAAGAAACGCCTATTTTAGTCGTAAATGCAGCGTAATTGAGCCTATCATAGAGTACCTTAAACATGATTGGCACTTATCAACGCGTCGCATCTACCAAATGCATCAATATGATTAATGGCTTGCATATGCCTTCGGGACTGGCTTTTCTTGGAAGTGATTTTTCAGGGCTGACATAATTATATACTACGGCAGTTCTCGCTAAGCAGGGCCGAGAGCTTTTGCGTGGCAGGTCCGGGCCGTTCTGGTTGGCCGAAGACGATAAACAGTGGCACCTTTCTGCGTTGTCCTTCGCGCAGTGGCAGCGGCAGTAGTTCACCCGACGTGATAAATTGCTGCGCCTGATGATCCGGGAGCCAACCAAAACCGAGCCCACTGACCAGTGCATCGGTGGCCTTGTCGATACTGGTCACGGTCCAGCGCTCGGTTGAAGCGAGCCAGCCGACATCGCGTTTTAATTGTACACCGGAGTCGCGGATCACGACGTGGATTTCACGCCGCAAGTCTTCCCCAGTGAGCTCACGATTCAATTCGCGTTGCAGTTGATGCAGCGGATGGTCACGGTGGGCGACGGCGATGAATTCGACTTCAATCAGTGGATCACCTAAAAATCCCTGCGGGACAAGGCCGCAGATCACGAGATCGGCGCGGCCTTCAAGCAGTGCCTCGTCGGCCCCGGAGAGTACGACCTCATTAAGCTGAACACGGGTGCCGCGACTGAACGGCACAAACTTTTTTAGTGTGGTCATTAGGATGGCACTGGGGAATGCGGCATCGACAACCAGGCGGATCTCCGCCTCCCACCCCTGGTCCAGGTTATGCGCCACCGCTTCGAGTTCGGCGGCGGCTGTCACCAGTTGGCGGGAGCGCTGTAAAAGTACCTCACCTGCGGCGGTCAGTACTGCCTTGCGTCCATTGATGCGCAGCAGCGAGACGCCGAGCTGCTGTTGTAGTTTGGCGACGGTGTAGCTGAGCGATGACTGGCTGCGGTGCAGCTTCTCAGCCGCCTGCGCATAACCGCCATAATCGATGACTGCCTGTAGCGTACACCACTGCTCAAGTGAAACACGTGGATGATTCATGGCTCTATTATCGAATAATTAGATGGTTATTAGCAAGTATTTGCGCTTTTTAATCGAATTAATATACGGATAATAGCCAGCGTCGAACAGCGAAACAGACGAACAACAATTTTATGATACTGAAAAGGAGCTTAATCATGGATAAATTCGCAACATTAACGGGTCGTATTCTGCTCGGTCATATCTTTCTGCTGGCGGGCATCAGCAAGATCAGCGGCTACGCAGCAACCCAGGGGTATATGGAGGCGATGGGGGTGCCCGGCATGATGTTACCGTTGGTGATTGCACTGGAGATCGGCGGGGGTCTTGCCCTGATCCTTGGCTTTCAGGCACGCCTCGCAGCCTTGGGGCTGGCGGGCTTTAGCATCGCGTCGGCGGTGATCTTTCACGCCAATTTTGCAGACCAGATGCAATCGATCATGTTTATGAAGAACTTTGCAATGGCCGGTGGGCTGCTCTATGTGGCGGCATTTGGTGCCGGGGCGTGGAGTATTGATGGCAAAATGTTGCAGCGACGTCGAGAATTACCTCACAGCACAGCGACGGTATAGCACGTAATTTATAAACAGGGAGTGATCGATGGGGTTATTGGCAAACGGTGAATGGCATGATCAGTGGTATGACACATCGGAAAGTGCGGGTGCCTACGTTCGTAATGAGGCGCAGTTTCGAAACTGGGTAACCGCCGATGGCAGTGCCGGGCCCACGGGCAGTGCTGGCTTTAATGCAGCGGCGGGGCGTTATCACCTTTATGTTTCACTTGCCTGCCCATGGGCGCATCGTACGCTGATCTTTCGCAAGTTGAAGCGGCTGGAGGATATGATTACTGTCTCGGTGGTCGATCCACATATGCTGCAACACGGCTGGGCCTTTAACGGAAATTTTGATAGCACACTGGATGAAGTGAATGGGCATGGCTATCTATATCAACTCTATACGCAGGCACAACCGGATTACAGTGGGCGGGTAACGGTGCCGGTGTTATGGGATAAACAGCAGCAGACGATTGTAAGTAATGAGTCATCAGAAATTATCCGGATGTTGAACAGTGCATTCAATGGACACACTGGCATCAAGGATGATTATTATCCTGAGCCGTTGCGCAGTGACATCGATGAGATCAATGCATTTGTTTATGCAAACATTAATAACGGTGTCTACCGCTGTGGTTTCGCAACCACGCAGCGTGCCTATGACAAGGCCTTTGAGCGACTGTTTAATGCACTCGATGAGATTGAACAGCGGCTCGACCAGCAGCGTTATCTGGCAGGCGCACAAATGACCGAGGCAGACTGGCGCTTGTTTACAACATTGCTTAGATTTGACCCGGTCTACGTGGGCCACTTCAAATGTAATCGTCAGCGGATTGCAGATTACCCAAATCTGAGTAATTACCTGAAGGAGTTATATCAGGTACCCGGTATTGTAGAAACGGTGAATATGACACATATTAAACAGCACTATTATTTTAGCCACGATATGATTAACCCGACACGGGTCGTACCGCAAGGGCCAGCATTGATGCTGAACACAGCGCACGACCGGAATCGTTTTAACTAAAAAGGAGAAAGACGATGAGCATGTATGAAAAAGGATCACCCTATAAAGTTGACGTTAAAAAAGATCAGCCAGCCTATATTTGTCAGTGTGGCTTTACCAATAATCCACCATTTTGCGATGGCTCACACGCCGCACATCCACCCGCACAGCCACTGGCATATTCGGCGCAAGAAGATGAGACTGTTTATATCTGCGGTTGCGGACGTACAGATAACAAACCATTTTGCGACGGCACGCATAGTAAGGGCTAGGGGTATTAGTCCTGCCATATTAAAGGCAGGCGTGAGAGGTGTTTTTTGTGGTTTCTCACAATACTTCCTCGTACAGTTGCAGTGATCATCATGCTATGGTTAACGGAGAATCAAAATGATTAAGCGGCATAAAGCAGCAGAGATGCAGGAAGGTGACGGCGTTAATGTCAGACGACTGATGCCGATCGCCGATTTTCGTAACTATGACCCGTTTGTACTGTGGGATGATTTTACTATTACCCCGGGGCATGGATTCCCTGATCATCCTCACAGAGGATTTGAAGCGATCACTTATCTTTATAGTGGTTCGATTAAACACACCGATAATCTTGGTAACAGTTCGACTGTAACCTCAGGGGGTGCGCAGCGTTTTACCGCGGGCAAAGGGATTGTCCATTCTGAGATGCCTAACGACGAAGTGGCCACGCGCGGTATTCAGTTCTGGATTAACCTTCCGGGACGTTTCAAGAAGATAGATGCAGAGTACCAGCAGGTCAATGATGGTGAGTTTCCGGAGCATGAAGCTAGCGGCGTTCGTATTAAGGTGCTGGTCGGTGAAGCGTCACCGTTGTTGATTAAGACCGCCATACGTTACCTTGATATCAAATTGAGCAACGGTGCCTCTCATATCGAAATGGTTCCGAGCGGTATGCGAGGTTTTATTTATGTGGCCGATGGCGAGGTTGAGATTAACCAGCAGCCGTACCATCATGGGGAGAGCGCTTTCTTTGAGAGTGAAAGTCAGCTTGAAGTTAACACGGTGAGTGATGCGCGAATCATGCTGGCATATGGACGCCCGCATGGAGAGCCGATTATTCAGTACGGCCCGTATGTTGATTAATAGTTAGCCGTACGCTGTTATAGCGGCGGTCGTATTGCATTGGCACTATGTCAATCAATGTCATTGATATAGTCCCATAAATTGAGGCCCTCAATGCCGAGCATCATCACCAGTGCTAGGCAACCGAGCGCGGGCAGTGCCAGTTTGTAATCGAACCCCGTTGTTAGCAGTAACTTGCCACCGATGAAAGCACCGACGGCAGAGACGATGACGCCGAATTCAGCCATTAGCAGTAGCGTTAACAATGGCATCACGGGTTCACTTGTGGCCGAGATTGCAGTCATCAATACCAGCTGGATAAAGAGGCCGATCAAGAGGGCAATGATGGGGAAGGTGGCTTTATTCATGATGGCTTTCCATGTTGAACTGAGATTCAGTGTAAGGGCATAGGGGGGAGCGGACAAGCGTGTGTGCGGCTATTGAACCTGTTGCCACTGCTTCTTTAATCGTTTGACGGAGACCGGAAGCTTTGTTTTGAGCACCTGCGCAAACAGCGATACGCGTAGTTCCTCAACCATCCAGCGATAGAGGGTCAGTGCCGGGTCTACGATACCTTGTTGTTGCTGGTTTTCAAGGCGTGCAAGATAGTCGTCCCAGAGTGGCCTGATCTCCTGGATAAGGGCGCGATCACGATTCACGCCACCGGCCAGTTTTTCGATGCGTAAATTGATTGCCTTGAAGTAGCGTGGGTACTCGCGCAGCCATTCGAGTGGTGTCTGGTTGATGAATCGAGCATAAATCAGATGATTCAGTTGTCCTTTAATATCGCCTGCAGCATGAAGCCATGCCGGTGACAATGAGCCTTTGAGTTGTTTGTTGAGCAGGTGGTGCTGTGTCAGCGTCTCTAGCACGAGCTGACAGATCTCTTCACTGATCAGCAGTATGTTCTGTTTGCCGCGTTGGAGACATTCATCAAAAGTGGCCGCCGTGCGTGGCAATTCAGCGCTAAAAAATGCCCGGTCGATAATGGTGTCGATGAGATCCTGTTGCAGCTCATCGACACGACCCACCGGGGCATAGTAGAGGTTAATCGCTTTCTGATGGGGTAGCTGTCGTGAGAGATATTTGAGTTTATCAGGGAGTGCAAAGCCAACCATGCGGCGTAATGCGATGCGTGTTTCATGTTCAGCCTGCTGCGCATTGTCACGGAGTTCGATGGCGACGGATTCTGTTTGATCGATGAGCGCTGGATAACCGCGCATCTGCACGCCGTTGCGTTTAAATTCGACATCAGCGGATAACGTTCCGAAGTCCCAGCTGGTAATCCCCTGACGTTCACCATCCCATGAAGGCACGGCGGCAAAACTCTGTTGAGCTTTTCCTTTTAACTGCTGCTGAAGTTGCCGCAGGTCACGTCCCATCGCAATTGATTTACCGTGATCATCGATGACATTAAAATTCACCAGCATATGTGGCGGTAACTTTTCCAGCCCCCAGTCGGCTAATGTTACCTTGACGCCGGTCATGCGCAGCAGTTGCTGTTGCAGTGCGGGTAGCAGCGGTTCATCGCCGGGAGAGAGTGCCCGCAGGCAGGCATCGGCATAGTTGGGCATCGGCACAAAGTTACGGCGCAATTGCTTGGGCAGCGACTTTAATAATTGACGAATCTTTTCATGCAGCAAACCCGGCACCAGCCATTCAAAGCGATGCGGGCTTAACAGGTTCAATGCAGGCAGTGGCACGGTTACCGTCACACCATCTTGCGGATGAGTCGGTTCAAAATGATAGCTCAATAGTAGTTCCATGCCGGCGACATTGATGGTGTCTGGAAACTGCGCAGTGGTGATGTCATCGGCATCGTGTTGCATCAAATCGTCACGTGTTAGAAAGAGTAGTTTAGGTGTTTGCTTCTCTGTCTGTTTACGCCACGCCTCAAAGCGACGACCATCATAAATATCTTCGGGCAGGCGTTGATCATAAAAATGGTAGAGGACTTCATCATCAACCAGCACATCGCGACGGCGTGACTTGGCCTCCAGCGATTCGATGTCGTGGATCAGTTCAATATTATGTTTGAAAAAAGGCGCGGGCGTGGTGAACTCTTTTTCGACCAGTGCGCCGCGAATGAAAAGTTCGCGCGCCTCGCTGGGGTTGATCTTGCCGTAATGGATCTTGCGCCTTGGATTAATGATCAGGCCGTACAGCGTCAATTGTTCATAAGCCATCACGGCTGCTGGTCGTTTCTCCCAGTGTGGTTCGAACACCGTGCGTTTGCACAGTTCGCCCGCCACCTGCTCTATCCACTCGGGTTCAATACGTGCACAGCTGCGCGCATACAGGCGTGTCGTCTCCACCAGTTCCGCGGCGATTATCCATTTGGGCTGTTTTTTAAACAGGATCGAGCCGGGGAAGAGATGAAGTTTGATGCCGCGCGCACCGGTATACTCCTGCTTTTCACTCTTGAAGGCCACGTTGCCGAGTAGCCCTGTTAATAGTGCCTGATGGAGCGTGGCATAGCTGGCGGCATCAACCTCGATGGCTTCATCGTGACTAATGCGCAGTAGTAGCGAGTCGTTGAGTTTCCAGCCGAGTTCGCGTACCAGGCTTTTAAGTTGTACGTGGGTATCATGCCACTCACGCATGCGCAGATAAGAGATGAAGTTATCACGGCACCATCTGCGCAGTTTATTGTTGGTAAGTCGGTCTGCATGGCGATGGTATTCGCGCCATATATTCAGGTAGGCGAGAAAATCAGAGCGCTCATCACTAAAGGCCTTATGCCTTTCATCTGCGGCCTGTTGTTTCTCGTGTGGTCGCTCACGCGGTTCCTGTACGCTGAGTGCGCTGGCAATCACTAACACTTCAGCAAGGCTGCCGAGGTCATGGGCCGCCAGTACCATCCGCGCTACTTTTGGGTCGACTGGTAGTCTTGCCAGTTGTTGTCCGGTTTTGGTTAGATTATTTTTGTCGTCAATTGCACCGAGTTCTTCGAGCAGTTTGTAGCCATCACTGATCATTTTGGGTTCGGGTGTCTCAACAAATGGAAAGCGTTCGATATCGCCGAGGTGCAGCGCCTTCATCTGTAGAATTACTGATGCAAGATTGCTACGCCGGATTTCGGGCTCGCTGAACTCGGGACGCAGCGTAAAGTCTTCTTCACTATAGAGTCGAATGCAGATGCCGGGGGCGATCCGTCCGCAGCGTCCGGCGCGTTGATTGGCCGATGCCTGTGAGACCTTTTCGATCGGCAGTCGCTGCACCTTGGTGCGATGACTGTAGCGACTGACACGGGCGATACCGGGATCGATCACATAACGAATGCCCGGCACCGTGAGTGAGGTCTCGGCCACATTGGTCGCCAGTATGATGCGCCGTCCCTTATGGGGCTGGAAGATGCGATTCTGATCACTGGCCGACAGGCGCGCATACAGCGGCAATATTTCGGTGTGGGGTGGGTGGTGCTTACGCAGGCTCTCGGCCGTCTCGCGGATCTCGCGTTCGCCGGGCAGAAAAATTAATACATCACCCAGACCATCGTGTGCCAGTTCATCGACTGCATCACGAATCCCCTGCATGATGTCGCGGTCCTGTTCATCGTTGGCATCGTTTTGCAGCGGTCGGTAGCGAGTTTCGACCGGATAGTTACGACCACTGACCTCAATCACCGGGGAGTCATTGAAATGCGCTGAAAAGCGTGCGGTATCAATGGTGGCGGAGGTGATAATCAGTTTCAGGTCGGGGCGTTTAGGTAACAGCTGCTTTAGATAGCCGAGCAGGAAGTCGATGTTAAGACTGCGCTCATGTGCCTCATCGATGATGATGGTGTCGTATTGAGTGAGAAAGCGGTCCTTCTGGCTTTCGGCCAGCAGGATGCCGTCGGTCATCAGTTTGATATAACTCTCGGGGCGAATGCGATCACTGAAACGAACCTTATAACCGACAGTATGGCCGACCTCAGATTTCAGCTCTTCCGCAATACGGCTTGCAACGCTGCGTGCTGCGATGCGGCGTGGCTGCGTATGGCCAATCATCCCGGTAATACCACGGCCCACTTCGAGGCAGATCTTGGGGAGCTGGGTGGTTTTGCCCGAGCCAGTCTCGCCCGCCACGATGATGACCTGATGCTGCTTGATGGCTGCGGCGATCTCAGCGCGTCGTTCACTGACGGGCAGTTCTTCGGGATAGTTCGGCAGCGGAAGGTTGGTACGTCGCTGTATGCACTGCTGTTTCGACGCCTCGATTTGCACAGCAAGACCCTGCAGCGCCGCTTCATCAGCGCTTTCTTTCAGCCGGTAAAGTTTCTGACGCAGGCGGTGACGGTCGGCTACCATACAATGGTCGATGGCATGCTCTGTAACGGTTGGGGACTTGCTCATACGGTGGTGAACTGCTGCTCGAAATGATGTCGGTGCGTGATTATAACACCCTGTGCTGACCCTTCGAATTGTCGCTACTTATCGAGATTGATCAGGGAAGTGCGATGATACAGCGGGCGCCGCCGTCGATGCCCTCATTGCTGGTCTGTAGAAAACCACATTGTGTGCGATTTTTATGCATGTGAGCGATTGTTGCCGAGAAAAAAAGTCCGAGCCCAGTACCCCCTGTTTCAGCACTGCTGTCGCCGGGGGTGAACTCATCTTCAGCGTTGTAGCACCTTAACATCGTTTCAGGATAGCCTGGGCCGTTGTCGTCGACCGATAAGAGTAGTCGTTTTTCATTAATAACCGCGCTCAGTTGGATTTTATTGTTGGTATATTGCTGCGCATTGGTGATTAAGTTATTAATCACACCTTTTAGCAGCTCACGATCAAAGAACCACTGTAATGCTTCATCACATTTAACGCTGAGTTCGATACTGCGCTGTGCAAGCACCGCTTGGTGCTCGACATACAGCTCCTGGAGGAATTCATCAACACTATGCTCATGAGACTGTAGTCTATGCTGGGTGTTGCCCGCTTTATAGAGGGTCAATAGCTGAATCAACTGGTCATTGATACGCCTGCCTTCGGCCTGTGCGCGCAATATTTTTGCACCGGACTGAGCATCGACGGGGTGTTCATCAATAATCTCATCCAACGTGCCGAGCAGTAGCTGTAGCGAATTTTTCATATCATGCACCGAACTGGCGATGATGGTCGAAAAATCCAGTTTTTTGGGGGGGATATTGGAATTCATGCGGGACTTTATAAGTCGGCTTGTTGCGCAATCTCGCGACAGTTTTTCATTAGTTTGTGATATTTTTCACTAGCAGCATCGATATCTTTGACGGTCTCTAAATAAAACATCGCATTGTTGATGTTTTTTCTGCTGGCACCTTCTTTTTTCATTAGAAAAATATAGGATTGTGCAGTATTAAGGCTGATGACATGATTTTGTGGTAGTGCTTTGGCCGCTTTTTTAAACAGCTCAATCGATTCGGCGATCTTGCCTTCGTTGATTAGTTTGACACCTTCGTTATTGATCTCGGCTATTTCATGGATCGCTTCAGCGATTTTCTCTTCTGCTTTATTGGCTAATCCCGCCGCTTTATAAGCCTGATTGATTTCATCGAGTACTGCTTTATTTTCGTGATTATTTTTAGCGATATCTTTAATAATGGCGTCAGCCTCTTCTTCTCTACCATATTTCAAGCAGTTTTTAGCCAATGCGATGCCAGCGTTGCTTGAGGTAAGCGCGCTGTTGGATTGATAGAGCGCAAGCGCAGTGTCCATCGCTGCCTGCGCTTTGGTATCATCGCCCTGTGCTTGAAAAATAGTGCTCTTACAGATTTCGGCCTGTAATTGGGCCTCATCATTATCTTTAAAGACGAGTTTTATGTTACCCGCAACACGCAACGCTTCTTTGCTTTTGTTGTTGGTGATTAATGCTTGAGAGTAGTTGACGTAATCATCCGGTTTTTTTAGTACTGAGTGCTTGCCAATTTTCATTGCATCACGACAAGCGCGCTCGGCAACGGTATGATTTTTGTTGGTGGTGGCAAGTTTCGCCAGTTCGCGCTGTCGTGGCAGTGATTTAGGTGATCTTTCAACAGCATTGATCAGTGTCTTTTCCGCACCTTGGAGGTCGCCCAGTTTTTTCTGTGTTTTGCTAAGCAGGTCATATGCAGCTACAAAATCGCTGTTTGTTTCGATAATTGCTTCTAGTAGTTCGGCTGTCTCACTAAACTTCTGTTGTGAAAAATAGCTTTTAGCGAGCCCTAGTTGTGCCCATGGAATATCTCGTTCAGCGAGTACTTCATTACAAATTTCTTCAGCACTATCATAGTCGCCCGTCGCCATCAGTATTTCGTATTTCAGGCTCAGAAGCTCGAGTCGCAGTGATGGCTGACTGGCCATCTCTTCATTACATAACTTAAAGGCTTTGGTGTGCTCTTTATTGTCTATGGCGATAGATATTTTTTTGGTGAACTCTTTTTTATCGAGTATCTTTTTGAGACGTGTTTGCAGCGTATTTTTGGTAACGGGCTTGGAGAGGTAGGCATCGGGCTGGTAGTCCAGTGCACCCATGACCATCGTCGACGTGTTTTCTGCTGTGACCATAATAAAGGTAGTTGATAATGGCAGGATATTGAGGTGCTTAGCTTCTTCTAAAACTTGTTGACCATCTTTACTTTCACCCAGATTATAGTCGCACAGAATAATGTCGAAGTTATGTTTGGAAATTAACGCTATCGTATCGGCACCATTTGCTGCCTGTTTTATATCTTCTGCACCATAGGCAAGCAGCATACTCCGCAGCATAGAACGCATTTCGGCAAAGTCATCTACTACCAGGATTTTAGTGTTCTTAAGCGTCCAGAGTGCCATCTATGATTACTACATCCATTAGTTTTATGGCTGGGCTTTCGCCTGTTTGTTAGCCGCCCTTATGGTGCGAACGTGTACCTATGATAGCTACTGTACAAGTTCACTGCTGTCGAACATAAATAACGTTCATTTTGTTGAAATCTTTAGAAATTTACTGTGGCAATTGATGATATTGTCGATTCTAGGGCTTAGATGTAAATGGTAAGAGTGGTGTACAATGCCTCGTAAAGTCATTGTGAAATAAGGTTTTATATGAAATTATGGTTCAAGAGTGGTGGCTGGGCTAGTCGGAGCGCCCGCGCCCGCGCGGCTAGTATCGATTCTTATGCGGTAAAAAATATTGCGGTAATTCGCCACGCTGCAGTAGGTGATATGGTATTGACGCGCCCTTTTTTGATCGAATTACGGCGTTTTTTTCCTAATGCGCAGATAACACTGAGTCTTTGCAGTAACTACACACGTGGTGCTCCAAAAGACCTGGTTGATCGAGTGCATGTGATTTATGGGAATGATCGTAAAGATGTGCCGCTTAGAAAACAGATTGCGCGTGCACGAGAATTGGGTGAGCAGGATCTATTGTTTGATCTGGCGGTGACGGCACGAAGCTTTTATACCTGCCTGCTGACACGAGCGAAACTCAAAATTAGTTTTCCGTACAAAGCGCTTTTGCGCTATCTTATTTATGATGTCACTGTGCAGCGTTCCGATTTTCAGTTTGAGGCAGATAATATTCTGGATATGCTACGAATACTTGGACATCGCGTAGATTATCCCCCGAAATTTAACATGTCGGTTGAAGCAGTAAAGAGGACACGTCAATATTTGGTCTATTTTCCCAGTGCTTCAACGCCCAAAAAGTGTTGGCCTAAGGGACGTTTTTCCCAGCTGGTAGATTTACTCTCGAATAATCATCCTGAATACGATCATATTGTTTTGAAGGGTGTCGATGAGTGGGAGACGATTGATGAAATTATTGAGCCACTGCTCGGTCGTGAGAATGTAATGGCGATGCAGCTGAATGATTTCAGTGAAACACTCTCTTTTGTCAAAGGAGCATCACTATTGATTAGTAATGACACTGGTATTAGAAATATCGCGATTGCCTGTGAAACCCCCACTATCGGAATATTTTTTGATACGGAACCGTATCGTTACTGGCCACGATACGGATTTCATGATGCTGTTTTCTGCAGTGATGCAAAGCTGCCAAGTGTCGAAGCAGTGTTGCAATCTGCCGAAGACTTACTTACCTTACTGAATAATAAGGCGTGACAATTCCTCATCTACAATGGATGATTGCCTCGGCAAGCGCAGAATATCTCGATATCGATTCATGATCGTTATATTATGAACAGCGTGCGTAACATTACCAGGCGATGAACTGTTTTGTGAAATTAAGATCTCAAAGCAACAACTTGAAGCGTTTATTACAGATGGGGTTGTGTTCTTTATCTATGGTGGTTGTGAATCGTGTGTTTCGCAAGTGCGAGTGACAGCAGGCTCGTTTTGCTGTTGCGATGATTTTCGCCCCAGTTAAAACGGTAATTAATCTGATAAGAATATTGCGGACCACCACGTTTTCAAAGACAGTTGATTTTACGTTCTGGAGTAGGCTCCGAGCGGGTATATGTAATATTTAAACTTTAAAGGGAAGAGTTGTTTGTGAACTCTGTAGTAGAGAGCGAAATTGGGCAGGTTGATCGTATACTGATTCTCGGATGGGGGTTAATTGGCGACCTATTTATCCGCATTCCCTTGATTGAAGCGCTTAAAGACCGGTTTCCACATGCGGCTATAACGGTTGTCGTTGACCCGCCATCTGTTGCGGTATTAGAAAATCACCCCGCTTGTGATCAAGTGATTGCCTTTAGTCGTGAAAAACGGCCCTTGATAAAATATGTGGCGCGATTTGTGGCACTGGCATTGCGTTTACGTAACGCAGATTTTAATCTTTGCATTAATCTTTACTGTGGTGGCAGTAGCCCGTGGATCACGTGGCTGAGTAATGCGGATATTCGCATTTCATTTGATCATACTCCAGCGCTTCGATGGTCGAATAATTTGATGGTTCCAAGGCCATCGTTCTGTAATAACTGGACGCTGGATTTTGCACGCATGTTACGGCCATTAGGCATTTCATCTAATAAGATACTTCGCGGCGCACATTTCTACTGTAGTGAAGAGGCAAAGCATTTTGCTAAAGCTCTGTTGCTGAGTCGTGGTCAGCAATTGATTGCAATTAATCTTGGTGCCGGTGCTGATGAAAAACGCTGGCCGGTAGCGCGCTTTGTTGAACTGGCGATGAAGGTTAATCATGGTTATGGTATTCGACCATTAGTCTTTACTAATCCTGGAATGGAGTCATTAGCAGATGAATTTGTTGAGCAATATAGTGGGGATGTGGTACATGTGCCACTCTTGTCGCTTGATAAGGTGGCCGCCCTAATGCAACATTGCGATTATGTTATCAGCGGCGATACTGCACTTATGCATCTTGCATTTGCTCTTAAAAGGCCGACGTTAGTACTGTTTACACATACTCGCCCCGAGCCTGTAGCGCCAGTAGGTGTCCATTATGTCAGTTGCTTTGTTGAGGGGCACTGTGAAACAGACCCTTGTGGGAATTTGATGGGAACAGTTGATATTCCATTGGATGAGGTATATCGGCAGTTCTGTAATCTGGTAAGATTCACTTCAAACGTGAATGACGGGTTACAGGTAAGTCTTAAAGGTAAAAAAAATGATCAATAATATTTACAGAAAAATTCGATATAACCTTTTTTCTGCGATGCCGAAATCAAGAGAATCTGACCAAAAAATAAAAGATTATATTCGCAAGGTTCGTTATAACCTGTTTGGCCGCATCCCGGTATTAGGACGTCGTGCATCACAAGGCGAGACAAGCAAAGCACATGACCGGCGCGAGCGGGAAGGTTTTTTCAAAAACTATTGCCAGGGTAAAGGGCTTGATATCGGTTATTGTGGGGACCCTATTGTACCTGATGTGATGGGATGGGACTTTGAACATGGTGACGCTCATTATTTGAATGGACTCGAGAAACAGAGTTTTGATTTTGTTTATTCAAGTCATTTGTTGGAGCACCTTCCAGATATCGATATGGCACTGGCTAACTGGGACCGCGTGCTTAAGCAGGGTGGGTACATGTTGCTTTATTTGCCTCACCGTGATCTTTACGAAAAGAAAACAACATTACCATCACGATTTAATCATGATCACGTGCACTTTTTCTTGCCACATGAAGATGAGGCACCGAATACGATCGGTGTTGAAAGCTTAGTAAAAAGGAATTTTCCTGAGTATGAACTCATCTACTCTCGAACTTGTGATGAAGGGTATGTTAATCATGGGGATGAATTGCCCAGCGAAGGCGAATTTTCAATTGAACTTGTCATGAAGAAACCGATTTGAAGGGTAGAGCTAAGGTGGTCAATAAACCGTGCTGGTTTACGGGAAATCGACCTTGAATAGCGCTTGTAAACACAGATGAAAATACTAGTAATACGCATTGGCCGTGTAGGCGATATCGTTATGATTACGCCGGCATTAAGCGCAATTATTGATGCATACCCTGCCGCAGAAGTACATGTTCTGACGAGTCCAGACGGAAAGCGCGTGTTAAAGGGCTTTGCACCGCAGGTGACGCAATTGATAGTACATAACCGTAAGTCACTGCTTGCCTTTTATCAGATACGTAAAATTGAAGTGATATTGAAACAGGAAAATTATGACCGGGTCTACTGTTTTGAATTGAATCCAGATTTTAGTAATTTGTCAAAACGGCTGACTGATAACGCCTTCTGTATTGATTACAGCAACGAGTGTGCACACTATTCACGTCGTTGTTTAGATGCAGTGCAGTGCTCGGTAAGTGAGGTATTAAGTGATTACTGGATTACACTACCCGTAACAGATGAAGCACGTGTGAAGGCGCACGCTATTTTTGCCGCAGAAGGGATTACGGATAAGTCTTTTATCATTGGCCTTCATCCAACATACAGTGGGCTTAAGAAAGTAGCATGGCGTCGTTCCAAGAATGCTGCCCGTCTATGGCCTGCTCAGTCATTTGCCGAGTTGGCTAAATTGATTGCCACATACGCTAAAGAACACAAACTCGATATGCGGATTATTATGGATCTGATGCCGGATGAGGTGAACGTTGGTGAAGAAATCGTGAGACTTAGTGGTGGTGCGGTTACGATGTTCACCCCACCGCTCGATTTTGAGCGTTATAAGGCAACACTTGAACGCATGGATATTCTAGTAATTTCGAATACAGGCCCCATGCATATTGCGGGTGCAGTAGGGACGCATATGGTCGCTTTTTTTGGTGATGTGCCTCCAACCGATAGTGCGGCTTATGTCGCTGAAGGACGGAATGTTAATATCATGCCGTCATCTAAAGAGATTGCGGATATAACGCCACAGCAGGCGTTTGAGGCGTGCCGGTATTTTTTGCCAGAGTAATGTAAGTCGTGGTTGGTAAGAGGGGGGGCTGCTTTGTAGAGGTTTCCTTTAGCCACATAAAGGTTATGTGGTAATTAAGAATATGTGATTAGATTAACTTAGGCCAATAGATCATCCGGATTTCATTATGTTGCCGCTAGGCAGTTTGTTACAGGTGGTGCAAGTCTAAAGCGAGCTCCGCGCTGCTAACTCACGCGCCAGCGTTTCGATATGTTGGGCGTTTTCCAGACGACGCTGCCAGTCTGCTGGAATCGCTTCAACACCGAGATAGGCGCCGGCCATTGCGCCGACCATCGCCCCCATCGTACCGCGATCTCCGCCATGCGACACCGCGCACAAAATACATTCAACAAAGGCGTGCGGATGTGTCAGAAAGCAGAATAGCGCGAAGGCCATCGACTCATGCACGGATGATTTCGTGCCCAGTTGTTCAGCCGCCTCTGCAATGGTAGCGCGGCTGGCCAGTAGTGTGAGTACCAGTTGTAACTTCTCTTTGAGCCGGGTGGTTTCGGCAAACTCGATCAATTTCTGTCCATAGACCTGTGGCGCAAAGGGTCGTTGGCTGTTGAGGTGTAGCGACATGGCGATGGCCTTGGCAAGTACCGCCGCACCATCGATCCCGACGGGATGGGCGTGGGTGATCTCTGCGGCGCTTTTGGCCATCTCATAGAGGTCGGATGAGCGGTGAAAAAATAGCCCCAATGGTGCGACGCGCATCGCGGCACCATTGCCAAATGAGCCGCTGCCATCGCATAGTCGTAGTGCGGCAGCGGTGTAGTTGATAGCCTCATTTTCGACGATGGTAAAGACCTCTGAAGTGACTACGCCATAGTTACGCCAGGGTTCATCTTTGAAATATTTGCGAAACTTGTCGCCCAGCAGTTGTTGGTCAATGGTGCCCTGACTGACCAGTAATTCAGCCGTGGCGAGTGACATCACGGTGTCATCGGTATAACAGAACTCATTATCTGCATTGATATATTCCAGCAGATCCGTTCTGTTAGTGATTTCAAGCGCACGTTCACCGATTGCATCGCCGAGCGCGCTGCCGATCATCGTGCCCATAAAACGTGTATGTAAGTTAATCGCCATCTATTTAATCCGATATCGCTAAAAATTATGGTAAAAAGGCATTATACCTGTTTGTGCGGTATACAGGTTGTTTCGCTGTGATGGCGCAAGATATGATGCAGTGAACCTAATTTGGGGAAGAGACTATTGACCACCTTTTTATTGATCGTTGCCATTCCAGTAGCCATTTATCTACTGTTTTTGCTGAATCTTTATCTGGTTCAGTCACGTCATATTTATAATCCAACGGCGGCGATTGCGACCACCCCGGATAAACATGGGTTGAAATTTGAGCCGGTTGATTTTGCGACGACCGATGACTTGATGTTGCACGGCTGGTTTGTGCCTCGCCCGGTCGATAATTCCTCCAAAGAGCGTGTCGTGTTGTTTTTTCATGGCAATACGGGGAATATTTCAGACTGTATGTCGACACTGACGATGTTTCATCGACTGGGCCTTGCCACGTTTATTTTTGATTATCGTGGCTATGGCCGAAGCCAGGGCAGCCCCACAGAGCGAGGTACTTACGATGATGCCGAAGCTGCGTGGATCTATCTACTGCGGGATCGCGGCATTAAAGCCGAAGATGTGATCGTGTTGGGGCGCTCACTGGGGGCTGCGATCGCAGCGGCACAGGCAGCGCGGCATACGCCTGGCGCATTGGTGATTGAGTCGACCTTTACGTCGGCGCCGGAACTGGCGGCAGAACTGTTCCGTTTTGTGCCTGCGCGTCTCATGAGTCGTTTCAAATATAACGTGCGTGAAAATATTGCCAGCGTCCGTTGCCCTGTATTAGTAGTTCACAGTGGTGAAGATGAAGTAATCCCATTTCATCACGGCAAGCGGCTTTATGAAGTGGCGAAAGAGCCCAAGGCTTTTCTGGAAATTAACGGTACCCATGCTGAGGGTTTTTACTCCGCCGGAGAAATCTATATCGATGGACTTAAGCATTTTCTGGATCAGCGCTTTTTAGCGCGTACTTAATCGCCGGTGGGGACTAACGTAAATTCCAGCACATTGTCCATGCCGGTTAATGTGACGGTGAGTTTACTGAAGTTTTCGGTATGAATGGCATCAATGGTCATTTGATATTGAAAGACCTTACCTTCGTGATCCAGTTGATAACTGGGCCGGGTGATGTTGATAGTGTGTGTCTTGATCAGCGCGTGTAGCTCATCTTCGGTCATAATTTCGTTGCGTGGAAAACGTACAATCAGTTGTCCGTAGTGGACCGATGGAATCACCTTTTCGACCCAACGAAAAATCGACAGCACACCCAGTGTAATGAAGGTGGCGAGAAATGCGGCATAGTAAAGTCCCATGCCGATGACAACGCCGATTGAAGCGGTGATCCAGATTGAAGCGGCAGTGGTGAGGCCTCGCACCGAGAGGCGTTCTTTAAAGATCACCCCGGCACCGAGAAAGCCGATACCGGTCATGATGCCCTGCGCCATGCGGGTCGGGTCAACACGGATGGTTTCGATCGGTGCGTGCAGCACCAAATCCCACTGAAACACGCCGAGTACCATCAATAGCGCGGCCGAGAGGCATACCAAAGTATGGGTGCGAAAGCCTGCCGGACGCCCGTGGTGTGAGCGTTCAAGGCCAATTAATCCCCCGGCAAGCGCGGCCAGTAATAATCTGACGGTGGTGACTATATATTCATGTTCCATTGTTTATTCTTTCTTCTCAGCGTCAAACAGACGAAGGATCTCCGCTTTTGAGTTCATGGCATCTTTATAGCCCAGGGAGATCAGTTCACGACAGAAGGCTTTTTCAAATAACAGATAACTGATCAGGGTAGAGCCGTGGCTGCCGTAAGCCCCCACACCGCGTAACAGGAAGCGCAGTGAGCGGGGTAACAGGTGAGTATAACGGCTGGCGATCTCATCGATATCGCGACTGGGCGAGATGCACAGCACTTCGACCGGGCGCAGCGTCACGCCGCCGCGCTCCAGCTTTCGCGATGGAATGAGGCTGATGGTTTTGTTGATACGCCTCACACGCTCCAGATCTGAGTCAAGTCCATCAAGAAAAATACTGTTCATGGTATGTCCCAGAATATCCGCGATTGGTGGGTAATCAGTGGAATTTATCCGTTTTTGAGGGACTGGTTTTGATTCCTGTACGCCCACAACCAATAGTCTGTCTGCACCGAGATGGAGTGCAGAACTGAGTGGGGCTGTCTGTCGCATCGAACCATCACCAAAATATTCACGATTGACACGCGTGGCGGAGAAGAGTATTGGAATCGCCGATGAGGCCATCAAGTGGGAGATGTCCAGGGTGGCCGGGCAACCGATGCGGCGTTGGCGCGCCCATGGTTCGATGGAGTCGGCCCCCTGATAAAACGTGATCGACTGTCCCGAGTGATAACCGGAGGCGGTAATGCCAAGGGCGTGCAGATGGCCGTTGTCGATCGCCTGCTGAATCTTGCTGAAATCCAGATACCCTTCCAGCAGCCCGATGAGTGGTGCGCGGTCGAGGAGTGAGTGTGGATTGTGTTTACCCATGCCCCCCATCATCATCGCGGCCAACCAGTGGCCGCCGGTCTTGATGATGCCGGGTGTGTCGGTGCGAAAGACCTGATCGGCATGAAAGTTTTTCCACACATGGCTGAGGCGCAACACCCCTTTGCGGAAGTGATCCGCGTGAATTGCCAGTGCAGTGGCATTGATCGAACCGGCCGAGGTGCCGGTAATTACAGAAAAGGGACTGCTAGTGCCGTACTCCCTTGGGAGAACGCGCGCGACCGCTTTGAGCACACCGACCTGATAAGCACCGCGTGCGCCACCGCCAGGAAGGACGAGTCCGATGCGTGATGCTGGGCTGTTTTTTTGTAACCACTTCATCCGTTGATGTCGATTTTATTATTGAGTCTGAGTTATGTGTAAAAGCTTATCGGCCAATAGTCAGATAATTATTCCAATTTGATCATCGCGGCCGTTGAGAAACCGTGATAGTCGCAAGATAACACCGCGATGTCGGTGGGGCAAAATCGGCTGTTTAGTCTTTTTTTGTCGCCGGAATGCCGAGCGAATCCCACATCGCATCGACCCGCTGTTTGACCTCATCATCCATCGTGATAGGCGTGCCCCATTCGCGTGTGGTTTCACCGGGCCACTTGTTGGTGGCGTCGAGCCCCATCTTGGAGCCAAGGCCGGAGACCGGTGAGGCAAAATCGAGGTAATCGATCGGTGTGTTATCGATCAACGTGGTGTCGCGGGTTGGGTCCATGCGGGTGGTGATCGCCCAGATGACGTCTTCCCATTCACGAATATTGACGTCATCGTCGGTCACGATCACAAACTTGGTGTACATAAACTGGCGCAGGAATGACCAGATGCCGAGCATCACGCGCTTGGCATGCCCCGGATACTGTTTTTTGATGCTGACCACGGCGAGGCGATACGAGCACCCTTCCGGGGGCAGGTAGAAATCGACAATCTCTGGAAACTGTTTCTGCAAAATGGGCACAAAGACCTCGTTCAACGCGACCCCCAGCACCGCCGGTTCATCGGGCGGACGCCCGGTGTAGGTGCTGTGATAAATCGGATCGCTGCGATGGGTGATGCGCTCAATGGTAAAAACCGGAAAGGTATCGACCTCATTGTAGTAACCGGTGTGATCGCCAAAAGGGCCTTCCGGCGCCTCTTCGCCCGGCTCAAGATACCCTTCCAGTACATATTCGGCACTGGCCGGGATCTGTAAATCACTGCCGATGCAGCGCGCAACCTCGGTTTTTGAACCGCGTAACAGCCCGGCAAAGGCAAATTCTGACAGGGTATCTGGCACCGGCGTGACCGCGGCGAGGATCGTGGCCGGATCCGCGCCTAGCGCCACCGCCACCGGAAAACGCTCGCCGGGATGGGCGGCCTGCCAGTCGCGAAAGTCGAGTGCACCGCCGCGATGCGACAGCCAGCGCATGATCACCTTATTTTTACCAATCACCTGCTGGCGATAGATGCCGATGTTTTGACGTTCCTTCTCCGGCCCTTTGGTGACCACCAGTGCCCACGTGATTAAGGGGCCCGCATCGCCGGGCCAGCAGGTCTGCACCGGAATCTTTGAGAGGTCGACATCATCGCCTTCGATCACATGTTGCTGGCACGGCGCATTTTTAACGAATTTCGGCGCCATGTTCATCACCTGTTTATAGATGGGGAACTTTTCCCACGCATCCATCATCCCTTTCGGTGGCTCGGGTTCTTTCAGCGCCGAGAGCAGTTTGCCGACATCGCGCAGCGCGCTCACCGAGTCTTGCCCCATCCCCATCGCGACCCGTTTGGGGGTGCCGAAGAGATTGCCGAGTACCGGTACGTCGTAACCCGTGGGGTTTTCGAACAGCAGCGCCGGACCGCCCGCGCGTAACGTACGGTCGCAGATTTCGGTCATCTCAAGGTTAGGGTCCACCTCGGCAGTGATGCGAACCAGTTCGCCATCCGTTTCGAGGCGCGCGATAAAATCGCGCAGGTCTTTATATTTCATAGTCTATTTATCAGGTTTAGTCATCAAATTCGGCGATCACCGGGGCGTGATCCGAAGGTCGCTCGAGGCCGCGTGGCGCAGTATCAATATGACACGATCGCGCCTGTTTGCACAGCGCTTCACTGGCGAGGATCAGATCGATGCGCAGCCCGAGGTTACGGCGAAACGCGGCCATTCGGTAGTCCCACCAGCTAAAACTGCCGTCGGGCTGATCAAATAAACGAAAGCTATCTTTTAACCCACAGGCGTTGATCTGTTGCAGCGCGGCGCGCTCTTCATCGCTACAGAGGATTTTGTCGTGCCACTGTTCCGGGTCGTGCACATCGCGCTCGTCGGGGGCGATGTTGAAGTCGCCCAGTACCACCAGACGGGGGTGCTGCTGTAGCTGTGATACTATATATACGCGTACATGGTTAAGCCACTCGAGTTTGTAGTGGAATTTTTCGCTACCGACGCTCTGCCCATTCGGCACATAGAGATTGATCACCCGCAGGCCATTGAAAGTGGCGGCGAGAATACGGCGTTGCGGGTCATCGAGTCCCGGAATATCAGTGGTAATTTCCTCAGCAGCCGTATGGCGCGAAATGATTGCCACCCCGTTATAGCTTTTTTGGCCACTGTAGATTACTTTGTAACCGGCGACTTCAAGTGCATCCGCCGGGAAATCTTTATCCTGTACCTTGGTTTCCTGTAATGCGACGATGTCAGGCTGTGCCTGATCGAGCCATTCCAGCAGTTGCGGCATACGTACGCGCAGTGAATTAACATTCCATGTGGCAATTTTTTTAGTCATAGTGTTCGCTGGTTGATTGAGTTCATGAGTAGCCCCGTAACTTTCCACGGGTAATGAAAAAGTTGCGATAATGACTGTTATTATCAGGTTTTAGAAAAGTATCCACCCGCCGATAGGAAAAGTGCATGCCTTTGACACAAATTGTATAAAACTAAAAATATAGCAACTATTGTGTTATATAACAAAACTGTAGAACGCTAGCTCATAAGGGAAGAGAATATGGAGATGCTTACCTGGTTTGCGGTATTTGCTGTGGTGGCCGGCACGGCTGCCTATCAACGCTTACCCCTCGTGTTAACAACGATACTGATAACGCTTTACCTGATCTGCTGGAGTGTCTTTTTTCAACCGATCAATGTGTCACTCTATATCGCTTGGGTCGCCTTTCTGTTAGTGGCAGTGCCCCTTAATGTGCCATCACTGCGTAAAAAACTGATGAGCAATCATATCCTGAGAGCGTTTCGTAAAGCACTGCCCAAAATGTCGCAAACTGAACGCGAGGCGTTAGAAGCCGGTTCAGTATGGTGGGATGGTGAACTCTTTAGTGGACGCCCCAACTGGCAGCGACTTTTATCATTCCCTGCACCACGACTCAGCGCAGAAGAACGCGCCTTTCTTGATGGGCCAGTGGATGATCTGTGCCACATGGTGAATGACTGGGAGGTTACCGAAAAGCTGCATGACCTATCGCCAGAGGTGTGGCAGTTCATCAAAGATAAAGGCTTCTTCGGCATGATCATCCCGAAGAAGTATGGCGGCCTTGAATTTTCCGCACTGGCGCATTCTGCCGTGGTGATGAAAATTTCCAGCCGTTGCACTACGGCTGCCGTAACAGTAATGGTGCCCAATTCACTCGGCCCTGCCGAACTGTTGTTGCACTACGGCACCGATGCGCAGAAAGATCATTACCTGCCACGACTCGCACGCGGTGAAGAGGTGCCCTGTTTTGCACTGACCGGGCCGGATGCTGGCAGTGATGCGAGTAGCATGCCGGATGTTGGCATTGTCGAAAAAGGGATGTTCGAAGGTGAAGAGGTTGTGGGTATTCGCCTCAACTGGGCCAAACGCTATATTACACTGGGGCCGGTGGCGACAGTACTCGGGCTCGCATTCAAGCTACAGGACCCTGACCATCTATTGGGTGATAAAGAAGAGCTGGGCATCACACTGGCATTGATTCCCACCGACACCCCCGGAGTGTCGATCGGCACGCGTCATGCGCCGCTTAACATTATGTTTCAGAACGGCCCCAACTGGGGCAAAGATGTCTTCATCCCGATGGAGTGGGTGATCGGCGATAAAAGCGGTATCGGTAACGGCTGGCGCATGTTAATGGAGAGTCTTGCGGCGGGTCGTTCGATTTCACTGCCGGCATTGAGCACCGGCGGCGGCAAGCTGGCGAGCCGTGCCACCGGGGGTTATGCGCGTATTCGCAAACAGTTCAAGACACCGATTGGTAAATTCGAAGGGGTCGAAGAGGCGCTCACTCGGATCGCCGGTAACACTTATATGATGGATGCAGCGCGCACCATCACCGCCAGTGCGGTTGATCTCGGCGAGAAGCCGTCAGTGGCCTCAGCGATTGTTAAATATAATCTGACTGAGCGGATGCGTTCCGTTATCAATGATGCGATGGATGTACAGGGTGGTTCTGGCATCTGTATGGGGCCTCGAAATCTGATTGGGCGAATCTATCAAGCAATACCGATTAGCATTACCGTCGAAGGGGCTAACATTTTAACCCGCTCGTTGATTACCTTTGGGCAGGGGGCAGTGCGCTGTCATCCCTATGTCTTAAAAGAGATGCAGGCGGTTGGAGATAGCGATAAGAAACGCGGCGCGGATGATTTTGATCGCGCCTTTACTAGCCACATCGGTTTTACCATCAGTAACATGGTGCGCGCTTTTTACCTCGGCTTAACGGGCGCACGTTTTGTGCGCGTGCCGGGCGATAAGCGGGCGAAACGTTATTATCGACAGCTGACACGCATGAGTGCTGCGTTTGCATTGGTTTCAGATATCTCAATGCTAGTACTGGGGGGCGAGTTGAAACGACGTGAAAAACTTTCGGGCCGACTGGCCGATGTGTTGAGTCACCTCTATCTCGGCTCCGCGGCACTGAAACGTTTCGAAGATCAAAACTGTCCCGATGAAGATTGGCCATTGTTAGAGTGGTCGTGCCAGGAGTCGCTCTATATTATTCAGAAGCGGTTGCACGAACTGCTGGCAAATTTCCCGGATCGTATGATTGCGCGCTGTCTGCGCGTGCTGGTCTTTCCACTGGGTAAACCCTATGCCGGCCCTGATGATCGTCTGGGGCATAAAGTCGCCGGGATTATTCTTGAGCCATCTGAAGCGCGTGATCGTCTGACGCGTGGTGTCTTTACCACCACTGATACCAACGAGGCGATCGGGCGTATTGAAGATGCGCTGGTGAAAGTGATTCTTGCAGAGCCCGTCGAGAAAAAGATTCAGCAGGCACAGCGTAATGGTGAACTGCCGCAAGGGATGGACGAAGCTGTTTTACAGGCCGCCATTCAGCACGCGGTGATCGATGAAAAAGAGGCGGTACTGATACGTAACGCCACTTCGGCAAGAAGTGAAGTGATCAAAGTGGATGATTTTCCTCAGGACTACTGGAAGTAGTACGACAGCATAGAGGGCGCAACAGATGGCGACACGTAAAAAGAGCAAAGCAGGCAGTACGGTATATATAGTGGATGGTAGCCGCACCCCGTTTCTGAAGGCAAAAGGTGCCCCCGGCCCCTTTCTCGCATCGGACCTTGCAGTCGCGGCCGCGCGGCCACTGCTGGCACGTCAACCGTTTGAGATTGAAGCGCTGGATGAAGTGATCGTCGGCTGTGTGATGCCGACGCCGGATGAAGTCAATGTGGCGCGCATCATCGCGCTTAGACTCGGTTGCGATAAACACCTGCCAGCGTGGACGGTACAACGCAACTGCGCTTCCGGTCTGCAAGCGATTGACTGCGCCTTTCAAAATATTAAAAGTGGCCGTTCCGATCTGGTGCTGGCCGGCGGTGCCGAAGCGATGAGCCATGCACCAGTATTGTTGAATGACAAGATGGTGACATGGCTCGGCGAATGGATGGGCGCGAAAAATTTTGGTCAGAAACTGAAGACGCTGGGCAAGCTGCGCGGCGGTCATCTCACGCCGATCATTGGTCTATTGCGCGGCCTTAGTGATCCCGTCATCGGCCTGTCGATGGGGCAGACCGCAGAGAATCTTGCTTATCGTTTTGGCATCAGTCGCGAAACCATGGATGCCTTTGCGGTCGACAGTCACAAGCGTCTTGCCGCCGCGCAGGAAGCGGGCTACCTCAAAGATGAGGTCGAAGCGGTTTATGACAGCCGCGGTAAAAGTTATGAGTACGATGATGGTGTGCGCGCTGACAGCTCGGTGGAGAAGCTGGCCAAGCTACGCCCGGTCTTTGATCGTAAGTTTGGCAAGGTGACCGCTGGCAACAGCGCACAGGTGACCGATGGCGCGGCGATGTTGTTGCTCGCCAGTGAACACGCCGTTGAAAAATATGGTCTGAAAGTGATGGGGCGGATTGTGGATAGCGAATGGGCAGGGCTTGATCCAGCACAGATGGGACTGGGGCCGGCACATGCGATGGCGCCGATTCTTAAACGTCAGAAGATGGCCGTCGAGGATGTAGATTACTGGGAAGTCAACGAGGCCTTTGCCACACAGGTACTCGCATGCGTTGATGCGTGGCAGGATGAAGATTACTGTAAAAATGAACTGGGGCTGAAAGCGCCGCTGGGCAAGATTGATCGCGCGCGGCTAAACGTCGACGGCGGCGGTGTCAGTCTGGGGCATCCGGTGGGTGCCAGTGGCGCGCGCATCGTATTGCATCTGTTGAATGTACTGGAACGCAATGATGCGAAACATGGCATGGCGAGCCTCTGTATTGGGGGCGGTCAGGGGGGCGCGATGATGGTCACGCGTGAGACTCATGCGGATGCAGACAGGGATAGGGGATAGGCGATGACAGAGTATAGACATTGGCGAACTGAGCGTGATGCCGACGGCATTGCATGGCTGTATTTTGATATGGCGGAGACCAGCACTAACGTGCTGTCGGTCGAGACCATTGCTGAGTTCGATGCACACCTGCGTGATATCGAAGCGAGCCCACCGAAAGGGCTGGTGATACTGTCAGCCAAGGCGAGTGGTTTTATTGCCGGTGCAGATATCAAAGGCTTTACCAGCATGGAGAGTGTTGAAGAAGCGGCGGAGTTTATGCGCGGCATGCATACCGTGCTCAATCGACTGGAGTCATTTTCATTTCCAACCGTCAGTCTGATTAGCGGCTTCTGCCTCGGCGGCGGACTGGAGCTGGCATTGGCAACGCGTTATCGCATCGCCGATGAAGACCCGAAAACACGGCTTGGTCTGCCGGAAGTGCGCCTCGGTATTCATCCCGGCTTTGGCGGCACCGTGCGTGCCACGCGTCTGTTGGGCGCACCGACCGCAATGGACATGATGTTAACCGGCCGTGCGTTAAGCGCGCGTGCGGCCCAAAAAGTGGGGCTGATCGATTACGCCGTGCCTGAGCGACAACTGTTACGCGCCGCAAAGATGATCATTGCTGAAGCACCTGCGCCTTATCGTGCCGCTCGTGTCGCGCGCCTCTCTAATCACCCATTAGTGCGCCCACTCCTGGCGAAGTACCTCAAGCGCACCGTGGCTAAAAAGGCCAATCCGGAACACTACCCGGCCCCGTATGCGATGATCGACCTGTGGAGCAAGCACTTCGATAACCCCAGTAAGATGTACGCCGAAGAGGCGTACTCGGTAGCCAGGCTTGTCATAGGTGATACCGCGCAGAACTTGATTCGCGTCTTCTTTCTGCAAGAAGAGATGAAGTCATTAGGGCGTAAAAACAAATTTAAGGCGGAACGTGTGCATGTTGTCGGTGCCGGTGTGATGGGCGGCGATATTGCAGCATGGTGCGCACTGCGCGGTCTGCGCGTGACGTTGCAGGATCAGTCGCCAGAACGCATCGCACCCGCAATGAAGCGTGCCCATGCACTGTTTAAAAAGAAACTAAAACAGCCACGTCTGATTCAGGCAGCAATGGATCGTTTGATGCCGGATGTGAAAGGGGTCGGGGTAGAACGTGCCGATGTCATCATCGAAGCGATCTTTGAAAATGCGGAAGCGAAACAGAACCTCTACCGCGCACTTGAACCACGCATGAAACCGACGGCGCTGTTGACCACCAACACCTCCAGTATTCCACTGGAAGTTCTGAGTGAAGTGCTGGAAGATCCGAAGCGACTTGTCGGCCTGCACTTTTTCAATCCAGTGGCGCAGATGCAACTGGTCGAGATCGTCAAAGGCGAGCAGACCAGTCAAACCGTTGCCAATCAGGCCGCCGCCTTTGCACGGCAGATCGATCGACTACCACTGCCGGTCAAGAGCAGCCCCGGTTTTCTCGTGAATCGTATTTTGATGCCGTATCTATTAGAGGCGGTGGTACTGGAGAGTGAAGGGGTACGCCCTGAACTGATCGATAAAGCCGCGACTGATTTTGGTATGCCGATGGGGCCAATCGAACTGGCCGACACCGTTGGGCTCGATATCTGTCTTGCCGTCGCCGAAACGCTGGCGCAAAGTCTTGAAGTTGAAGTCCCCGCTAAATTACGTGAGATGGTGAGCCGTGGAGACCTTGGGCGCAAGAGCGGGCGCGGTTTTTACAACTACAGTAAAGGCAAACCGGAGAAAGAAAAACTCGAAGGGGCCACTTTGCCTGCAGACCTGACTGACCGCATGATGTTTCGCATGCTAAATGAATCAATGGCCTGTCTGCGCGAAGGGGTCGTCGAAAGCGATGACCTGCTCGATGCCGGCATCATCTTTGGCACCGGTTTCGCCCCGTTCCGGGGTGGACCGATGCACTACATCCACAGTAGCGGTAGTCAATCGATGAAAGCGAAGATCGATGGTTTGAATCAAGGGTATGGCGAACGTTTTTCACCGGATGCCGCATGGGGTAGTTTGTAGTTATTATTGATTGCCTGGATAACACCCTGTTTATCACATTGAAGTGATAAGTTCCCGATAAGCTTATTCGAGGGAGTTCCTTCTCCCTCAGGGAGAAGGTTAGGATGAGGGGGTCGGAAATATTGACATCAAATGCTCGTGCTTTACGTCGCGAAGCCACCGAGGCTGAAAATGAATTATGGAAACATTTACGTGGTCGACGTTTAAAAGGATATAAGTTTGGTTCTTCGTAGATCTGTGTGAAATTACCGTAAAATAATGTATTTCAGCAACTCGTCAGCATGGATTAATTTATCATGGAAGTAGAAGATCATTACAGTCTGCTATTGGGTATCCATACCCCGTGGGAGATCAGCAGCGTTGATCTGAAAATGCAGGCCCAACGGGTAGACATCGTTGTTGAATATAACGATGACACGGGCCCCTGCCCTGAGTGCGAAGCCATAAGTCCAAAGCATGATGATCGAATCCCTCGCACTTGGCGCCACTTAGATACTATGCAGTTTGCAACATATCTTCACTGCCAGCTTCCCCGAGTGCGTTGTAAAACGCATGGAGCAAAAACAGTTAGTGCTCCGTGGGCAGGCAAGAATAGTCGTTTCACCTTGCTCTTTGAAGCCTTTGCCATTCGCGTATTGGCGGCGGCGCGCAGTGTTGAGGAAGCAGGTAAATTATTGGGCCTAAACTGGCACCAAGTCGACGCCATCAAGGCAAGGGCCGTGCAACGTGGGTTGGCTAGGCGCGAGGAGACAGAGATCCCCTACATCGGTATCGATGAGAAACAGTTCCGTTCAGGGCATCGTTATATCAGCTCCCTTGTAGACCTTAAGGCAGGACGCGTACTGGATGTCGTGGAAGAACGAACAGAAATGGCCTGTAAAGCGCTGATTGAGCAGGCGTTAACCGAATCACAGCAAGCTCAAGTCACTGCCGTCGCCCTGGATATGTGGAAAGCATACGCCAATGCTGTGGACGAAAAGTTACCCCAAGCCGCCATCGTC
>Ga0316209_1000815_pt1 | contig 43308 bp, 30 predicted proteins | sample 6monopyrite_MG_FD_204945 | JGI IMG/M metagenome (GOLD analysis project Ga0316209, IMG submission 204945) | Microbial mat bacterial communities from mineral coupon in-situ incubated in ocean water Damariscotta River, Maine, United States -... | ecosystem: Environmental > Aquatic > Marine >...
GGCGGGAGCGGTAGAGTTGCGCATGCGGGTGTCGCGTTTTTGTTGTCGATGGTTTGGTGCTACTTACTACTCCATCGGCACGGAACGCGCCCCGCGACACCGCTACTTGTGAATAATCCGGGCTAGCCTTCCGTCTTGTCGATGCTTCAAACGATCCGCTTCTCGCACTGTCTCATCGCCTTGATCCTGACGAGCGCGCTCGCCACTGGTCAGGCTGACGTCGCACCGGATGTCGTCGCTCCCGAGACCGAGAGCCAAGAATCGGCGCCGGATCCCTTCCTCGACTCGATCCCCGGCTCGTTGGCGGTCAGCGCGGATGTGATCGCGCAGTTCGATCGGATGATCGCTGCCGTGCGTGCAGACGACGCGGAGACCTTCCGAGCGTGCTTCGACGCGAACGAGCTGATCGACCGGGGCTTTCGCATCTTGCAGCAGGAGTGCGGCACGCTCGAACGCGTCGCCGTGACGAAGGTCACCGTGACGCCGATGCTCGACACGCTCTTCACCGAGCTGAAGGATCGCATCGGCGCGACGGGCACGCAGCCGCGCATGGAGAAGCGCTTCGACGATGGCTCGATCTACGTCGTGCTGCGCACGCGCGCCGATGCGGATCTGCGCGATCGCTACGTGCACTTCTGCTTGAACAGCGGCGAACGGCCGCTGATCGTCGACTTCGAGTACGAGGACACAGCGGTCTGGGCATCGGAACAGGTCGCATACTCGCCGCAAGCGGCGCGCGCGCCCGACGCGATCAAGGAACGATTGAAGGTGTACGCGCGCGCGTTCGATGCGGCGCTGCAACGACACGCGGACGGCATGGAGCTCGAGGCGCTTGCAGCTCTCGAAGCCCTGCGCGAAGAAGCGCTCGCGCTCGGGCTGCAAGCACCGGTCGTCTACTGGCGCACGTTGATGGAATTGGCCTTCAAGAGCGGTCGTCGTGACATCGCGGACTCCGCCGCCGAAGAACTGATCGAGCTGCGGCCGGCGACGTCCATGCCGCGTTTCTACCGCGGTCGCATGGCGCTCGATGCCGGCCTGCTCGACGCGGCGCGCGTGCACCTCGCGAACTACCAGCGTCTCGTCGGACCGGACGCTCAAGCTCTGGCGATGATCGGTGACAGCTACGAGCAGGCAGACGCCGTGGATCGTGCGCTCACTTACTGGGGTGCCGCGCTGGATCAGAATCCGGACCTGACGGACGCGATCTTTTCGCTCGGCATGCAGCTCTACGGCGCCGACACCGCGCAAGTGGTCGACCGTTTCCGGGCGGCCACCGATCCCTTGCGCCACTTCGAGCCGCTCGTCGGCGCTTGGAGCTCGCGAGGTCGTTGTATGGTTGTGGCGGCGGTCTCGGCCGCGCGGCGTGCGGACGAACCGCGCGATCCGAACGCGTACTACTACGAGGCGGCGTGCGCGCTGCAGCTCTCCGACTTCGATCGCGTCGAGGTGTTGACGCTGGAAGGTCGCGAGCTGGTTGCTGACGACCAGCGACGCCCGTACGACGCCTTGTGGATCGAAGCGGCGTGGTCGCGAGGGGATCCGCTCGAGGTCTACCGCAACGCTCCGGACAAGGCCTTTGCCTTCGATGCGATCGGCGAGCAACTGGTCTTCGGTGCCGGCGAGCTCGAGCAACTTCTCGCGCTGATCGAGCTGCGCCGCGCCGACGATCCGCAGGACGTCTGGATCCCGTACTACCAAGGGCAGGCGTACCACGCACAAGGACAGTTCGTCGAGGCCGACGACCATCTGCGGATCGGCTACACGCACGCGCTCGAGACCGGCGACGTCGACCGCGCGGCGGCGTACCGACTCGCGCGCGTCGACAACGCTTACGCTGGCGGCAGCGGCGTCTCCGCTTACTCGCAGATGCCCGAGGAAGACGTCTATCGCCGCTTGCTCGAGCTAGTGCTCTCGAGTCGCGATGGCGGTACGCTCGCGCAGCTGATTGCGCTCCGACGCGAACGCTTCCCCGACGACCCACAGCTCAGCTTCTGGCTGGCTCACGCGCAGGTCATCTCGGGCCAAGAGGATGCCGGTCTGCAGCGCTTGGTCGCGCGACGCGGTGAGTACGCGCAGGATTCCGACCTGGCGCGTTGGTTGGAGAGCGACTTGGTACGCGGCAACCTGCGCCTGAAGCGTTACGAGCAAGCGATGGGTTTTGCTGAAGCCTCGACGCGCCGCGACGGCAATCCGTTCTTCGAGTTCCTGGTGCAAGTCGCGCGCGGCAACACCGTCGCGGCGGAGCGGCTCTACGAGAAGCTCATCACGCTCGGCTACGGCGCCGAACACGTCTACGGCGATCACGACATCGGGCGCAAGCTGTTGACGGACGAAGCCTTCGCCCGCTTCCGCATGCTCTGGCCGCCGCGGGCGGCGGACTTGCGCTGAAGCTCAGGTACCCTTACGCAACAAGACGGTCTTCACCGTGTTGAAGATGATCGACAGGTCGAACAGCACGCTCTGGTACTTGATGTAGAAGAGGTCGTACTGGAGCTTCTGCAGCGCGTCCTCGACAGTGTTCCCGTACGGGTAGTTGATCTGCGCCCAACCCGTGACGCCGGGCTTGACGATGTGTCGCAGGCGGAAGTAGGGGATCTGTTCGGCGAGCTCGTCGACGAAGTGGGGGCGTTCGGGGCGCGGACCAACCAGCGACATATCGCCGGTCAAGACGTTGAACAGCTGCGGCAGCTCGTCGATGCGTGTCTTGCGGATGAACTTACCGACCTTGGTGATGCGCGGGTCATCTTCCTGCGCCCAGACGGGGCCGGTGTGCTTCTCGGCGTCGACGCGCATCGAGCGAAACTTGAACAGCGTGAACGGGCGGCCGTCGGCGCCGACGCGTTCCTGTGCGAACAGCACGGGGCCCGGCGAATCACGACGCACCATGATGGCCGTCAGGATCATCGGGATGAAGGTCAACACGATGCCGATCGCGGCGAGCATGAAGTCGACCGTGCGCTTGACCAGCTCGCCGAGTCGGTTGCGCGTGAAGCCTTCGTTGAAGATCAAGTACGAGGGGCGCAGCGCTTCGACGGCGATCTTGCCGGTGACGCGCTCGAAGATGCCTTCGTAGTCTTCGACGCGCATCCCTGCGAGACGGCAGTCGAGCAGTGCGTTGGTCGGCAACTTCCTGCGGCGGTCGGCGAGTGCGACGACAATGCCGTCGATGTGCTTGGCGCGACAGAGCTCGAGCAAGCAGACCGGCTGGGGATCGCCGGCATCGTCGTCTTCGGTGACTCCGGCTTCGCTGACGCTGCAGCGTTGCCAGAGCAAGTCTCCGGTCTGGGTCTCGGTCGAGTCGAAGACCGGCATGCCTTCGCGTTCCGCTTGCTCGGGAATCAGCCCGGCGATTTCGTAGCCGGACGCGGCGTGCAGTCGCATTTCCTTGGCGAGCATGTGCGCCGCTTTGCCCGATCCGAGGATCAGCACCCGCTGGTGCATGTCGGCGCGCTGCAGCATCAAGTGAAACAGCGAGCGCCACGAGTACAGCACCGCGAAGCCGACCATCAACATGAACACGAGCATCTGCACCGTGCGTGCGAGCGAGAGTCCCGGAAAGTCGAGGATCGGCTGCAAACCCCAGACGTGCGCGAGCACGACGGTGATCAGCGAGAGCGCGAGCGCCGAACCCATCGAGCCGACGAAGCGCTGCGCGCGGTCGTACTTCGAGACCGAGACGCGGAAGTCGTAGAGTTCGTTGAAGGTGATCGCGAGCTGGCAGAGCACCGCGACGAAGAAGGCCGAGATCCAGCTGGTGAGCCCGGCCTCGGAGCTCAGGCTGTAGCCCTCGTCGGCCAGCGTGCGGTACAGCCGGTCGGTCGGGTTGAAGAGGTGCGCGGTACCGCCCAGCGCGACCGTGACCCACAGGATCAGCGTCTCGCTCAGGATGAGCAGAGCTTTGCGCAGGGGGAGGGTGTGGCGGAGGACGCGGAGCATCGCGGGCTGGGGAGGATCCCGATCTCGGGTGGGTGGAGCAAGGGCCGCCGGGGGTTCTTGCGGCGGTTCTTGGACCGGGCCGGGCCTAACTGGATCGGCAGCCGGAGGTCCCGCGATGAACCCTCCCGCTCGCTTCCGGGTGGATTCGGCACTCGAGGACCTGCGCCAGGGGGTCGACGCGCACTTCGGCGAGCAGAATTCGAGCGCTGCGATGGCCGGGAGAGCCGCGCAGCAGGGTGCGGGCGGCGGATTCCAAGCGCGCGCGCTGGCGGACGCCGAGGTGTCGGCCCGGAAGCCCGCGGGGGTCCCAGCGGGGTGCGGAGTCCGGTCGTCGCGGCCGCGCGAGGCGGCCGGTCTTGACCTCGACCAGCCACAGCTCGCCGTCGCGCTCGGCCAGGATGTCGACTTCGGCGGTGCGGGTCACGAGGCGCCTCGCCAACACGCGGAAGCCGCGCCGCGACAGCCGACGTGCGATCAAGCGTTCACCGGCGAGCCCCAGCTCCCGGGAACCCGCCGCGGCGTGCAGCAGGAAGTGAGCGGGAAAGCAGAGGAGCCATGCAGCACGCCAAGCGGCGCGAGCGCGGGATACGGGCGCGGTTCGGTCCATCCAACAGAAAGACCGACTCCGCGCTCGAAGCGGCTCAGTCTTTCGAGTCGCCTTCGGCCGGTTTGTTCAGACCTTGGACGGCTTGCAGCGAGAAGCGCACGCGAACGCCGTCGGCGATCTGCAGCGTCACGACTTGATCCTGGATCTGCACGATCTTGCCGTAGAGGCCGGCGTTGGTGATCACTTCGTCGCCCTTCTGGAGGCCGGAGAGCAGCTTCTCCTGCTTCTTGCGACGCTTGCGTTCCGGTCCGATCAGCACGAACCAGAAGAACGCGCCCATCAGGATGAGCATCATCACCGGGCTGCCGAACATGCTGCCCGGTTCTTCCTTCGGCGTTGCACCGTCGCCGCCGGCAGCGTTGGCCGGTGCTGTGGTGGACTCGGACTTCAGCTTGGAGCCCTCGGGGACTTGGGGGAGCAGGGCGGCGAGGGGGAGTTGGATCTCTTGCATGGCATCAGTCGGCTTGCGGTCGGGCGGTCGAGCCCGGCAGGATAGCGCCGCCGCCGCCAGGTGCGAGCGGCTTTCCTGACCTCGATCGAGACTCTCCCATGCACCGCATCTTCGCGCTCGCAGCCCTCACGCTGCTCCTCTCCGCCTGTTCCTCCCTCGGCTCCAACGATCCCGCAGAGCTGCGCGGCGTCGACTGGCGCATCGTGCGCCTGGAGGCCGATGAGGTCCCGGGGGACGCCGGGCTGATGCTGCGCTTCGAAGACGCGAAGCTCAGCGGCCACAGCGGCGTGAACGCCTTCCACGGTCCCGCCCTCACCGACGCGTCAGGCGACTTCGAGGCCGGCCCCTTCGCCATGACGCGACGCGCCGGGCCGCCCGAGGCCATGCAGCTCGAGTCGCTGCTGCTCGTCGCACTGGAACAGGCCGACCGCTGGCGCATCGAGCGCGGCGAGCTGCACCTCGTCTCCGGTGACATGTCGCTGGCCGTTGCGGTGCGCGCGGACTGACCGCGCGGCACGAGCTTCCGAGATGCGAGCGGCCCGCGTCGGATCATTCCGACGCGGGCCGCTCGCGTGGGTGACACTTCGAGTTCAGGGCATCGCGAGCAAGCCGTTCAGGGATCCCGTGCCGAACACGCGCGTGCCGGCCAGGTAGTTCGCGCCGGCGGCGTAGTGCGTCTGCCAGGGGAAGCGACCGCGGGCGTGGATCTCGCCGAGTGCTCCGGCGCAGGCGCCGCGAGCCGTGTCGGCAAGCGTTTCGTCGGCGAGGCGCGTGAGCAGCATCTCTGCGGCTTCGCGACCGCCGACGCGACCCAAGGAGTGCGCGAGGCCGACGCCTTCGGGCAAGCTCTTGGTCGTCGAGAGTCCGGTGACGAGTCGCTCGGAGAGCGCGGCGTCCTCGAGCATTGCCAGCGCGACCGACGTCTGGCGCAAGACCCACGGTCGGCGCGTCGCGTCGAGTTCGACCGTGCGCAGTGGAATCTGTGCGTTGCGCGCGCCGAGCAGGCCGAGTGAGAGCGCGAGGTGTCCGCGCGCTTCATCGCGTCCGGAGAAATCCTCGAGCTTCGCTTCGATCTTGGAGCGTTCTTGTCCGTCCTGTCGCATGCCCAAGGCGAGCGCATAAGCTCCGACTTCGTCGGGCGAGCGCGCATCACCGAGTCGCGACGCCAACGCGCGCGACGCATCTTCCGACGCCAAGCTGCCGCACTCGTTCAAGCCGGAGCCCAGCAGTCCGAGCGCCAGTCCGGTCCACGGTCGTTGTGTCGACTTTCCGCGCGCGAGCTGCAAGAGCATGTCGCGGCGCACGCCGGCGACGGCTCCGAGCGGTTCGCCCTTGCCGAGCCCGGGGCGCGAGGCGGCTTCCGCGAGCGCGAGCGTCGCGAAGTAACGCGTGGGGCGATCCGTCGATGAGATCGCTTTCTCGAGGTCGCGGCGCAGGCGCTTGTCGAGCGCGTCGCCGTCCGAGTCGCCGATCATGCCGAGCGCGATCGCCAGCGACTGGTGCAGCTCGCGCGGCGTCTCGCGGCGGTCTTCGAACTGCTTGCAGAGACGCAGGCCGATCGCTTCGCGCCAAGCTTCGGGCGCGCCTTGCAGCAGACGCGCGACCGAGGTCGCGGCGTGCGCGCGCACGTTGCGGTGTTCGCGGCGGTCTTCGATGATTCCGGTCAAGTACTGGAGCTGACTCTCGCGGCAGTCGGCCGGGATGCGCCCCGTGATGTCTTCGACCTCGCGGTTGCACCACGGCAGGGGCGCGAGGCCCATCGCTTGCACGCACGCGGCGCGCACGTCGTCGCCGGCGCTGCGTCCGCCGGCGAGCGTCAAGTCGAGGTGGTGCACCACGTAGCGGCGCAGGTCGTGGTTCTCGCTCTGCACCGACGCGAGTCCGAGACCGTAAGCGGCGAGTGCGCGTTGGCGATCGCTGATGCGGCCGGTGTTCAACCAGTCGGAGCCTTCGGTGCAGCCGTGCATGACGTGCACGAGTTGGCGCACGTGCGCGTCGCCGCCGGCGAGACCGATCGCGACGAGCGCGGATTCAGCGAGTGCTTGACGCGGGCTCTGCGCGGCTTCGAGCGCGAGGCGATCGAAGTCGTCCGTGGCGTTCGCGCGCTCGAGTTCCGGCGCACCGATCTCAGCGAGGGCGAGCAGCGCTTCGCGACGGATGGCTTCCGGCCGATCGTCGCCGAGGTTCCCGATCAGCGCCGGGATCACCCGCATGGACAAGAAGGCAGCGTCGGCGGCGAGGTCGCGCGTCGTGGTGCGACCTTCGGGAGAGGCTTGGGCGGAGCGCACGCGCGTGCGCAGATCCAGCCAGCGTTCTTCGTTGTGCGCCCACCACTCCTGCCAGCGCGTGGGATCGCTCGGCAGCTCGGACGAAGAGTTCGACTTGGTGACGCGCGGTCCGTTCGAGGCGGGCGGAGCCGGGGCCGCGCCGGGCGTCGACGGTCCTCCGGCGCCGGGCGTCAGCGGAAGCTTGGGAGCCGGGCGCGGCGTCGCCGGCCCGCCGGGACCGGGGGATGACGGCACACCGTCACCGGGGCCGGGATTCGTGCCGCCGGGCCCGCCGGAGCCGGGAGCGGACGGGGCAGTGGGGGCGGGAACCGAGGGGCCTCCGACCGGAGGCGTTGCGGGATTTCATTGCCGAGGAAGCGGCAGCGCGTTGGACGGCGCGGTGAACAACAGACCGAGGGCGAGAGCGAGGGGACTGCGCGGGATCATCTATGCTTCCTTACTGGTGAGCTGGAGACGCGAGCGGCCGCGGCGAAGGGCCGTTCCCTGCAAAGGTCACGCCGGGGGCGCAGCGTTGCTCCAGTGCCCGCCCAGCAGACCATACGGCCCTGCGATCCGCCAGCGAGTGCGGTTCCACTCGCGCCGAGCGTGCGCGAGAGCGCGCACCGTCTCAGATCCAGTCGATGCGTACGGCGTTCGCAAGGTTGGCGCCGGCGTCGCAGGGGCTGACGCCGGGGTCGCGGTAGGAGAGCCGGCCATGAGGCGCGCTACCGGTCTGAGCTCGTCGTGTCCTGCGATCGGCTCCGCGTTCGTGTGCTCGCCCGCGCCGTCGAAGCAAGTGGAGCCGGTTGACGTTGCAAGGTTGTCGGAACCGCTCTTGGTGGACTTGTTCGATCGCATCAGCCAGCGCTTGATCCTCACTCCGGCCCGCCCGCGAAGGCTCGCCAAGGTCCACCGGCCGGCCACTCTCTTTCGAACGCAACCTCCGCAACGAGGCTCTCCCGCAGCGGTCCGAAGAACTCGCGGATGCGTTCGCCGACGACTTCGAACGATGTCGGTGGTGGAGCGGAGAAGGTCCCGGCCTCGACGTAGGCACTCCAGAACGCGTCGAGCCGGCCGTCCTCGTAGAAGGCGGTGCGCAGCGCGTCGGGCAGCTCGTCCAGCACCGTCTTGCGGCGCTCGAAACAGGCGCGCACGGCCGCGCTCAACACCGGTCCCTCGAAGGCGAACTGCGACGAGAGCGCCCACACATCGTGGAAGTCCTTCATCCGGCTGTTGCTGCGGCCCAGCTTGACCATCGCTTCGAACTTCTCGGCCAGGCTGACTTCGCGGCGGTAAGCGCGGATGCGCGGTGCAGGCAGGTCCTCGAGAAGCGTCGGGTAGTCATGTTCCTCCGGCGCCGGCGTGACCGCGTCGCCGAAGCCCATGTCGACTTGGAAGCGGATGCGCGCGTTGCCCAGTCGCGCCGTCAGCCGAGCGCGCTGTCCTTGATACTCCTCAACCGCGCGGATCGGTGCGACGTCGAGGGTCTCCAAGTCGAAGACCAGTCCGTCCTCCGGACACTCCACGGTGCAGATGTCGCGCATCAACTGCCGCACGGATTCCGTGTCGCTCGCACCCGACGCGAGCAAGTCGATGTCGCGCGTCGGCCGATAGGGGTCGTTCATCCACAAGGCCAACAGGCCCGCGCCCTTGACGATGCAGCGGTCGCGGTGCGCGGAGCGTCCCAGTCGATAGAGGAAGCGCTCGGCGGCGAAGCGCACGAGGTAGAGCTGGAAGTCGTCGTGAGTCTGCTCAGCCAAGTTGAGCAAGCGCGCTCGGACGGATGCGGGGATGTCGGGGCTCACGACATCGTCTCCAGCATCTTGCGCAGTTCGGTCGACGGGAGCACGTCGAGCGCACGGTAGAGCGCGTCGATGGTCACGATTCGCCGCGCGAGGACATCGCGCAGCGCCTCCCGAGCTGTCTCTTCGCCGACGCGGTGGGCGAATCGAAAACAGTCCGCGACCGTGCGCGCCGGGTCCGTGACGCGCGCGTCCACGCCTTCGAAGCGCATCGACTGGATGCCGTAGGTCCAGGCGGGACCGGAGAAGCGCACCAGGCGCAGCTTGACTTCGGGCACTTGCGGCGCGCGCGCTTTGTGGGGGACGGCCAGCCAAACTTCCGCCGGCACGCGCGTGCCGATCCCGTGGACTTGCAGCGCGGAGACCAGGCAGACGATCGAGTTCGGCACGCGGGCGCAGACCAGCGCGAGGCTGTGGTGTTCGGTGAGCTCGGCGTCGCTCCGGGCGTACAGTCCCCAGCTCACCCGTTCCACCGAGCCGTCCCGCACCAGCGCCTGCAGCCGGTGGTACTCGATGCCCACCGCCGCCGCTTGCTTGGCTCGGAAGTAGCTTCCCAGGCGCTTCAGAGCGCTTCTCGAGTCTTCGTCCTGCATGATCTGTTGAAGAATGTTGGCAGAGCACGCCTCGGTGCCGACATTTGTTTATCAAAAATGTCGGCATGCAGGGGCTTGGTGCCGACATTTTCCCAGCAAGCCCCGGCCCTGGTGCCCGGAAGGCGACCGCAGCCCGCCGGCTCGCGCAGCATTGAGACGATCTCCTACTCGATCTCCCGGATGTCCGCCTCGATCTCCTCGAGCGGCCGGCGCGTGCGTGCGGATCCCGTGTGCTCGCGGAGCTGATAGCCGGCAGACGTTGCTGCTGGGGACTCGCGACGCCTATGGCGCGGAGAGTGCGCTCAGTATCTCCACTCCTCGTGGGCCAGAGGCGCTCGATTCAGTTCATCCCGGCGAATCTGCCATGAGGGCATCAGCGAGTCCATCAGCTCGCGAAAGCGCTCGGTGTGGTGACGCTCGATCAGGTGCACCATCTCGTGCACCAGGATGTACTCCAGGCACGCGACAGGCTTCTTGGCCAGCTCGAGGTTGAGCCAGATGCGTCGGGCCTCCGCGTTGCAGCTACCCCAGCGCGTTTTCATCCTCTTGATGCGCACGTCGGCGATCGTCCTGCCGACCTTGGGCTCCCACTTGGCCACCAGCTTGGCGTGGACGTCGAGTCCGACGAAACGGGTATGCTGGTGCATGGAGCGGCTCCTTCATGTGGCTCTGCGGTTTCGTGGAGAGAACTTACAGGACCGTAACCCACGGTCTGAAGGCAGACCGCTCCATCCATTCCGTCTAGCCCGGATTATTCATGAACACGCACCCCAGACTGCGCAGCCGGCCGGCATCGCCGGCCTCTCGGCCCCTGACGGCACTTTGAGGAACCTGGCTACTTCGACGACCCGTTCAGGGTCGCCATCATCGCCGGAACCCTCAAAGCACCGACAGGAGCCGATCTGCTGTGTCTGGAGCACGTCTTCATGAATAATCCGGGCTAGCGCGCCGCCGCAGTCTCCAGCCGGCATCTCGCTGGCGATGACGATGTGATGACGCACTGTTCCTCGCCGTCCGTCACGGTGGGGCGCGAGCAGACCGGCCATGGAGTCGGCTCATGTGCTAGATTCCCCGATTCGCCAGCCTGCCCCGAACGCGCCATGCAAGCCCCCGACTCCCGCAATCCCCAAAAGCTCGTCGTCGCCATGTCCGGCGGCGTGGACTCGACGGTCACCGCCTGGATGCTCCAGCGCGAGGGCAAGGAGCTCGTCGGGCTGTTCATGCGCAACGGCGTGAAGGTCGACGAGGCGGAGTCGAGCAAGAAGGCGTGTTGTTCGGTGTCGGACGCGCGGGATGCGCGGATGGTCGCGGCGAAGCTCGGCATTCCGTTTCATGCGGTGGATCTGAAGCGCGAGTTCCGCGAGATCATCGACTACTTCTTGAAGTCGTACTCGGAGGGGCGCACGCCGAACCCGTGCGCGGTCTGCAACCGTGACTTGAAGCTCGATGCGCTGATGCGTTTTGCGGATGAGTTCGGTTGCGAGGGCGTCGCGACCGGTCACTACGCGCGCATCGCGCTGGTCGACGGGCGGCCGCACGTGCGCCGCGGCGTCGATCACACGAAGGACCAGTCGTATCAGCTGTTCTGCGTCGCCGAAGAGAACTTGGCGCGCACGCATCTGCCGCTCGGCGGCATGCAGAAGTCCGCAGTGCGTGCACTGGCCGGGGAAGCCGGCCTGCGCACGGCGACCAAGCGCGACAGCCAAGAGATCTGCTTCGTGCCGTCGAACGACTACCGCAAGCTGCTCGAGGAAGAGGGTGTGGAACTGCACCCGGGCGAGATCGTCGACACCTCGGGCAAGCGGCTCGGCACGCACGAAGGCACGGAACACTTCACGATCGGACAACGGCGCGGACACGGCATCGGCGGCGGCACGCCGCTGTACGTGGTCGAAGTGCACCCCGAAGACGGCCGCGTCGTGCTCGGCACCGGCGATGAAGCGCACTTCGTGGAGATGCGCGTGGACGAGCTGAACTGGATCGGCTTCGACGTTCCGGAGAGCGGCGAGTTCCGCGCCCGCGTTCAGTTCCGCTACCACTGCACGCCCGCGCTCTCGACGATCGGCATCGAGTCGGACGGCAGCGCGACTGTGCGCTTCGACGAACCGCAGTCGGCCGTCGCGTCGGGACAAGGCGCGGCGTTCTACGACGAAGATCGCTTGCTCGGCGGCGGATGGATCGGCGCGACGGAGCGCGCGCTCGCCGCCGCAGGTGAGGCGGGTGCCGATCACTGAGCGCCGGTTCGGCGGGCCCGCGCGCAGCCTCGGCTGGTTCGGACTGCTGTGCCTCGCTTCGGCGGCCTGGCTCGCGTGGCCGCGGCCGCAAGGCACGCCGCACGAACGGCCGCGCCTGCGCTGCGTGTTGATCGACGCCTCGGCGCCGCTGCGCCTGCGTGAACCGAACTTCGCGGGACACCTCTCGCGACTCGTGGCGCGCGAATCGGCGTCGGCGAGCGCGGTCGGTGAAGACCTCGCCGTCGCGCTCTTCGACCGCGGTGCGCGTTACTGGCTTCCGCCGTCCGCAGCCGACGAAGCGCTCGCGCGATTGCTGCGTGGCGACGCGTCGATCGGACCGCCGGAGTCCGGCGCTGCCTGCGATATGGCGGCCGGACTCGAGCTGGTGCGTGACGCCGTGCTCGCCGCCGGCAGGCCGCCTGGATCCGTGTTGATCGTCGGCGACGGCACGGCACGCGGGCGCGCTCCCGAACCGCTGCTCGACGAGCTCGCCGTGCGCGGCGTCGAGCTGCGCTTCGAAGCGCTCCCCGCGCCGAGCTTGCCCGACGCGCGCCTTCACGAGCTGCATTTGCCGCGCGACTCCGAACCCGGCGCGCCGCTGGCCGCGGCGGTCTCTTGGTCGCTCGATGCCGGAGCGGAAGGTGCAGCGCGCTGGCAGGATGAGTCCACGCTGAGCCTGCAGTGCGAGTTCCGCGACTCGGGCGGCACGGTCCGCTTCGAACGCGAGCTCGCTTGGCCCGCCGATGACGCGATCCAGCGCGTGCAGCTCGACCTCGGCGCGGCTCGCGAAGGCGCGCTCTACTTGCGCTCGCGGATCGTGATGCGCGGGCCCGGTGCGCTGCGCGAAGGCGATCCGCTGCCCGAGAACGACTCAGCGGAAGCGACCGGTCGCGTGGGCACCGGACGGTTGGCTCTGGCGCTCGCGCCGGCAGCTGACTTGATGCGCCTGCGGGCGTGGCTCGCGGACGCGACTCCCGGCATCGATTGGCTCGTGCGTTCCCCGTCGGCGCCGGGCAGCGTGCCGGCTGAGCTCGACCTGATCTGCAGCTTCGACCTCAGCGCGGACGAGCTGCCGCACGCACGCATCGAAGCCCTGCTCGCTCGCGGCGGCGGTTGGTTCCGCGCCGGCGGTTGGGCGTGGCTCGCGGCGCCGCGCGGCGTGCAAGCGAATCGCCTCGCCGGTTGGTCTCCGCTCTCCGCGGCCGGTCCGGAAGGGCCGCCAGTCGAGCGCCTGTTCCTCGTCGACGGCTCGGGTTCCATGCGCGGCGACCCCTTCGAAGCCGTGCGCCGTGCGCTCGAAGGCATGCTGCCGTTGGTCGCCGATCGCGACCGCGTCGTGTTGCAGCTGTTCTCGAACGCGCTCGGTCCGCGAGTGATCTTGGCGAATGCCGGCGCGGCGGTGGACGCCGACTCGCTCGCGCGACTGCGCGCGGTGCAAGTGCCCGGCGGCGCGACGGAGATCCTCGACTGCCTCGACGTGATCGCACGCGGTCGCTTGGATGCGCCGACGGAACGCTCGACGGTCTTGCTGCTCTCCGACGGTCGCGAAGACGACGCGCTGAACGTCGCCGAACGCGCGCAGCAGATCCAAGACAGCTTCCGTGCGACCCGCCGCGAACTCTCCGCGCTCGCCGCGGGACCGACCGCCGACTTGGAGTTCCTCGGCTTGCTCGTCGGATCGAACGGGCGACTCGCGCGCGCGGAAGACTTCGGCGAGCTGGGTGAGTTGTTCCGTGAAGAGATCGGTGCCGAGCGCACGCTGGAGGGCGCGGACGCACTGGCGTTGCCGAGCTCGCCGACAGCTCCTGACGCGGCGCGCGAGCTCGCGTCGGCGTTCCAGCACTCGATTCAGCTCGAGCGCGCGGTGCGTTGCGTTGCACGACCTGACGCGGGCGTCTTGTTGGCGTCGCCGGACGGAACACCGCTGTTGGCCTTGGGGCGTGCGGCGGGGGGATCGACTGCGGCCTTCGCCGGCACTCCGGGTGAGCGTTGGGGCGGCGCATTGCGTGCCGTCGACCTCGCGCCGCTGTGGCGTGCGATGGCGCGCGGGAATCAACGCGACGCCGGTGTCACGGCACGCGTCGACGGAGCGCAGCTGGTGCTGCACGGCTGCGGCCCCGAGCTGCCGGCTGCCTTCGAGGTCGTCGTCTGGCGCGAGTCGAGTTCGCGCGGCGGCTTGGATCCCGAGCGTCGCGAGGCGCTCGGCAGCCTCGAGTTCACGCAGACTTTCGCTGCGTCCGGGCGCGACACCAGCGACACGCGCAGCGCGCGGCTGACCGGCGAGCTGCTCGCCGCCGCGCAGTCCGGCGGCCTCGTGTTGAGGTCTTCCGATCCGCCGCTCGCGATCCCGGTCGCCGGAGTCGGCGGCGCGGGATTCCTGCCCGAGTCCCGGACGGCCTACCGCAGGCCCCAGCTCGCCGCCGCGGCGGACGAGGCGCCTCGCGAAGGGCGCGGCCCGCACCCCGCAGCCCCGTGGGTGCTCGCGCTGGGCCTGCTGGCGGTCTTCGGGAGCGCTCTGAGCGCCATGCTCGCCGGGCCCTCAGAACCCCGCTGACAGCGCCCAAGGGTCGATTCGGGCTCGATTTCGGACCAAGTGGGGGATTCGCGTTCCTGCTTTCGGTTCGCGGCCTGCGGGTGCTTCAGGCCCGGCCGGAGGCAGGCCGATGAAGGCCCCGGTGAGAGCGCCGTGCGGTGCTCCGCCTCCCCATCCGGCTCGTGCCCGATTCCATGAAGTCAATCCAACTCCTCTCCGCAGCCTTCGCCCTCAGCCTCGCCTGCCTCGCGTCCTGCGTGACCGAAGGCGATCCCATGCACCCGACGCGGGCTGCAGCGGGTCCTTGGCTCGAGCCTTCGCCGATGCTCGCGCAGGAGATCGAACAGCAGGCGGAACGCCTGCCCTGGACGCACGGCTACGAGCGCATCGAGATGATCCACTGGTTCGCCTCCGTCGGCGAGCCGGCCTATCCGACCCTGCTCGGGATGGTCAGCGATCCGCGCATGGACGTGGCGGGTTCGGCCTTGGCCGCACTCGGTGCGACGGGCGACAGCCGCCTCGTGGAGCCGCTGCGAGGGATTCCCTGGCCTCTGGAGAGCGAAATCGATCTCGCACTGGAGCGGGCGCGCACCCTCCTGCGCCTCGGCGACTGGAGCATGGTGCCGCATCTGATCGACGGCCTGGAAGATGATCGCGTGATGATCCGCGCGCTCTCGGCTCAGGCTCTGTACGAGGCGACGCACCAGCGCTTCGACTACGATCCGAGCGCCGCTGTGGCCGAGCGCGAGACGGCTGTCGACGCGTGGCGCGCTTGGTGGACCAAGCGCCAAGGCGACCCGCTGGTCAAGCAGTAGTCGACGCTGAGCGACCTCTCGAGAGGTCAATGAGCGGGCGCGTCGGCTTCGAGTCGGCGCAACAAGCGCTCGAATCTCAGCTCGGTGTGGAGGCCGATCAGATCGTCATCTTCGCGCAGGAAGGCCGTGTCGGTATAGCCGAGCTCGACCGCCGCTTCGAGGGCGTCGAGCGAGTCGTCCTTGCGATTCAGCAGGGCCAACGAGCAAGCCAGGTTGTAGTGCACCGTCGGATTGTCGGGTATCAGGCGCACCAATTGACGATCCACCTCGAGCCCCTCATCCAGCCGACCGAGCTTGGTCAGCGCGTGACCCAGCTCAGCCAGGGCATCCAGGCTGCGCGGATGACGCCGCACATGGGCCTTCAGAAACTCCGCCAGGAATTCCTGGCCCTTGCGGTCGAGGTCCGCGGCGAAGGCCGCCGGAATGTCGAGTTGATCTTGTCGCACGATCCGAAGAGCCTACATGATGCCTGGCGGGGGTCTACCCCCTGCGCCCGGTCCGCCGGTATCGACCGGCTGGAGGTGGGCTGCGAGATGCCGTGAGTGGGGACTCGAACTCGGAATTCACCCCGCGACCGGACTCGCTGGTCCCGGCTTTGCAGGACTCTCCGGCCCGACTCGAACTTTCTTAGGACATGACGAGCCCGACGATGGACATCCTTTTCTGCGATCTGTGCAACGAATCCGTCCCGGTCGGACACCTCGCCGACGGGCGGGCCTTCCGGCGCAAGGGGCGCGTCGTCTGTGCCTCTTGCGATGCCGCGATGGGGGGGCAGGGAGCGATCCACGCGCCGGGTGACACGCAGGAGATCCCGCTCGCCTCAACCCTCTTCGCCGCCCACGACGCGCCTCGTCCGGCCGCGACGCACCGCACGGTTCCGATCCTCTCGAAGCCCTCGCGCGGTACATCGGTGATCGCCGGTTTCGCCTTGTTCATCGCGGTCATCGCGCTGACCGGCGGAGTGCTCGGCATGCTGCGCTTGATGGAAGAGTCGAACCTTCAGAAGCACAACTTGCGCGAAGGACACGCGAAGCTCGAGCGGGGTGTGACGCACCTCTCCGGTCGCATGGACGGTGTCGTCGCCGGAGTCGCGGGCAGCGTCACCGAGCTCGAGACGGACCTCTCCAAGAAGTTCGACGATGTGACGATCTTGCTCACCGGGGAGCTGCGCGAGCTGAACGAGTCGTTGCAGGCGACTCGTGAACGACTCGCCGGCCTCGAAGCGACGATGCGGGCGATGGACGCCGACTTGCACGCGACGGACGAAGAGCTGCAGTCGCGCATGGACACGATGCTCGTCGCCGCGCTCGAAGAACGACAGAAGTACGCGGTGCTCGGCGATCGGCTCGCCGCACTCGAAGACTTGGTGCACTCCGGCGCGTTGACGCGGGCGACGACGGACGAAGAACTCGACGTGGGGCCGGCTTGGCGCGTCGCGCTCGACGACTTGAGCAGCGAAGACTCGGCAGTGCGCTGGAACGCCGTGCAGGCTCTTGCGGAGAGCGGCGACCCGGCCGTGGTTCCGCACCTCCTGCCGTTGCTCGACGACGCTGACATCTGGGTGCGCATGGCCGCCGCCGGCGCGCTCGGCGACTTGGGCGCGGTCGATGCGGTCGAACCGCTGATTCGCACGCTCGAAGACCCCGAGACGGCCGTGCGCGAGCGCGCGATGCTCAGCTTGCGCTCAGTCACCGGACGCAGCTTCGGATTCGATCCGAGCGGATCGGAGAACGACCGCGCGAAGGCCGTCAAGAAGTGGCGCGATTGGTGGAAGAAGACCAGCAACGACCTCACGGATTGATCCCATGCGTACCCCGTTGCTTCGAATCGTGTGCTTCCTGTGCTGTTCTACCTCGGTTCTGTTCGCGCAGTCCGGCGGCTCGGCACCGACCTTCGAGGAACCCGAGGACGAGACGCCGGAGGTAGAGAACCTGACGAGTTGGCGGCTCTGGTGGGACTGGAACGAAGCGCGGTACCTGCGCCTCGCCGAGCACGTCCGCGAGCTGCCGACCGCCAGTGGTGACCAGGATCACTACCTCGGGACCGGACAGACTCCGGTTCCGCGCAAGAAACTGACGCCGGACTTGGCGCAACTGCGCGCCGAAGTGGTCCCCGCGCTAGTCGAGATCATCGAGGGATCCGAACAGATCCAGTTGCGTGCCGCGAGCCTCGTGGCGCTCGGCCGACTCGGTGCGCGGCAGGCTGGTGAACTCGACGACGGTCGCAGCCTGGTCGGTTTTCTCGGGCAGCAGCTGCAGCAGCGGCAAGCGCGCGTCGGCGAGTCTGCCTTGCTCGCGCTGGGCCTCTGCGCGGACCCTGACGCGCTGCAGCTGCTCGGGCACATCTTACTCGACGACGAGGAAGGCCGCGCCCTGACGCAACGCTCTTCGGTGCCGTACCGCATGCGCGCGATCGCGGCCTACGCCTTGGGGCTCGGAGCGGAACGCTCGCCGATCGGTGAGGCGAAGCGCTACGCCGCGCTCTACCTCGCTGAAGGACTCAAGCAGAAGGGGGCCTCTCGCGACCAAGAAGTCGCCTGCGCCCTGGCGTTGGGCCTCTGCATGATCGAGCCCGGCGGCCAGGATTTGGAGGCTGCGACAGAGCTGCCGCCGAGCTCCTCCCGCGAGGCCCTGGTGGCCTTCTTGCTCGAGTGCTTCGACTCGGAACGCACCGAAGAGCTCGCGCGTGCGCACGCGGCGAGCTCGCTCGGCAAGCTCGCCGGCGAGTTGGACGACGGGTGGCGCGAGCTGGTCGTCGACAGCTTGCGCCGTGCGCTGGCGCGCGGAGGCGGCGGGCGGAACGAGATCCGGCAGAGCTCCGCGCTCGCGCTCGGCATGCTCGCGGACTGTGATGCGGACGGACTCGACAAGCGCGTGCGCGAGACGCTCGTCAAGTCCTCGGGACAGGGCGATCAACTAGTTCAATTCTTCTCGCTGATCGCCCTGGCGCAGATCGGCTCGCGACCTGGAACCGGGGCGGATCCGTACGCCGCGCGCGGCGCGATCGAGTCGCAGCTGATCGGCTACGCGCAACGCGGCTCGAGTCGCGGACGTCCGTGGGCCGGACTCGCGCTGGGAGTGCTCGCACACGGCTTGATCGAAGGCGGAGAAGCTCCGAGCTCCGACTTGGTCGAGCTGCTCGCCAAGGAAGTGGTGAAGACCAAGTCGCCCGAGGATGTCGGCGGCTACGGCATCGGCTTGGGGCTCGCACGCGGAACCGAGCACCGCGAGCTGCTCGAAGAACGCATGTGGGACTACCGTTCTCGTGATCGGGCACGCGGTGACCTGTTGATCGCGATCGGATTGCTCGGTGAGACGCGCAGCGCGGAGCGGCTCGAAGAGACGATGGAGTTCCACAAGCAGCGCCTCCCTTTCGCGGAGTCGAGCGGTCTGAACCTGTTGTTCCGACCGATCGTGCTCGAACGCACTTCCGTGGCGCTCGCCCTGTTGGGTCGCAAGTCGGTGGTGAACACACTTCTCGAGCAACTCGAATTCGCCGGTAGCCAGACGAGCCGCTCGAGCGCGCTCTTCGCGCTGGCCCAGGTGGGGGATGCGCGGGCCGTGGGCCCGGTTCTGGCGATGCTGAAGACGAAGTCGCGCACCGCTCTGACGCGCGTCGAGGCGGCGGCCGCGCTCGGGCAGATCTGCGACCCCTTCGAGATGCCCTGGCAGGCTTCGTACACGACCGGCGTCAACTACCGAGCGAACACCGAGACTTTCGGGGACGTGGAGTACTTGGGGCTGCTGGAGCTGCGCTGAAGCCCCTGGGGCGGCTTGCGGACATGGGCCGGGTGGATGCCGACAGATCGGCGGAGGCGTGGTAGACTTCGCCTATATCAGATAATCGGGTCCGAAAAGGATGGAAAGGTGCCCCGCGGGGCTCTCGGCGATGCAATTACCCACACTCCTGGCGCTCGGAGCGCTCCTGACCGGCGGCGGCCTCGCGGCCGGCGCGCTGATTCCGACGACTCCCGAAGACTTTCGTCTGCCCGGAACCCAGGCGGGCGAAGTCGACCCGATGCCGTTCCAGGAGTCCCTCAACTGCGCCATGTGCCACGCGGACTACGACCTCGACGTCAGTCCGACCGACACCTGGCAGGGGAGTCTGATGGGACTCGCTGCGTTCGACCCGCTGTTCTGGGCGCAGCTCGCGACGGCGCGACAGGATCTCGAAGGTGTGGGCCCGTTCTGCGTGCGCTGCCACATCCCGGCGGCGGTCGTCACCGATCAACTCGACGCGACCGAAGCGGGGGAACTCGAGTACCTCGCGGGCGACGGCGTGGCTTGTCACATCTGCCACTCGATGGTCGATCCGGTCTACAAGCCGGGCATCAGTCCGCCGCGTGACGAACGCGTGCTCGCCGCGCTGGAGAGCGATCCGCCGACCGAGTACGGCAACGCGATGTTCGTGCTCGACCCCGAAGGATATCGACGCGGAGCACGTGGAACGACGCTTCCTCCGCATGTCATGTTGGAGTCACCCTTTCACCGGTCGGGTGACTTCTGCGGCACTTGTCACGACGTCGGCAACGTCGGTGTCGAGCGTCAGTCGGATGGCACGTACTTGTACAACTTGCTCGACGCACCGACTGACGCGGCGATGCCCGACTTGTTCCCGCTCGAGCGTACGTACACCGAGTGGAAGCTCTCGAGCTTCGCGAACGGCGGCGTCGACATGGGCGGACGCTTCGGCGGCGACGGCGTGACCGTCGTGCAGAGCTGTCAGGACTGCCACATGCCGCGCGCCGCGGGTCGCATGGCGGATCACGGCACGGATCGTCCGGACATCGCGAAGCACGACTTCGCGGGGGCCTCGTCGTGGGTGCTGCGCATCATCATGCGCTACGCGCAGTACACGGGCGAGACTCGCGTGAACCCGCGCGCGGTGCGCGTCGGCATTCGGAAGGCGGAAGAGATGCTGCGTAAGGCGGCGAGCCTCGAGCTCTCGGTGCAGGACGGCGAACTCGTCACGCGGGTGATCAACGAGTCGGGCCACAAGCTGCCGACGGGGCACATCGAAGGCCGACGCGTGTGGGTGAACGTGCGCTTCTACGACGAGAACGACGCGCTGATCGCTGAACGCGGAGCATACGACCCCTTCGGCGCGGAGCTCTGGGGCGACGACACGACGGTCTACGAGATGCACGTCGGCCTGTCGCCCGCTGCTGCAGCCGTGACGGGCTTGCCGGTGGGGACGACCTCGCACATGGCGCTCGCGAACACGATCGAGAAGGACAACCGCATCCCGCCGCGCGGGTTCGCGAACGCGGTCTTCGAACAGGGCGGCGCGCCGGTCGTCGGGGCGACCTACGCCGACGGGCAACACTGGCACGACACGCACTATCTGCCGCCGCCCGAGGCGCGCCTCGCGAAGGTCGCGGTCTACTACCAGACCGTCACGCGCGAGTACATCGAGGCCCTACGCGAGGGCAACCACACGGACCACTGGGGCGAGACGCTCTACCGCTTGTGGGCCGCGACCGACAAGTGCCCGCCGGTCTTGATGGTCGCGGGTGAGATCAGCTTGCCTTGACGGCGCGGATTCAGTCTTCGTCCGGTTTCAGATCGACCAGCTGCGTCTGCCCCTCGACGAGGTGCAACTCGCGCGTCCACTCGGGGTGGTCCGCGACGTGCATGCGGTAGTCGCCGGGCGGCAGCTGCCAGCGTCGCGGGGGACCGTCGTAAGCATCCGCCGGCAGGTCGATGCGTACCGGTCCATCGAGCAGCTCGAAGCGCACGCGTTGGTCGTCGCCTTGCGGCATACCGCGCAGCTCGAGTTCGCACGGCAGCGGCACCAGCCACGGGTAGAGCGAGACCTGCTCTTCGGGGAAGACGAAGAAGGGCGCCGTTCGCGTTCCGCCGCGAGAACCGGCGAGTGCTTCGAGCCGGTATTCGCCCTGCGGCAGGCCTTCGAGCCACCAGCTGCCGTTGCCGCGCGAGCGCACCCAGCTGATCGCGCCGCTCTGCAAGTGCACGAGTCGCAGTTCATCGAGCGCGTCGCTCTCGGGGCCCGGTAGATCGAGTCTGGCTGGTTGCGAGTAGGGTACGAGCAACGGCAAGTGGCCGGACGCGGCCAACACGCCGGATTGTTCCGCCCACGGCGCGGAGCACGGTGAGTCGAAGGGACGCGCGCGCACGCGCAGCTTGGTGCTCGGGCAGTTGGGGATGCAGAAGCGTCCCTCGTCGTCGGTGCGCGTTCGGTCGGCGAAGGGCTCGCCGTGCCCGGCGGAGTCGATCGTGACCAGCCAGCCGGCTGCCGGTTGACCGTCGAAGAAGACGACGGATCCACGGACTTCCGTACCTCGTTCGAGCACGGCGTCCCAGTGGTATGTGGAACCGTCGCGGACTTCGATCGTCGAGTCGGCGCGCCCGAGGTCACCCCCGCCGGCGAATAGCACCAAGCGACCGTCGCCGTGTCCGCCCAGGGTGAACCAACCGTCCGAGTCCGTCTCGTTCCGCGCGATGCGCGCGAGTGACGATCCGCAACCGACCAAGACTCCGGCCGCGGGCGCACCGTTCTCGTAGAGCGCGCGTCCTTCGATCTTCCAGCCGTTCTCAGTCGCTTCCGACTGCTTCTCCGAGACTTTCCAGGCGGTCTCGTTGTGGTCCATCACCTCGTCGAACTGCGCGGCGTTCGAGATGAAGCGCAGCATTCCGTCGTCGACGCGTTCGGCATGCAGGTATCGATTCAGGTGCCGAGCGCCGGGGTCGAAGCTCGCGCCTTCGTCGGCGACCATCAAGCTGCCGGCCAGCTCGTATTCGCGACCCGCGACCAGCTTGATGCGAGCGAGGTGCGTGCCCGCGCTGCCGTGCTTCAGAGCCCAGTCGATTTCCATCGCCTGATGACGTCCGATCCAGCGGGCTTCGACGCGGCCGCTGCCGTTCGTGCGCCCGACCAAGTTCGCTCGAGCACCAGGTGGCGCGAGGAACAGCTCGGCGCCTTCGATGGGCAAGTCGTCCGGGCCGATCGCGTACACGCGCAGGTGATACTCGCGCGGACCTTCGTCGAGGAACGGCATGGGCGTGACGGCCAGGTCAGCGAAGACCGACTCGCGCATCGGTCCGGAGTCGATCACGCGACTCGGCGCGCGCAAGCTGGAGAACACGGCGGGCGGACGCAAGTCGTCCGGCGCTTGCAGCACCGCGCTCGAAGAAGTGGGCCACAGCCAAGCCGTTGTCGCGAGGGCCGCGGCGGCGACGCTGCACTTGAAGAGCACGCTACTGGTCATGGTGATGATTCCCGCGGTCAGGGTTGCCACGAGCACTTGCGTCTCGCGGTTCCAGCCGAAACAGAGCAAGAGACCAGGGAACCAGCTGCCTTCGGTGCCGTCGTCGAGCATGCTGCGCAGCTGCGCGTGTGCGCGTTGCAGTCGTCCATTGACGGTGGCGAGCGGCGTGTCGGTGCGGCGCGCGATCTCGCGCGGCGGGAGACCTTCGAAGTGTCGCAGCAGGACGACTTCGCGCAGCTGCGGCTCGAGCGCTTGCACCGCGTCGACGACGCGCTGGAGTAGCTCTCCACGCGCGACGAGGTCGAGCGTGTCGCCGGTGCGCTCAGCCCGCGCCACGGCGAGCTCACGAGCTCTGCGGCGATCGCTGCTGCGCAGGCGCTTGTGTACCACGCTGCGCAGGACTTGGCGCAGCCAGGCACCCGGTCGCTCGAGTCGGTCCGGAGCTCGCTCGAGAGCCAGCGCATAGGTCTCCTGTAGCGCGTCCTCCGCGTCTTCCGCGTCGTGCACCAGGGCCCGCGCGAGGCGGCGCAGGCCGCCGGCGTGGGCGAGGAGCAGATCACTCTGCGGCAGGGCACTCTGTCGGAAGGCGGTCATCAGTCAGATTCCAGTCTCGCCCGAGCAGGACCCCACGGGCACCGAATTCGACCTCGCGAAGCCGGGATTCTCGCGCTGCGACCCTCCGTTCCGGCCTCGGAGCACCGCTAGCCCGGAGTATTCATGAAGACGTGCTCCAGACACAGCAGATCGGCTCCTGTCGGTGCTTCGAGGGTTCCGGCGATGATGGCGACCCTGAACGGGTCGTCGAAGTAGCCAGGTTCCTCAAAGTGCCGTCAGGGGCCGAGAGGCCGGCGATGCCGGCCGGCTGCGCAGTCTGGGGTGCGTGTTCATGAATAATCCGGGCTAGGGCGCACACGCGGGGGGCGCCGAGCTCAGCTCACAGGCTTGCGAGTGCGAGCTTCACGCGGAATTCGGGCCCGCGCTGGTCGGCCTCGTGGGGCAGTCGCTAACCTCTTGCGCCTCATGAACGCGATCCCGCAACGCAAGATCACCGTCGTCGGTGCCGGCTTCGTCGGCTCGACCTGTGCCCAGCTCGCCGCTTCGAAGGAACTCGCCCGCGAAGTGGTGTTGATCGACATCCTCGAGGGCCGGCCGCAGGGCATCGCGCTCGACCTGAACCAGATGGCCGCGGTCGAAGGCACCGGGGCCCGCGTGATCGGCACGAACGATCCCGCCGACACCTGGGGCTCGGACGTCTTCATCGTGACGGCCGGCCGGCCGCGCACGCCGGGAATGAGCCGCTCGGACCTGCTCGAGGTCAACGGGCGCGTGATCTCGGCCGTCGCCGAATACATCCGCGCCGGCTCGCCGGACGCGACCGTGATCGTGGTGACGAACCCGCTCGACATCATGGTCACCTTGATGCGCGCGAAGCTCGGCTTCCCCGCGAAGCGTGTGGTCGGCATGGCCGGCGTGCTCGACTCGGCGCGCTTCTGTTGGTTCATCGCGGAAGAGACCGGCGCCAGCGTGCAAGACGTCAACGCCATGGTGCTCGGCGCGCACGGCGACTCGATGGTGCCGATGCCGCAGTACTGCACGGTCAACGGCGTGTCCGTGCTCGACCTCGTGCCGGCTGCAAAGGTCGATGCGATGGCGGATCGCACGCGCGGTGGGGGCGGCGAGATCGTCAAGCTGCTCAAGACCGGCAGCGCGTGGTACGCGCCCGCGGCGGGTGCCGTTGCGATGGCCGCCTCGATCTTGAACGACCAACGACGACTGCTGCCTTGCGCCTGCTTGCTGAACGGCGAGTTCGGCTTCGAGGGCCTCTACATGGGCGTCCCGGCCGTGCTCGGCTCGAACGGTGTCGAGCGCATCGTCGAGCTGCCGCTCTCCGCCGAGTCGCGCGCGCAGATGCAGAAGACCGCCGGCGCGATCCAAGCCGACGTCGACACCCTGCGCGACATGGGCCTGCTCTAGCGAGCCGCTCCGCGCACCATCCGTACACTCACTCACACGTGCGCCGATCCGCGGCGCGAACCCCTCCGCGCCTCACGGCGCGCCTTTCGCCAGACTGCTATGAGTACCCGCACCGAACGCGATTCGATGGGACCGATCGAGGTTCCGAACGAAGCCATGTATGGCGCGCAGACACAACGCTCGCGCCAGAACTTCAAGATCGGCGGACAGCGCTTCACGCGTCCGATGATCCGCGCGCTGGGCATCGTCAAGAAGTGCGCCGCGCAGGCCAACATCGAACTCGGCGAGCTCGACATGCTCGAAGCCGAGCAGCAGAACGCACTGCTGACGGCGGCCGACGAAGTCATCAGCGGGCAGTGGGATGATCACTTCCCGCTGGTCGTCTGGCAGACCGGCTCGGGCACGCAGTCGAACATGAACACCAACGAGGTGATCTCGAACCGCGCGATTCAGATCCTCGGCGGCGAGCTCGGCTCGAAGAAGCCGGTGCACCCGAACGACCACGTCAACCGCGCTCAGTCGTCGAACGATTCCTTCCCGGCTGCGATGCACGTCGCGGCGGCGGAAGAGACGGTGAATCGACTGCTGCCGGCCCTGCAGGGGCTCGAGAATGCCTTCAAGGAGAAGGCGGAAGCTTGGGACGGCGTGGTCAAGATCGGCCGCACGCACCTGCAGGACGCGACGCCGTTGACCGTCGGTCAAGAGTTCTCGGGCTACGTCCAACAACTCGCTGACGCACGGCGGAACATCAAGTCGGCGCTGCCCAGCGTCTTCGAGCTCGCGCTCGGCGGAACCGCCGTCGGGACGGGATTGAACACGCACCCCGACTACGCCGAGCTGTCGGCGAAGAAGATCGCTGAACAGACAGGGCTCGCCTTCATCACCGCGCCGAACAAGTTCTCCGGCCTCGCCGGACACGACGCGTTGATCTTCCTGCACGGCACCTACAAGGTCGCCGCAGCGGCGCTGATGAAGATCGCCAACGACATCCGCTGGTTGGGTTCCGGCCCGCGCTGTGGACTCGGCGAGCTCAAGCTTCCGGCGAACGAACCGGGTTCTTCGATCATGCCCGGCAAGGTGAACCCGACGCAATGCGAAGCGGTCACGATGGTCGCGGCGCAAGTCATGGGCAACGACGCGACGGTCGGCTTCGCCGGTAGCCAAGGCAACTTCGAGCTGAACGTCTTCAAGCCGGTGATGATTCACAACGTGCTCGAGTCGTGCGCCTTGCTCGCGGACGCCTGCGATTCCTTCCGCGAGAAGTGCATCGAAGGCCTCGAGCTCGATGCGGAACGCGTGGACACGCTGATGCGTCAGTCGCTGATGCTCGTCACGGCGCTGAACCGTCACATCGGTTACGACCAGGCCGCCAAGGTCGCCAAGAAGGCTTACGAGGAGAACACCACGCTCGTCGAAGCGGTGGTGGACCTCGGTCTGATGACGGCGGAAGAGTTCGAAGCGGCCGTGATCCCCGGCGAGATGGTCGGACCGCGCGTCGTCGAGAAAGCCTGATCGCAGGCGAGTCGAAACAACGCAAGGGGCGCCGTGGATCGACCACGGCGCCCCTTCTGCATGTCACGGCTCGACTGGTGAGCGTTCAGGGCTTCACGCGCATGCGGACGGCTTGCGTGAAGTTCGAACCCGTGCCGCAGGGACCCTCGGGATCGCGGAACCAGACCTGCAAGACGATTTGTTCGCCGGGATCGCGGCTGGTGGATGCGTCGAAGTCGCCGGTCCAAGAGGCGCTACCGAGCGCGTCGGCGAAGCGCGCGCCGTGGCGCACCACGCTGCCGCCGCCGAAGCACAGAGTTCCATCGTTGAACGGCAGCACGATCGCTTCCCCGCTGAGTCCGCCGGTGAAGAGCAGCGCAGGGGTTTGCGGCGGAAGCGCGATGGCTTCCACCATCAAGCCGCCGAGCTCGTCGAACTGCGAACCACCGAGCACCAGCCTGGCGCCGTGTCCACCCGAGTGTGAGCATCCGCGCTGCGCATCGCCGAGGTTGCCGCACGGGCAGTTGGTGACGCTGCCGTCGCCGACGCACAAGTAGGGGTAGGCGACGTTCGAGCCTTCGGCGATCAACAAGTCGTATCCGATGCGTGAGCCGTCGCTCAGCTGGCCGGTGTCGCGGAACAGACGGAACATGTAGTGAGCGGGATCGAGGCTCGCGTTCTCGAGTTCGATCGGAATCGTCCCGACGAGATAGGTCTGTTCGAAGATCAATTCGCCGTCGCATTCGTCGCGCACTTCCATGGTGAAGTCGTGCGACCACTCGCGGATGTTCACCAGAACATGGAGTGTCTGTTCCGCGGGGACGAAGAGCCGGTAGTAGTCCGGTGCACCGGAAGTGGTGGAGAGTCCCTCGTAGAGTCCGGGCACCAAGTCGAATGCTTCAGGACAACTGTGGTTGCCTTCGAGCGGATCTTCGACCGGGTCCTGGCTGGGATCGATCAGCTGTGACGAGCCTTGCTGCGCGGGGACGTCGATGGTGAGCGCGAGCGAGATGACCAGGGCGAGCGCGATGTTCTTGCACTCCATTCTCTGCCTCCGGGAGATGAGTTGCTGGGATCTGAGTCCGTCTTTCCCGGTCACTTGGAACTCGCTCCGCGACGGGTCGCGGTGAGGGAGGCAAGCCGTGTGAACACGGGCGGACGTGCAACAGGAAGAACGCGGAATCCGAGGGAGCGCGCCGCTTGTTCCCGGACTCTTGCCGCTCTTGCAGAGACCTGACGCGGTCAAGATCGGGATTGACGGGCCCTCCGAAGGGGGCGGAGTGGCCGCTGCGGCCCGATTTGACGGGGTGATTCGCGGAGTGCGGGAAATCGGGTTGGGAGCTGGCGCAGACCCCGCTCAGCGCTAGACTGTCCGGCTCGAATTCGCCGCAGACACTCCCCAGCTGTCACGTCATGCATCTCAAGATCCGCACGAGCAAGTCCAAGAAAGCCAAGAAGACGGGCTTCCGCACGCGCCAGAAAACGGCCGGCGGCCGCAAAGTGAACAAGCGCCAACGCGCTCGTCACGGCAGCTTCTAGGCGACTTGCCCCCGAGCGCAGCCTCAGCGCTGCCGCTTCACCGACCGGCGCCTCCTGGCCCTGCTCCCTCCGCTCGCTCCGGCGCGCCACGAGGTCGAGCGCGCCCGGGAGGCGCCGGCCGTCGTTTCGACGAACGCGACGAGCGACTCGACGGGGCGAGCCTCAGCGCGTGATCAGCGCCAGCGCCCACGCGCCGACGAACAGCACGCCCGCGGCCCAGCCGAGCCCATTGCGCGCTCGCCGACCGAGGGGATGATCCGCGAAGCGCTTCGCGGCGAATCCGCCGACGACGATGCCGCAGATGAAGCCGGCGAAGTGCGCGCCGACGTCGGTGTTGTCGTCAGCCGCGCGTTGCACACCGGTCAGGATGTGGTTCTCGACCTTGCCGACGCCGTACCAGCCGAGCAGCAAGGCGGCCGCGAGGAAGGGCACGACCTTCGACGCTGCGGAGCTGCCCACACGCCAGCGCTGGAACCACTGCGTTGCGGCGAGCGCGCCGAGCGCGGCGAAGACTGCAGTCGAAGCACCGACCGAGAAGTGTGGGTCGCCGATCACGGCGGCGTTCAGCAAGTTCCCGAGCGTGCCGGCGATCAAAGTCACGAGCAGCGCCGGACCCGGGCCCAGCACTTGCGCGAGGAAGCCGAGGAAGAGCGCGCCGAACACCAGGTTGTTCGCCAAGTGTCCGAATCCACCGTGCAGACCGAGTGCGGTCGCGCCGCGCCAGACTTCGCCTGTCAGGATCGCGCCCGCGTCCGCGCGGCCGATCAGCTTCCAGTCGATGCCGAACGCGCGACCGAAGTCGAGGCGGAACATGAACAGCAGTGTGCACGCGTACGCACCGATCGCGATCCATGCGCCGTCGAAGATGCGCGCGCGAGATTCCGGGGCGGCGCGCCGTCCGGTGTTCTCGGCTTGGTAGTTCGCGAGTTCGTGTAGAGCCCAGTCCGCGTCGTGTTGCTGCACGACGATGTGCTTGCCGCCCGGGCCTTGTGCCACGCGATGACGCACGCCGACGGACGACAAGACGAGCGAGAGCTCGCGCACCAGCGCGGGGGACGGGCTGCGCAGGATCTCGACTTCTTGCGAGGGGAGTGTCATCAGCTGCGCCCCACGTCACGCGCGAGTCGCACGCCGGAGAACTGCCAGCGCGCGTGGGCGCCGAAGAAGTTGCGGTAGGTCGCGCGCAGGTGATCGGCCGGCGAAGCGCACGAGCCTCCGCGCAGCACGTACTGGTTGACCATGAACTTCCCGTTGTACTCGCCGACCGCGCCCTCGCTGGTGCGGAAGCCGGGATAGGGGGCGTAGCTGCTGGAGGTCCACTCCCACAAGTCGCCGAACAGCTGCCGCGGTCCGTGTGCATCCGGTGGTGCCGGTGCGGGGCGCATCAGGCCCGTGTCGCGGAAGTTGCCTTCGACGGGGCGTGCAGCAGCAGCGTGTTCCCACTCGAACTCCGTCGGGAGGCGCGCATCCGACCAGCGCGCGATCGCGCTGGCTTCGAACCACGAGATGTGTGCGGCCGGATCTTCGTCGCGGATCGGTTGCGTGCCGGTCAGCGAGTGCTGGACGAGTCGACCTTCCGACTCGCGCCAGTAGAGCGGCGCCTTCCAGTCTTCTTCCTGCGCGCGCGCCCAGCCTTCGTCATGCCAGAACTCGTGGCGCCGGTAACCGCCGTCTTCGATGAAGGCGCGGACTTCGCCGTTCGTGAGCAAGCGATCGGCGAGCTCGAAGGGTTCGATCCAGACGCGGTGTACGGGTTGTTCGTTGTCGTAGGCGAAGCCGCCGCCTCGGTGGCCGACTTCGACCAATCCGCCCTCGAACTCGTACCAGTCGAGCGGGTCGCTCGGCCTGCGCTCGGGCAGCTCGGGCTCGTGGTAGCGCGGCTCGAGCGGGTTGACCGAGAAGACGTGCAAGAGGTCCGTCAGGATCAGTTCTTGGTGCTGTTGTTCGTGCTGAAGCCCCAGCTCGACGAGCTCGGCGAATTCCGGGTCCGCTGCGAACTCAGCGATCGCGGCCAGCATCGCGGCGTCGACGCGCGCGCGGTAATCGAGCACTTCGTCGAGGCTCGGGCGCGAGAGCAGGCCGCGTCTCGGGCGGTGGAACTGCGGACCGATGCCGTTGTAGTACGAGTTGAAGATCATCTCGTAGCCGGGTTCACCGATCGGCCGGTGCCCGCAGCGCTCGGCGAGCACGAAGGTCTCGAAGAACCAGCTGGTGTGCGCCAAGTGCCACTTGGTCGGACTGACGTCATCCATCGATTGGACGACGACATCTTCCGGATTGAGCGGCGCGATCAGGTCCAGGGAATCTGATCGCGTGCGTGTGAATCGTTCGAGGAGCAGCACGGTGGGGAGCGCGGGGCGGCCGAGAATGGTATCCGATCGAGGTGCGCGGCGCGAAGCTGGCGACCGGCCTCTCGCGGCGGCAAACTCGTCAGGCATGGTCGAACCGTCGGACTCGGACTCTGAACTCACGAAGACCTTCACGCACTCCTCTTCCGGCACGGCGCCGGTCGAGGTCACGCGTGACGATCTCCTGGAGCACGCGCTGCTCGGCAACGGACGTCCGGAGTGCTTCGAGGATCGCTACGAGATCTCCGGTACCATTGGCGTGGGCGGCATGGGCGAGGTCTACCTGGGGCAGGACCGGATGCTGAGACGCGACGTCGCGCTCAAGGTGCTGCGCGGTGGATCGGCGCCCAATCCGCGAGTGCTGCATCGTTTCTTGCGTGAGGCGCAGCTCACCGCGCAGCTCTCGCACCCGAACGTCGTGCCGTTCTACGCGCTCGAGTCGACCGCTACCAAGGCCCCGGCCTTCGTGATGAAGCGGATCGACGGCGTCAGTCTCAAGCAGTGGATCCGCGACTGGAGGGCGCGCTGGAGCACGAACGAGTGGGTCCACGACCGCGACGGTCTGAAGGCGCGCGTCGAGTTCTTCCTGAAGGCGTGCGACGCGATCTCCTTCGCGCACGACCGCGGCGTGATCCACCGCGACTTGAAGCCCGGCAACCTGATGCTCGGTGCGTTCAACGTGCTTTACGTCATGGACTGGGGCATCGCCAAGGTGGTTGACGATCCGGAGCCGGAACCGGCCTTCGAGTTCGTGAACGACCCCGATGCGATCCCCGTGGAGTTGCCGGAATCGCGCACCATGACCGGTGATCTCGTCGGCACGCCGCTCTACATGGCACCCGAGCAAGCGAACCCGCAACAGAGCGCGGAAGTCGGTCCGGCGAGCGATCAGTACGCGTTGGGGCTCTTGCTCTTCCAGCTACTCACCGGCGAGGCGCCTCGATCGGGCGACAACGTCGTCGCCGTGCTTCACTCCGCCGCTCTCGGCCGGCGCGAGGCGTGGCCGACGGTCGGACCCGCGATCGAGGTGCCGCGCGAGCTGCGCGCGATCGTGGACCGTGCGACCGCGCCGCTTCCCGGAGACCGCTACGAGTCGGTCGTGGGGCTGGCGAGCGACTTGCGCCGCTGGGCCCGCGGCGAGGAAGTGCACGCGAGCCCCGATCGTCCGTGGCGCGCGATCTGGCGCCGCGTGGAACGTCACCCGGTCGCCGTGCTGACCGGGGTGCTCGCGCTGGTGCTCGCGCTCGGTTCGGCATCGTTCTGGGCGCTGACCGGCAAGCTCGACGCGGAGCGCATGGTCGCGCAGCAAGGTGTGCGCATCGGACTCGTCGCCGAACAAGCGCACAGGATGGACCGCGGGCTCGCCGATGCGGAACAGTGGCTGTCGACCTTCGGCGCGCGCGTCGAGGAGTGGTTGACGCACGGGGAACCCGCTGAACCGGACTGGTTCCCGCCGTCGGTACTCGACGGCCCGGACGCGCCGGACGACACCGGACCTCATGCGAACTATCCGGGACTTGTGAGCTTCGCCCATGCCGTGACGATCCTCGCGCCTGACGCGGACCGCGGCGCGGCAGGATCGACACTCGCGCGACTCGCCGAAGCCTCGCTGCACTTCGAAGCGCTGTTCTCCGCCCAGACTGGTCGGGGCGGCGACGCGGCGACGAGCTCGCGCGAGGAAGCGCCGGCGTGGATGCGTGACGGCGGGCTCCTGCGGTACGCCTACTGCGGCTTCGAGAGTGGCCTGTATTACGCCTATCCCGCGACCAGCTCCGCTCCCGAGGGCTACGACCCGCGCGAACGGCCGTGGTATGCGTGGGGTCGCGAGAACAACCGCCCGCGTTGGGGCTTGCCGTACTTCGACGCCGGCGGTTCGGACTGCCTACTGCCGTGCGTCGTCGCGCTGCGCGACGAGGAAGGCCGCCTCGTCGGGGTCGCGGGGCTCGATCTCTCCGTGCAACAAGCGATCGAGTCGCTCGAGATCAGTGGGCTGGAAGACGTCGACGCCGTGCTGATCGTCGAGTCCGACACGGGCGAGGTGTTGCTCGACTCGCGGCATTCCGATGGAGTGCACAGTCACGGGTCCCTGCGCTTCATTGAGGACATGAGCGACTTGCAACCCGTGAAGAGCGAGGTGTTCTTGAGCGAACTGGCCCGCGGGGCGCCGTCCGGAGCCGTCACCGACGGCGACTACAGCTGGGTCTACAGCCGCTTGCGCTCGATCGATTGGGCGCTGGTCGCGCGCGTCGAACTCTGACGTCAGTCGCTGCGACGCAGAACGACTTCGGTCTCCGCGACGCGCACCGTGATGGGCGGCTTCGAGAAGTAGACGTCCGGAGCGGCGCGCCGACCGACGATGTGCGTCGGGTTCTTCGAAGGCAGGGCGGTGATGTGCAAGCGGTCCCCGAGGTGTTCGACCTCGAACTGCCTGCGACTGACGCGCGCATCGTCGAGCACGAGCTGACAGTCGGACTGGCGACCGCAGGTCCAGCGCTCGCCGGGTGTCATTTCGAGCTCGCCCTCGGTGCCGACGACGCGCACGTGGACGATGTGCTCGGTGCGCGGCGTGATGTCGACGAACTCGGGTTCCGCGGTCGGTTCGGCGAAGGTGTGCGTTGCCTCCAGGGGGTCCGTCAGGAGTGCGTCGAGCTGGCCCTCGCTGTCGAGAACCTTGAAGCGGCGTCGCGAGTCCGGGTGCTCGAGCGCGGCTTGCAGGTCGTCCGTGTCGACCGACGCCGCCCGTTCGGCGAGCAACTCGTCCAGCTCGTAGCCCGCGGCGAGCATGGTCAGCGCGTCGGCCACGCCGTTCGGCAGAAAGGGCCTGAGTACGTCGAGTTGCTCGTCGCCTTCCAGCCGCAGCACCGACGGCAGGAGCAGCTCGGGGACGCCGGCGCGGAGCAGCTCGTGCGGCGTGCGCCCCGCCAGGAGGCGTCCTTTCGGCAGCGGTTCGTGCATCGCGTCCAGCGTCTCGTCGGGGGGCGCTTCGGATTCCTGCATCTCGAAGACTTGGAACGAGCCGACCTGTGGGTTGATCTCGAAGCGCTTGTTCTTCGCCCAGGCCATCGCTTCGTCGTGATGATCGACCCAGACGCAAACGTAGACATCGCCTTTCGGCGGGTGCAACACGATCGCGCGATAGTCGAGACCGATGCGTACGGTGCGCACCTTCGGGTCCTTCATCGCACTGATCGACTCGTAGTTGATCGACGCCTGACGAGGATCGGCGAGGAACTTCTTGGTGAACTCGCGGGCCTTCTTCTGGGCGCGCTTGGGGATGTTCGAATACGCGACGAGGAAGTCGGCGGAGAAGGCGACCTTGACCATGGTTGAACTAGCGGAAGGCTCGGGCGAGCGTCAGATCTTGTTCTTGGTAGCTGCCGCCCGTGCGCCCGGCGCCGTACAGGCGAGCCGGCCGCCGTGAAGCGCGGAAGAACTTGAGGCGGCAGAAGACTTGGCCTTCCTCGACGAGGAACGGGACGTCGTGGGCGCGCACTTCGAGCACGGCGGGCGTGCCGTGATCGATCGCGCGGCCGGCGTCGTCTTCGCGCCAGCCGAAGCCGTTGTCGAAGAAACCCGCGTAGTTGTTGCGCAGCTCGCCGATGCCGACATCGACGGGCAGCATCTCGGCCGCGAAGTCGGGCGGCACGCGCAGTCGTTCGCGCGAGGCGAAGATGTAGAAGGAGCCCGGCGTGAGGATGCAGCGGCCTTCGGGAGCGTGCACCGCTTCCCAGTAGTCATCGCGAGCGTGCGCACCCTCCGACGAGAACTCGAGCAAGTCGGTCTGCGCGGCGGCTCGCCAAGCGGCCGGGTCGCGTCCGGACAGTCCGACGCGCAGCTCGATGCCGCCTTCGTCGTCGAAGCGCACTTCCTCGGCGGACAGCGGGCGATCGCCGTCGAAGCACAGCGGCGTGTGTTCGTACAATTCGCGCAGCTCGTCCGTCGTCAAGGCGGCGGTGCCGCGCACCAGCCGCAGCTGACCCAAGCGATCGCCGCGCTTCAACCGCGCGGGAAAGGAGAGCGGCGAGACTTCCATCCAGAGCTTGCCGCGGTACCCGACCGGCGCTTCATCGAAGCGCGGATGTCTGTCGGTCAACACGCGCGTGAACAAGTCGCAGCGCCCCGTGGACGAGCGCGGGTTGAAGCGCGCGCGCACGTCGGAAGGCAGTGCGAGCTGTTCCTCCAACGGTACGAGGTAGACGAGGCCCTTCTCGAAGACCGCGCCGCTTCCTTCGAGGGAGAGTTCCGCGATGGCGAGGCGCTCGATGCGCTCCGCGACGCTGACGCCGCCCGGCAGGAAGCCGGCGCGCATGCGGTAGGCGAGTTTGCCGAGGCGTAGGTCGAGCGACGCCGGCTGGATTTGCGCGGTGGAGACGGGCGCGGCTTCGTCGCTGGTGCGGATCGCCTCGCCGAGTAGAGCTTCGAACTCGGAGTCGACGAGCAGGGCGCCTGGAATTCCGGGCTGTTGGGGGGGCTGCATGTGTGCGGAGTGTACGGGCAGCCCGCCGAATCGGGCGCTCGCTGCCGACGCAGGAAGAAATCGATCCACTCCCGAGAGCAGACCCTCGAGCTCACCGCCGGCCTCCGGAACGTGTTCGTCCTCGAGGCCGCCACCTCGTACAGACCTGCGAACTGTTTGCGCGACGACCGGCTCGGAGACCTCTTCGCAGGCTCAACGCCTGGTCTGATCCTTGTGATGACCTTCCTCGATCGCGCTTCGATGCGAGAGTGCTTGCCCGAGATTGTCTGGGAGACAGAGGTGTGGTGTACCGACGCGTCACGCCATCTCATCCACTTCAACGGCGAGCGCTGCTGCGGCCCCTGCGAGAGCAGAACGTAGCACCAGAGAAGCCGATGTTCGGTCCGCAGCGCGGATTCAGGTCCTCTCGAGTGGGCGACACGATCCCGATCCAGTCGTTCGCTTGCGGACCGCCCTTCCCGAGGACGATGAGAACTGGTAGCGTCCCGCCCCGAAGAGGTCTATCCCTTGTCCAAGCAGCCCATGATCCATCCGGAACGCGAGCGGAAGCAGCAGAGAGCGCTCTCTGTCCTGCTCGTGATGCTCGCGTTGGGGCTGCGCCTGCTCTACGTGCCGTTTCATCTCGCGCAAGAGGAGCACCTCGGGGCGGGCGGGCATATGCTCTCGCATGTCTCGGCAAACGGCGTCCACGCCGACGATGGCCACGATCACGACGATGATCATCCGCCGCATCCTGCGCTCGACCACGACACTGAACTGATCGTTCGGAGGACGCCCTCGCAGCAGACATCTGTCGAGCTGCCGGCACTCCCTCCGGATGCAGCCTGGTCTCCCCTGCTTCCCGGGGAGCCGTCGACGATTACCGGGCCCGAGCCGGATCCACCGCGGCAAAGGCCGCGAATCCCACAGCGGTCTCGGGCTCCTCCCGCCGCAGCTTGATCTGAGTCGGTAGCACGCACCGCCCTCCATGGAGCTGGTGCGGCTCGTTGCACGTGACGGCGGAAGAGTCCGCTGCGCGCGCGCCCTCCATCAGTTCAGAAGTCGCTGCAGGCGTCGTCGAGGATTCTCACATGTTCAAGTTCATGGGCCAACGAACCGTTGGCCATTCTGCCGCTTTGTGCGCGCTGCTGGTCATGGCGGCCGGCTGCGCCCCGGACACGACAACAGTCTCTGCCGCAAGAGCCGAAGACGAAGGGCCGGAGCCGGTGGCAGTCACCGTCTTCACTGACCAGGTCGAGCTCTTCATGGAGTACCCCCGTCTCGTACCGGGGCTCGAGGCACGGTTCCTGGCACACGTCACGGTGCTCGCGACGGGAGAGCCTGTTCGCAGCGGACAGCTCCGCCTGGAGCTGTTTTCAAGCAGCGGTGCCCGCAGGGTTCTCGAGGCACCGATGCCGGCCCGAGACGGGCTCTTCATCCCCGTCGGGGCACTCGACAACCCCGGTCAGTACGAGGCACGGATCGTCGTCAAGAGTGACCAGGTCGAGGAGACGATCCAACTTCAACCCATCGTGGTCCATGCAGAGCTGGCGGAGGCCTTCGCGGCCGCGGAGGCCGATGGGGGAGAGGACCCGAAGGACGCCGTCCCCTTCTTGCTCGAGCAGCAATGGAAGATCGGCTTGCTGATGGAGCAAACCGGCCGCCGGTCGCTGACACAACGCCTTCAGGTGCCGGGAGAAATCGAGGCTCCGCACCACGCCATGGCCGTCGTGAGTGCGCCCTTGGCTGGACGACTCTTGCCGCCGGAGTCGGGAAGACTCCCGCGCATCGGCGATCGAGTCGAGAAGGGCCAAGTGCTTGCGCATCTCGAGCCGCCGCTCACGACCTCTGAGACCGCGCAGCTTGCCGCCAACGAGACGTACCATGACACCCTCGAGATGGGGCTCTTGGTCCGGGAGTTCGATGTTCAAGCCAAGGCGCTCGAGATCGAGCAGACCCTGCATCAGTCTCGAGCACGGCTCGAGTTTGCGCGGCAAGCTCTTGCGCGCATCGAGAGTCTGCGGGAGAAGGACCTGGGGACCGTCGCGGAACTCGAAGCGGCCCGCAGAGACGTCGAGATCGCTCTACGAGAAGGCGAGGGCTCTCGAGCACTGAAGGAGTCGTTCGCGCAAGCCAAGCAACGACTTGACTCCCTCCGTACTCGCAGCGCAGCGGTTCGCTCCAACGCCGAGCCAAGCGGGCCTCGGCGACACGCTCTGGTAGCACCGATCTCTGGCGAGATCGTCGCAGTGGACCACGTCGAGGGAGAGCACATCGAGAGCCAAGGCACCGTTTACCGCGTGCTCGACTTGAGTCGTGTGTGGATCGCGACGCACGTCTCCGAGTTCGACCTTGCGGAGGTTGGACGCGCTCCCGGGGCGCTCCTGAAGTTCGCGGCCTATCCGGACCGCATCTTCGACGTTCTTGGTGCGATGGACGGCAGCGTGGTCAACGTTGGACGTGTTGTCGATCCCGAGACGCGCACGATTGCTCTGCGGTACGAGGCCGCCAACCCGGAGGGCCTCTTCCGTGCCGGTATGTTCGCTGACGTGTTCCTCGAAACCGAGCGCGCCGTCGACGCCGTCGCGGTGCCGGAGGAGGCAATCGTCATGGACAACGGCCGCCCGGTGGCATTCGTGCTGCTGGACGGGGAGACGTTCCAGAAGCGGGTGCTCGAGCTGGGCATTCGCGATGGACGGTTCGTGGAGGTTCGGGACGGGATTCAGGAGGGAGATCGGGTCGTCACCAAAGGCGCCTACCTGGTCAAGCTCGCTTCGGCATCCCCGGCGTCGTTTGGCGAAGGCCACGCTCACTGAAGGGGGACCGACAGATGATCAACAACCTGATTCAGTGGGCGCTCCGTAACCGCCTGGCCGTGCTCATCGTGTCCGCGATTCTGCTCGCGTTGGGCTCCTACACCACGCTGCGAATGCCCGTGGACGTGTTTCCCGACCTGACGGCGCCGACGGTCACCGTGATCGTCGAGGGCCATGGAATGGCGCCGCAGGAAATGGAGACCCTCGTCACATTCCCCGTCGAAACGGCGGTCAACGGTGCCGCCGACGTCCGACGCGTACGTTCCGCCACGGCGGTCGGCATCGCCGTGGTGTGGGTCGAGTTCGAGTGGGGTACCGACATCTACCGGGCAAGACAGACCGTCACTGAACGCCTGGCCGCGGTGTCCGGCAACCTGCCCGACCAGGTCGAACCACCCGTTCTTGCGCCGGTCTCGTCCATCATGGGCGAGATCCTGTTCATCTCACTGACCTCGGACAGCCACGACCCATTGGAGCTGCGGACGGTTGCGAAGTCTCAGATTCGGCGGCGACTGCTGTCGGTGGCGGGCGTGTCTCAGGTGACCCCCATCGGGGGGGATGAGAAGCAGTACCAAGTGGTGCTGTCCACGCAGCGGATGAAGGCGCTCCAGATCAGCATGGAGGAGGTAGCGGAGGCTCTCCGCAAGGGCAACGAGAACGTCTCAGCAGGCTTCTTGATCAACGGAGGCGGAGAGTCTGTCCTGCGAGGGATCGGCCGAGTCCGTAGCACCGCCGACATCGCGGACACCGTGGTGGCTTCTCGCCGCGGTCGTCCGATCACGGTAGGCGATGTGGGCGTGGTGCGGATCGGTGCGGCTATCAAACGCGGCACGGGTTCGGCCTCCATGCGTGGACCGAACTGGGAGCCCATCACCCGGGGCGGCGTCATCGTCGCGATTCAAAAACAACCGGCGGCGAACACGCTGGAGCTCACGCAGGAGCTCGACGACGTCCTGGACGAGATCCAGAAGGCCCTGCCGGCAGGGATGCTGATCAACAAGCAGCTCTTCCGGCAAGCGGACTTCATCGAGCACTCGATTCACAACACGGCCGCGGCCCTCATCGAGGGCGGGCTGATGGTCCTCCTGGTTGTCGTGCTGTTCCTGGCTAGCTTGCGGGCAAGCGTCATCACACTGCTTGCCATCCCGATGTCGCTCGTCACGGCTGTACTCGCGCTGCGCTTCTCCGGGGCGAGCATCAACACGATGACTCTCGGGGGCATGGCGATTGCCATCGGCGCCCTGGTGGACGATGCGATCATCGACGTCGAGAACGTCGTCCGCAGGCTTCGCGAGAACCGCGCCCTCGAGCCGGAGAGGCGTGGAAACACGCTGAAGATCATCTTCGACGCGAGTGTGGAGGTCAGGACCTCGATCGTCTTCGCGACCTTCATCATCCTGCTTGTCTTCGCGCCCCTGTTCTTCCTCTCCGGTGTCGAGGGGAGGCTGCTCCGGCCCTTGGGCGTGGCCTTTTGTGTCTCATTGGCAGCGTCGCTCGTCACGGCCCTGACGCTCACGCCGGCACTTTGCTCCTACCTGCTGCCGACGAGCAAGACCGTGGTGCGAGGCGGTGAGCCCTGGGTGGTGGTGATGCTCAAGCGAGCGTACTCCGCACCACTACGGTGGGCGATGACGTACCCCCTGGCGGTCACAGCGCCTGCAGTGGTCATGCTCATCCTCGCAGTCGTTGGTATGTCGCGGATGGGGAAGAACTTCCTGCCGGAGTTCAACGAAGGCGCCCTGGTGGTGGGGCTCGTCACCCTGCCCGGAACATCGCTCGACGAAAGCGATGGGCTTGCACACATCGTGGAGACCACGCTGATGTCGCATCCGGAGATCAAGGCCATCGGCCGACGGACAGGTCGGGCAGAGGAAGACGAGCATGTGCAGGGCGTGGAGGCGAGCGAGATCGACCTGACGCTCGACATGGAGGCGCCGGAACGGCTTGGACTTCCGCGGCGCTCGAAGAGCGAGCTGCTCGAGGCCCTGCGCCAGGACCTTGCCGGAATACCCGGCATCCAAGCCACCTTCGGCCAGCCGATCGGTCACCGGATCGATCACATGCTCTCCGGCACGCGGGCCAACATCGCGGTCAAGATCTTCGGCGAAGACCTACCTGCACTCCGCGAGCTCGCGCGTCAGGTCGAGGAGCTCATGGGCGAGATCCCCGGGGTGGTGGACCTGTCCGCGGAGCAGCAGGTCGAGGTGCCCCAGGTTCGCGTGGAGTTCCGGAGAGATGCTCTGGCGCGCTACGGGCTCCAGATCGCCGACACGTCGGAGGCTCTGAACGCGGCGTTCAAGGGCGGCGTGGTCAGCCAGGTGCTCGAGGGGCGGAACACTTATGACCTCACGATCCGCTTGGGGGAGAACAAGGAGGCCTCGATGGCCGCCGTGGGCGAGGTTCTCGTCGACACTCCACCCGGCTTCAAGGTGCCCATGAAGGCCTTAGCTCACATCTACGAAGACCGAGGGCCGAACTTCATCACGCGCGAAGACGTCCAGCGCAAGATCGTCGTCATGTGCAACGTGGCGGGTCGTGACATGGGAGGTGTCGTGAGCGACGCCCAGAAGGCGATCGAGGACAACATCGAGTTCCCACCAGGTTACTACGTCGAGTTCGGTGGACAGTTCGAGAGCGCTACCGCCACGAACCGGCGGCTGACCATTCTCGGGGCTCTCGTGATTCTGGGGATCGGCTTCTTGCTCCACGTGATGTTCCGTTCTGCACGAGACACTCTTCTGATCATGGTCAACCTTCCTTTTGCCCTGATCGGAGGAGTGGTGGGGGTGTACTTCGCGGGCGGGGTAATCTCTGTCGCCACCATCATTGGACTCATCTCGGTGTTCGGAATCGCCGCACGCAACGGGATCATGCTCGTGTCGCACGTGCGACATCTCCAAGTGCACGAAGGTGTAATCGAGTTTGCCGAAGCTGTGTTTCGCGGATCGATGGAGCGGCTCGCGCCCATTCTCATGACGGCCCTCGCCTCGGGCCTTGCGCTCGTACCACTGGTCCTCAAGGCAGAAGAGCCGGGGACGGAGATCCTCAGCCCCATGGCCTTGGTGATCCTCTGCGGCCTCGTCTCGGCAACCCTTTTGAACATGCTTGTTGTGCCTTCCTTGTTGCTTCGGTTTGGACGGCCTGCAAGCGCTGAGCTGGAGCGTGCGAGCATGGCAGGTGCACCCGGACTCGGAGGAGGAGAGTGATGGTTTCAAGGGAATCACGGCGCACGGCAGCCGGCTTGGCCCTGACTCTCGTGCTCACGACATCCTGCGTTCAGGTGGAGCCGAGGCCCGACTTTGACAAGGCCCGCGACCTGATCGAGGCGAGCACCGGACGAGGGGATGTTTACGACCCGTACGGGACGGCGCTCTCCGAAGAAGAGCTCAACGCGATCCTCTCCGACGGACTCGCTCTCGACGAGGCGCTTCGGCTTGCCCTGACCAACAACAGGGACTTGCAGGCGGAGTTTCAGGAAATAGGTGTCGCGCACGCCGACTGGGTGCAATCGCAACTCCTGTCCAATCCCTCTCTCGACATGCTCCTACGTTTCCCAACGGACGGGGGGCAGGGCATACTGGAAGCGATCGTTGGAGTAGAACTGCTCGAGCTCTGGCGCATCCCCCTTCGAGAGGATGCCGCTCAGCAGAACCTCGAAGCGACGGTTCTGCGGATCGCGAGGCGTGCGGGAGAGCGCCTCGCTGAGTCGCGAAAGGCCTACTACACGGCCGTTGCCGCGGAGGAGCTGCACCGGGTGGCGCAGGAGAACGTCGAGCTCGCCGGCCTCTCGTTCGAGGCGGTCAAGCACCTCCACGAGGCAGGGGCCGCAGACGCCTTCGACGAGAACTTGGTACGCGGGCCACTGCTCGCGGCTCAACTGGCTCTACGGACGTCGCGGATTGAAATGGCCAACGCCAGGAGAGACCTGGCGAAGAGCCTCTCCATCGACCGGCCGGTCGATGGCCTGATGCTGACCGACCGACTTCCAGATCCCGTAAGGGCCGAGGTCGATCCGGAAGCGCTCGTGCAACAAGCGCTTCGTTCCCGCTTGGACCTGCGCGCGATCGCCACGGCCATCGAGTCCCTTGATGCGCGCGTGCGTCTTGAGCGACGGAAGGCTTGGGGCGACGTCTCTGCCGGGCTTTCCTTCGCACAGCAGGGGGCCGTCAACGGAAGCGACATCGTGGGGCCCGGGTTGGGCCTGACGCTTCCGGTCTTCGATCAGAACCAGGCGCAGGTCGCGCGGGCGGGCTTCAAGCTCGAGCAGCTGATCAAGCTCCACGAGTCAGCCCAGGTGGCCGTGGCGCAGAATGTGCGAGCCGGCGCCGACCGTCTGAGCGCTTCTTCGGGGAACCTCGCGTTCTACAGTGAAGAGCTTCTTCCTCAGGCGGAACGGTCCCTTGCGTTGGCGCGCGAGTCCTACGCCGCGGGACGAACGACACTGCTCGCTCTTGTCGAAGTGCAACGACAGCTCCTCGATGCTCGTCGGGGGCACGTCGTCCTGCAGCTCGAAGCGGCCTCATCCTCTTCGGACCTTGAACGAATCGTAGGGGCCACTCTGCCGGGGCTCCGGCCCTGATGACGGCGCGGGATGACACGGCCATGCCGTCGTGTTACGTCGAAGCAGCACGCATGTAAGAAGGAGCGAGAGATGCACCGCGAAGAGATCGAGTCCTGGCAACACGACCACACATTCGGCCAGGACATCAAGCGCCCCGGCGAACGGCGCACGCACATCGTGATCGTCCTCACCGCAGCGATGATGGTTGTGGAAGTGGTCGCCGGCCTGGCGTTCGGGTCGATGGCTCTGCTCGCCGACGGCTTGCACATGGCTTCTCACGCCTGTGCTCTGACGATCAGTGCTCTTGCGTATCTCTACACGCGCCGCCATGCCCGCAACACGGAGTTCAGTTTCGGCACGGGAAAAATGAACGCCCTGGGCGGGTTCACCGGAGCGGTGCTGTTGGCTGTTTTCGCCATCATGATGGGCTGGGAGAGCGTCGAGCGAATCCTGGCGCCCGTGGGAATCGCGTTCAACCAAGCGATTGCGGTTGCAGTAGTCGGTCTCGTGGTCAACGGCGCTTGTGTCGTCATCCTTGGCCACCAACACGAAGGCCCCGACGGGCATATCCGCGACCATCACCACAAGCACGACCACAATCTGCGTTCCGCTTACCTCCACGTGCTTGCCGACGCTCTGACTTCCCTCTTGGCGATCTTCGCGTTGTTAGCCGGGAAGTACTACGGGCTGAACTGGATGGACCCGGCGATGGGCATCGTCGGGGCCATATTGGTCGCGCGTTGGTCGCTGGGGTTGCTGCGGACCACGGCCGCGGTGCTTCTCGACAAGCAGGCTCCAGCAAGTGTCCAGGAGGGTGTGCGGTCCGCTCTTGAAGCAGACGGCGACGCACGCGTAGCCGACCTTCACATTTGGGCGATTGCCCCAGGGCAGTATTCCGTCGTCGCTTCTGTCGTTGCGAGCGAGCCGCAACCGGCCGAGCACTACAAGCGCCTGCTCCCCAAGGACCTCCACCTGGCCCACCAGACAATCGAGGTTCACCGATGTCGTGACGTGCATGCTCCGGAGGGCGCCGCAGCAGAGCCACCGTTGCGGCCGAGCCCGGTGTAGTGCCCCCTTGACCTATCGGGCCTCGGTACGGTTGCTCGAGCCCGGCAAGCCCTCCTCTCCATGGTGCATCTGAAGGCACCCTCGCTGCGTCCCCTGTGCGCGGTTGCACACCGGTTCACGCGACGGGTCGAATTCCAAGCCAGAGGAACTCGTTCGCCCTGTTTTGGGTCGAGAACGGGAGGGCTTGTGGTGTGGCGAGCCGGATGATACGAGCGATCAATGGCGCTCGCCTCGTTCATTGCTAGACTCAAGAGAGATCAGGCCCCCCGAAGTCTTGAGAGCCGGACCCACCAAACACTAAACCGGAGGGGGCTTCAGGGTTTCGTGTGGTGACCGGGTAGTAGATCCAGCCCGCCCAGATGGAAGTAGATCGCGCTCCTGAACCTCTCGCGGTTGCGGAAGCCGCAGGCCATGCGCTTGACTCGCTGGATCTTCGCGTTGGCCGACTCACTGCTCGCGTTTGTTGCTTTGAGCACAATCGCGTTGACGATTCCGTAGAGGTGATCGCGCACCATTCGCGCGACACGCTTGACCGGCTCGAGCCGCGAGCGCAGCGCCCAGCTGATCCATTGTCCCCATACTTTGCGCG
>Ga0316209_1000816_pt1 | contig 43173 bp, 35 predicted proteins | sample 6monopyrite_MG_FD_204945 | JGI IMG/M metagenome (GOLD analysis project Ga0316209, IMG submission 204945) | Microbial mat bacterial communities from mineral coupon in-situ incubated in ocean water Damariscotta River, Maine, United States -... | ecosystem: Environmental > Aquatic > Marine >...
CAATTCTTGCTCTTCAATATCGTCCATGGCACGGGAAAGCAGCATGTAATAGCTGATTTCCTTCCAGTCGAACATTGATTTAGTGGCTTCAATACCCGAATTGGAGGCTGAGTTTCGACTCATGACTGACCCTAATATTAGATTTAATGCACTAATTATAGTCTAATATATATTGTTTCTTCAAGTATATGATTGCAGATGCAACTTTTATTCGATAGTTTTCTTCATCTTGAACCAGAACTAACCTAATTGAAATACCATTTCATTTCTTGTTCATCGAAAGGTCTCAACCATTTATCTTTAACCGTTTGTAAAACAAGCAAATATTGCTTAAGCGGTCTATACTTTAAGCTTAAACAAGCAAACAGTAACAAATTGACCTACAAAGCATTTAAGGGCACTAAGTGGGGGTTATTGGATAAAACTGAAATTTGGCTATGGTTTTTGGCAATCCGGAAGGCAAAATTCTGAAGAAAACTCGATGGTAAGAAGAATAAAACTTTTAACACTCCTTTTTTGCATTTCAGTGCTCCCACTGCAGACTTTCGCACAAGTAAAATTCGAAGAAGTTCCAGTAAAAGCTGGATTTATTAAAACTTTTGTTACCTTCACTCGCTGGCCAAAAAATTCTTTTTCGGCAGAAAATACACCACTTGAAATGTGTATTATAGGTGAAGATCCTTACTCTAAAATTTTCAATAAGTTAAAAAATTCAAAAATACAAGGCCGGAAGCTTGTAGTAAAAAGATTAGCCGAAAATGCAGGCAAACATCTACTCTCTAATTGCCATATTTTAATCGCATTGCTAGATAATAGAAAGTCACTCACAAGGGTGCTTTCCAGTGTATCAGAATTGCCAATATTAACGATTAGCGAACAAAGAAACTACAAAAAACAACAAAGCATGATTAATCTGATTAGTAAAAACGATCAGATAGTCTTTTCGGTTAATCGCGATCCAGCCAACGAAGTTGGTATCGAATTTAGCGCCAGAATGCTTCGTTATGCTTCTAAGGTAATCGGGGGCGGTCAATGAATCAGCCCGCTTTAAATAATAAACCAATACAATCAACACCATTCTGGCGATGGCTTACTGGCCGTTCTATCCGGGCAAAACTTAAGCTCATCATTATGACGGTTAGTAGTATCGGAATTATATCCGCCGGTATCACCTTGTTAATTATTCAGCGATCCGATATCCGTCACAACATGGTTAGTGACCTGACGGCTTTAACTGAAATAATCGCGGAGAATAGTAAATCGGCTCTTTCCTTTCAAGACAAAGTCGACGCAAGAGAAATTTTATCTTCACTTACTCGAAAAAAATCGATTACTTTATCCATACTTTATGACGCCGATAAGAATATTTATGCCAGTTCTCCAGCCAGTTATGAAACTGATACGTCGCAAGAAAATATTCTCGAACAATTCTTAATTTATCGTTTTACTGACGAGTATTTAGAAATCCAACGTCCAGTATTTTTGGACCAAAGAAGGATTGGAACGGTTTTTATTCGATCGAATTTAGATTCATTAAATGAAGCAATGAATCGCCTTATCTATTCGCTGTTGGTTACATTAGTGCTACTGGAGCTGGTCGCCTATTTTCTTGCGAGTTATATGCAAAGGGTGATTTCTCGCCCTCTTATCTTTCTTGCTCATTTAGCGAGACGAATTTCCAACGAAAAAGATTATTCGCTTAGAGCCATCAAACAAACGGATGATGAACTCGGTGAACTGACCGACGATTTTAATAATATGTTGACTCAAGTGGAGCGGAGAGAGAAAGAATTAAAAGAAAGTGAACAACGGTTTCAGTTCTTAATCGAACAAGCGGTAGACGCGATTTATCTATTCGATTTAGAAGGAAAAATATTGCAAGTTAATCCTAGCGCTTCACAGTCTTTGGGATATAGCCAAGCACAATTGTTGACCATGAGTATGTACGAAATTGATAAGAATTTGCCAACCAAAGATAATTTCCCTGATTTATGGGAGCGACTTGAAATTGGTCAGTCTAGAACCGTGAGCAGTGATTTTACCAAAATTGATGGCAAAACCGTGCCGGTAGAAATTCATTTTGGCAGAATAAACTTGGATAATCAGTCCCTCATATTAGCCTTTGCTCGAGATATCACCCAAAGAAAATTAGCCGAAGCGGCACTAAAACAAAGCCATGATGATTTAGAAATCATGGTTAACAAGCGAACCGAACAACTAAGTCAAATCAATCGCGAGCTAATTAAAGAAAAAGAAAACGCGGAAGCTGCGAGTCGAGCCAAATCTGAATTTTTAGCTAATATGAGTCACGAAATTAGAACCCCGATGAATGCAGTAATGGGATTTACGGATTTATTAAAAGATAGTCCGCTAGAAAAGAAACAAAATTCCTATGTTGCCTCCATTCAAGCGGGCGCTCGTGGGTTAATGACTATTATCAATGACGTCCTCGATTTATCAAAAATCGAAGCTGGAAAATTGTCCCTCGAATACGAAGCGATTGATACCTATTCATTTATTTTCGATATCGAAAAAATATTTTCTCAAGCCATTGAAGAAAAAGGATTAGATTTCGAAATTATTGTAGAAAAAGAATTACCAAAAGCTTTAGTCATCGATCAGACTCGGGTAAGACAAATATTGTTTAACTTAATTGGCAACGCCATCAAGTTTACCGAAAATGGATTTGTTCGAGTATACGTAAAACACGTTCAGCAATCTGCCGACGATACCTCCAATGGAAACGAACACAGTAAAGTTGATATTAGCTTTTCCATCGAAGATAGCGGAATAGGCATTGATGCTAACCAGTTAGAAAAGGTATTCGAACAATTCGTGCAACACAAAGGTCAAAGCACGGCCAAGTTTGGTGGCACAGGATTGGGATTAACCATATGTAGAAATCTGGCTGAAATGATGAATGGTGAAATTAGTGTTAACAGTGAAGTCGGCAAGGGTTCTAAATTCACATTGCAGCTAAACGATATTGCTGTGGCTTCGATCACAGATAGAAGCAACGAATTTGAGGAAGGTAAATTAGTTGTTTTTGAACCGGCAAGAATATTAATCGTCGATGATATTGAGCCAAATCGAACTTTAGTCATTGAACAATTGGGCCATACCAAACTATCCTTTTTAGAAGCAGAAAATGGGCAACAGGCTCTAGACATGGTTCAGCAGTATAAGCCAGATCTTATTATTATGGACATCCGTATGCCGGTTATGGATGGCATTGAAGCAACTCGTCGCCTAAAAAATAATCCCGACACTAAAAATATACCCGTTATTGCGCTTACCGCTTCAGTATCTAAAACCGACACCAATGCGCTGATTCATAGTGATTTTGATAAACTGCTGCATAAACCGGTTCGAAAAATGGAAGTGATTAATGCTCTTCAAAAATTTCTAAATTATGAAAATCAAGTTTCTAACACTCATACTAAATCCCAAGAGGATATTTGCGAGCAATGTTCTTCTTCGCAATTAGTCGAACTAATTTCACAATTAAAAGTCATTGAACATGATAGCTACCATTCGGCGAGCTCTAGCGGCATGATGAGTAGTATCGAAACTTTTGCAAAAATGTTAGTTACCTCCAATGAACTAAAATCTAATTCGGCTATTGTTGCTTATAGCCAATCGATTAAAGATGCCGCTAGTTTGTTCGATATTGAAAAGATAGAAAATATGTTACCTAAGTTTCCAGATTTAATAGCCGATTTTGAGCGTCAGCTAGCATTAAAGGATCAGCAAGATGCCTAACAAAATATTCAAAATATTAGTCGTGGATGATACCAGTAGAAATATTCAATTGGTTGGGTCGGTTTTACAGAATCAGGGATACGGTGTCGCTTTTGCCACTTCGGGTGAAAAAGCGTTATCTGCAGTACAAGATTACGAATACGATTTAATATTATTGGACGTGATGATGCCTGGCTTAAATGGCTATCAGACTTGTAAGCGGATTAAAAAGCTTCCCAATGGCGAACATACACCTATTATATTTTTAACCGCCAAAACTGACGAAGAAAGTATTATTCTAGGATTTGATAGCGGCGGCATAGACTACGTCACTAAACCGTTTAATAAGCGAGAATTACTAGCACGGGTCGAGACTCATCTAAAGTTAAAAGACTATGAAAACAACTTAGAAAAAAAGGTTAATTTCTTAACCGAAGAAATTGAGGCGACTCAGCGCGAAGTTGTTTTTACTATGGGCGCTATTGGAGAAACACGTTCAAAAGAAACTGGCAATCATGTTAAACGAGTTGCACAATATTGTTACGTCTTTGCAATTAATTATGGGCTTTCAGAAACAGAAGCTAATCTGTTGAGAGAAGCTTCGCCGATGCATGATATTGGAAAAGTCGGTATTCCGGATTCGATACTAAATAAACCCGGAAAACTCGATGCAGAAGAATGGGAAATTATGAAAACCCATGCGGAAATTGGTTACGATATGCTTAAGTTTTCCAAGCGTCCAATTCTGCAAGCCGCTGCATCGGTTGCCCTTTCTCATCATGAAAAATTTGATGGGAGCGGTTATCCGAAAGGTCTAGTGGGCCAGGACATTCCTATATACGGCCGAATATTAGCCATTTGTGATGTTTTCGACGCTCTTGGAAGTGATCGCTGCTACAAATCTGCTTGGAATGATAAGGATATATGGACTTTGATCAGAGAGCAAAGTGGAAAACATTTTGACCCGGAGCTAGTCGATATATTCTTTAAAAATATCGACCAGTTTACTTCGATTAGAGATGAATTACACGACTAGTTATCTCTTCTATAGTTGACATAATTATGAAATTTCTTCATAGTAAGCGCCAACCTAAATCGAAACGGATTTTCACAATGAAAAATAATCTCCTTCTTTTTTTCGTACTTTTTTCTCTGGCTTTATTAGGCTACAAAGTATTTTCAATGGATTCCAAAAATAGTGCGAACAATCAAAATTTATCTTCATCTGTATCAAACGGTGAGCTAGAAGAAGACCAAGCACGAATGCATGAACAAGTTACTGATTTGTCGCTTTTAGTTGACTCATTGGGACTAGAGTTGCGCGCCAGTCAAAAACAAAACCGCGAAAACATCACTCAAATTCGAGAAATGCTACTCGCGATGCAAAAACAATTGCAATACAACGAATTAGTTGCGGATGAAAAAGCACTAGCTGATGAGCTTGACGCTCTAACTGCCGAAAAACAAGCTGCTGATTTGGAAGAAGCAAAAGAACTGCATAGCCCCATTCGAAAGCTCAACCGTATTTTTTCGGATCAAGATATAGATGCAGAATGGGCATCTGCACAAGAAGCAAATATTACGGACATGTTTGCTAATGATTCACAATTAGCTTTTATGCCTTTGGAAAAAGCAAGCTGCAAGACAGATATTTGTGAACTTTCCATATTTACACAAGAAACCAACCAAATGAAACTTGCTATGACATTATCTCAGGCACTTTCTAAGCAAAAGTGGCACAATACGAATTCGAGTTTCTCCTTCAGTAGCGATATAGTCGACGGAACTATGAAATTCTATTTAGGAAAAGAAAAAGATAGTTTATTGGTCGAATAGACTAAGAAGCAGTATTCGCTCGACAGAGTGTACTCTACAAACGGCCACTTCGCTTAATGTCGAAATATTGATTGGCCATGTTAATCGCTAAATGTTTTGGCAAACTATCGACTGCAATTACTCCGCTATGGGTTAATGATTGATGTAATTTTTCTCGTTGTTGTAGATAGCCCATGGTTTGAGAAAATCGTAAGGCATCTTTCATATCAAAAAGTTCGCCATTAGCACAATCATCCAGCGCTTGCTCTTTAAGATTAGTCAATAATACTAAGTGGTGCTTCTTTAACATTTTTACTGCAGTCGTGAGTTCTGTTTTGTCCTCGGCCCGTATATTAGACACAATCACAACTAGCGAGCGTTTCTTAAACGACCGATTAAGCTCTTCCGCTGCGCGAATAATATCAGACGCTTTGTTTGCTGGCTGTAAATCGTAGACTTGATTAAGCATGGTACTGATTGTTGAAGGCCCTTTTTTGGGAGGCACAAAACGATTGGCACCACCAAAAACTTTTAGTCCAACCGCATCACCTTGCTTGAGGGCAATATGGGAGACCAATAAAGTCGCATTGAGCGCTTGGTCGAAATGTGAAAGATCACCATCTTTTGTCCGCATTCTTCGTCCAGAATCCACCAAAAATATAATATTTTGATCGCGTTCCTGCTGGTATTCTTTCGATATGATTTTTCTTAATCGGGATGTCGATCGCCAATCAATTTGACGTAGGCTATCGCCCATTCGATATTCTCTCAATTGATGAAAGTCGAGACCTTGACCGCGTTTTTGACGTTGCCTGATCCCGAGTTGCCGAGTTCTTTGTTCCGTTGCTAGTAAAACATAATTATGAATTGAGCGAAAATTTGGATAAACTTTTGAAACGGTTTCACATTCGATTTCAAGCCGTTTAGAAAGTAGTCCTAAAAGTGAACTAACCCAAAGCTCGCCTTTCGAAATTTTCAAATCTCCGCGTTCCATCGACTTTATTTTATATTTAACTGATACTTGTTGGTTATCGCCCAGCTGAATGTTTTGTGGAAGTCCTTTGCTAACACAACTTTCTGGATAGTGATCTAAAACTTCGATATTCAGCCCTTTATCAGTATTAGATGAAGATTTTACTTTTTGGCGAGATTTTAACTCATCGTTTTGCTGGCTAATAATCAACTCTACCTCGCAAAAACTATCCACCGGTAATGTTTTTGATATCTTCCTCTGCAATTTAATTCGCTTAAGACCGTTGAGTGAAATTCGGTCAACCAATAATAATGCGATAAAGATAATGGCGTACAACATCCAAATGTTGGATAGCAGGGTATCTTTAGATGCCTGTAGATCAAATCTTTCGGTGGCTTGGGTAAATTGCCACAATCGATATAAAGCGTCGCCAAGCGCAACCGCCAGCCATCCAAATAGTAAGTAAAAGCTTAATCGAGTAAACTTCATTTTAAGTTAAGGCCGTTTGCAAAAAGAAATTAGCATCAAACATGCTTTTATTGTCTCGGTGCCGGCGTTTGCGCTAATAAATCGGCAATGACTTGCTCGATACTAACACCCTCGATTTCGAGTTCGGCTGAAAGCACAATTCGATGCCTCAGTACCGCCAGCGCAACCGTTTTAACTTCATCGGGTGTGACAAATTCGCTGCCACGAACTAAGGCCAAAGATTTAGCGGCTCGAACAATCGCGATTGATGCGCGAGGACTGGCTCCCATTTGCACACCAGACCATTCACGAGTGGCAACCACCAAACGTACCGCGTATTCGAAAATAGATTCATCAACCTGAATAGACGCTGCAAGATTTTGCAATTGCATGATAATTTTTCCGGTGGTGACGGCCGCCAGTTCGGCCATTAAACTTGAATCATCAATTGTGTCAGTAGTAATAGTACGAACCAACGATATTTCATCTTCGACAGATGGATAATCAATCATTATATTCATTAGGAATCGATCAAGCTCCGCTTCGGGCAGTGGATAAGTCCCTTCTTGCTCTAACGGATTTTGAGTCGCCAAAACCATAAAAGGCGAACTAACTGCGTGAGACTTACCTTCGATGGTAATGTGTTTTTCTTGCATTACCTCAAGCAGTGCAGATTGCGTTTTAGCTGGCGCGCGATTGATTTCATCGGCCAATAATAAATTGGTAAAGGCTGGACCTTTCCTAATTCGAAATTTTTCTGATTTTTGATCGAACATCGCATGACCGGTGACATCGCTTGGCATTAAATCCGGAGTAAACTGAATACGAGAAAACGCACCATCAAAGCTTTTTGCGATACTTCTTACTAATAGAGTTTTACCTAATCCAGGTACGCCTTCTATCAATAGATGCCCCCCTGCAAATAGACAAGTTAAAGTCATTTCAACAATCGAAGACTGGCCAATTAGGGTTGAATTAATATTTTCACTCAGTCGCTGAATAATTTCATGGCCTCGCGCCAATGTCATTTCATCAGGAGCCTTTGCAGGTTCCTCGATTGCTGTTGCAACGGTTTGACTGTCCATCGATTGCTCCTTTACCGTGTTTTCACTCGTTGTTATTTTTAGTTCTTGGTTATTTTCTTCGTTCATTTCATTTCACTCGCTTTATCTTACTTGTATTTAGCAAAAATAGATCTTTATATTAATTTTCTAATTTTTTGGATTAACAAAACTTTCGCAACAAAATTTTCTTGAGTATGCTCACTCGGCTGCCAAAGAATTTCCAGTTCTTGTTTCTTTATTCCTGTTAATTGAGAAAGTTTATCACTTTTCTTAAGGTTGCTTAGCTGACTATATTGATGGATAGAACGTCTTAAACGATTTTCTAGGGAACTCATCAAATCTTTAATAAGCGTTATGCCAAAATCATTGCGATAACTAAACTCTCCGGCAGCCTCAATATGTTGCATCAACTCCCGCTGTATTCGAACATCATCTGATATTGGAGGGCCTTTTCTCCAAGCCGCTGAGTAAAGCATAACCATGACGAGGGCGATGAATGAAATGATAAGCATCGGAATAAGCTCTAGCATAATGGACAATAACGACGGCTGCACAGTATTGTAAAGAAACCAAATATTTTCTCCGCTACCAATTAGTTGATACAGAAACATTGCATGGTCATGCTCTCCTACTGCCCAATTTTTCCAAATACTAAGATCGGTAACTACGGTCAAGATACCCTCGCCTAACGCATATTGGGCGAAAAAATCGGCGTTATTATTTCCGCCAATAAAAGTCGAATCTCCGCTAGCATCTTGTAGATAGTATCGGTCGTTAAATTCTATTGATGTTTCGCTATTGCTATCCTCAAAGGTCACTTTGGTAAGATAGTCATCTTGATCTTCACTCCAATCTCGCTCGGGATTATCATAAAGACGAATGCCTATTTCATCCAAGAATACGTCTCGACTTGTCGCAAGATCATCATCATAGATTTCGGTAGCCAGTAAAATAAGATGCCCACCACTTTCCAGCCACAACTTTATTTTCTCTCGTTTATTTTTGGTAAGTCCGACTCGGCTACTTTCAATAATAAGCGTATCTTGTGCGTCTAATTCTGTATTTAATATTGAGAAGTTCTTTTGAGTCGTTGCTGTTTTACCAACTTTTTCAAGAAATCTTTCCGCTGCGTAAAATGGATTGGCGGTAACCTCTTTAATTGGACCGATATCTCTTTGGCTAAAGGTTTTTTCAAAATTAGTGTAAAACCAATAGAGATACCCGCCTATAACAATAGAGATTAGAATAATAAACCAAGTCGCTGGTGATATGATCACTTTATTCTTCATTGCGACGCCTCTTTACTACTCGTTTTATTTATGTCGCTATTACTTTGAAGATCGGTATTTGATCGCATTACTTTTGGCCAATGGGTACAAAGGTTTTGCATATCTTCAACTGATGGGGTTAGATGTGCATAGGCTAGATTTCTCCAGCTATTGGTTAAGTTCTTGAGATAAGTGTGGTTATTTTTGGCGGTGTGCTTAGCTATTTGTTTTAAACATTCTAATTCCGTATAGCCTTCTTTAATCAATACTTCGCTATTTTCAATATACCAAACCAAACTGGCTCGATATAAAAGACTTAGAGCCTCTCGAAATTTTTTCTGCTCAATTAGTTCTTGTGCTACTAGCCAAGGTTTCTCAGGCAGTGAATCACTATTTAAATCTAAACCGAATAGTTTTTCTGGTCGAGCCTTCTTAATTTTCTTATTGGGTGTTGCTCTTACCAACAGATGCCTATACTTTAAAATTAGGAAAATTAGTAATACCGCAATAAAAATCCATAAAGCGAATTCAACTAACAAGGCAAATATTTTGGCAAAAATTAGCCAGCCGGAAGAATAATTGGATGTTGAATTCTTTGTTTCAGTTTCTACGCTCTTTATCCGACGAATATTTTCCTCGGTAACTATTTGATGGAAATCTTCACCTTCTTTAATCTCAGTGATTATCGTTTTGGCTTGTTCGTGATTAATTTCCTCGATGTCATTATTATTAGTTACCGCCGTTTCATTTTTATCGGCTAGTTTATCTTCAAATTCTCTTTCTGCCTTTTTTAGTGAATCTTCAATGGATGACTGCTGCTGACTTTCAATAATTGAAGGCTCTTGTTCGGCGGATGCGTCTGTTGGATATATACCACCGATTGCTAGAGCGAAAAAACTTGCGAATAATAAGCTCGCCAAGTTCACCTTTATATTGGAAGATTTCTCAGTTAGCCGAGTCGCCAAACGTTTAAAGGAGAGCTCAATATCCCAGGCTTCAAGATGGGTCCGCTGATTAAGATATAAAGCGAAACCGCAGGCGACGTAAAACGGCGCTACAATACTCATACCCAAGTAACTTAGTAGATTAAACACAAACGCCGTTAAGTTCGATTCCGAATCGGCTGTCATCCATTTCCACAAGTCAAAGTTTTCCAAATAAATTTCTGGGATCAGTAAAAATATAAAGGAAATAAATGAAAAATAGAAAATCGTTTCGGTTAACGCGAAAATAATTGTTAACCAAACCGCGCTACCAGAATCGCCAGAGTGAATCACTCTTAGTCGTCTAGTTCGGTCTTGACCTTTTAATCCTTCCAATTGAATTAATGGAAGATCAAAGGATCGAGTAAAGCTTAATCTACGCCAACTCAAACTGGCAAACCATTGTATTTTCGCTAACGAGAAAAACGCTTTGATACACTGTTTGGCGGTAAGGCCTTCACCAAATAATTCACGACTTAAAAAATGTAATAAAGGTCTCTCTAAGATCGGTTTGATCCACCAGAGCGATAATATCATTATGGTCGGTTCAGAATTTAATAATAACGCAAAAATTAAGAAAAAGGGCAGGCTAATAACGAACCATATTTTGTACAAAGTTTTGGCGTGCTGTTGAACAAGAGAAATACCCAGATCGATGGCTTCCCAACCTCTTCTTGGCCTTATTTGAGCAGTCACTTTTTCAAGATCCATGCGACGCTCCTTTATTTCTTCCTAAAAGCGTCAAATAGGTTAAAACCATTAACCAAAAAGCGGCACCGACCCAATATTTGGTATTCGCAGTGACCATATGAGTGGATGACCAAAAAGCTTCTACAAAAGCGGCAATAAGCAATAAAAATATTGCGCCGTAAACTAACTGAATGGCGGATTTAGATGCATTCACCAGCGCTTGCTTTCGGGAAAAAACTCCCGGCGATAACAGTGACCAACCAATTTGCAATCCAGCTGCGCCTGAGATAACAATACCGGTCAGCTCAAAAGCGCCGTGACCAATAACAAAAGAGAAAAAGGTTTCCGAATAACCGATGTTATAAATATGTCCTGCAATTGCGCCGAATAATAATCCGTTAAATAACAAAAAAAATTGGCTGCCTATGGTGAGTAATATTCCGCCAGCAAAGGTTCTAAAGGCGATGCTGATATTATTTTGAATGTAATGGCCAAACATAAGAAAATCACTTTCTGACGCTCGCTCGGTTCCAAATCGTTCCGCAGCTGGGTCATACATACTTTCCATGGAAGTTACCATTCCCGGATCGACAATGGTGTAAATTAAATCCGGAAAAATTAACATCAACAAAAATACGATTAATCCCGGTAAATAAAAGAGAGCACTCGCTGCCCAAACGTAGTTAGCTTGGCGACGCACGGCTTGGGGAAATCCATGCAATATAAATTGAAAAATATTATTGAAGATGCCTAAGCGCTTTTGATAAAAGGTTTGGTGTCCTCTAAAAGCCAAAGCTTCTAATCGATGTATTAGCATCGGACTGTAGTGTCTTTCGCGGGCGAGAGCTAAGCAATAACAAAGCTGGCGATAATTATCGGCGAACGCCGCTAGCGAGTGTTCGCCGTTTTGTTTATTCTGTTTAAGTGCTTCAGCCAAATTGACTTGAATTTCGAACTTCTTCCAACTTTCGCTATAGCGATCTTCGAACTCTTCTTGTCTCATTGATGACCCCTTAACCACTTGGCCATGCGTTTCAAAATTTGAGCATTTTGCTCGGGTTGATTTTCTTTGCCGTTATTATTTAACCATGGTCCTAAATAACCTGCCAGCTCATGGCTCCTCGCCACCGACATTCGAGAGCCTCGCTCGGCAAAACTAATAATAGCGCTTTGCTCGGCTAAAGTTAGCGGAATTTTTGGCGATAAACCTTCATCTTCAAAAACTATTTTTTCTGCTTTTATTTTTCGACGATGAACCACTAAGGTGCCGGCAGCCAAATCGCCTAGGCGTTTAAAATCTTTGTTGATTAGCATCGAAAGAATACCAAAACCAAAAAATATCGGTAGGATATCGGCGAACCTCAGTAAATTTCTAACGATTGAAGAGGACCAATCGATCGGCGTACCATCGTCATTGATCACCATAATGCCCATCACTTTCTTGCCGATGGTTTGGCCTTGATTAAAGACTTCAAATAAGACCGGATAAAACCATTCAACTAAAAAAAATAGGATGAGGAAAAGGCCATCACCGAAACTACCCAAATAGCCCAAAATTGAAGCGACAATAATAAGGGCCACGCCACGGATCAACAAATCAATCAAAAAGGCTAATCCCCGACTAATTAAGCCGGCGACTGCAATTGACAATTCGACACCTTCCGGTACTTCTATTTCTCGAGTAGTGTCTAACATTCCTTGTTGTTCCGTTTGATCATTATTACCTTTTTATTTTTATTTTATACAACCAATTCCAAAGTTACCCTTTGCCAAAAAACCTTTCTAACAAAAGTGTCAGAAATTTAAAGTACTCTGAATCCTAGTTAATTTTTGCTGCCAGTTCTCCACTAGCATAACGACCAAACATAGTTTCTAATGACTGCGCTTTGATTTTACTGGCGTAACCAGCCGTCCCGAATGCTTCATAACGATCGATACAAATATCTCTCATGGCGTCAGTGGATGCTTGCAAGAATTTTCTTGGATCGAAATTTGACGGATTATTTGCTAAAAATCGTCTAACCGCTCCCGTTGAAGCGAGTCGTAGATCGGTATCAATATTAACCTTTCGTACGCCGTGTTTAATGCCTTCACAAATCTCTTCGACCGGTACGCCGTAGGTTTCTGGCATTTCGCCACCGAATTCGTTAATCACTTTGAGCCATTCCTGTGGCACTGAGGAAGATCCGTGCATCACTAAATGGGTATTCGGAAGTCTTTTGTGAATTTCTTTAATTCGGCTAATTGCTAGAACATCGCCCGTCGGTGGGCGGGTAAATTTGTAAGCGCCGTGTGATGTACCGATAGCGATTGCTAATGCATCCACTTGAGTTTTCGAGACAAAATCCGCTGCTTCTTCGGGATCAGTTAACATTTGATCCATGGTTAAAATGCCTTCTGCGCCAACGCCATCCTCTTCACCAGCTTCTCCGGTTTCGAGCGAACCTAAACAGCCCAGCTCTCCTTCAACTGATACTCCGCAAGCGTGCGCCATTTCGACAGTTTTTCGAGTGACTTCGACGTTATATTCATAACTGGAAGGGGTTTTACCATCTTCCATTAATGAGCCGTCCATCATCACTGAGGAAAATCCGAGTTGAATCGATCGCTGACAAATTGCCGGGCTGGTTCCATGATCTTGGTGCATTACCACTGGTATATGGGGAAACTCTTCAATAGCTGCTAAGATTAAATGACGCAAAAAAGGCGCACCGGCATATTTTCGAGCGCCAGCCGAACCTTGAACCATCACTGGACTGTCGGTTTTATCCGCAGCTTCCATAATCGCTCGCATTTGTTCCATATTGTTGACGTTAAAAGCCGGTACGCCGTATTGATATTCCGCTGCATGGTCAAGCAGCTGTCTCATTGAAATTAAGGCCATGTTGTCTTCTCCATTTATATTCTATTATTCACAATATTTTTCAAACTAATTCGGAAATATTTCACCACAGAGGCACAGAATTCAAAGGGGTAAATTAAGAAAAATAAAGGCCATGAAAATCTCAACCTAAAATTTATTGTTTTACCTGTTTGTTCTGTTTATTCTGTTTATTCTAGTATCGAATAACCCTGCGTTCTCAGTGCCTCTGTGGTAAATATTTTTAGTCTTTAGGTATTAATCTTGCGCTGCGCGCTGTTCTAATATTTCTACGGCGGGTAATTTTTTACCTTCTAAAAATTCCAAAAATGCTCCGCCACCGGTCGATATGTAAGATATTTGATCTTTGATGTTAAATTGATCAACCGCGGCTAATGTATCGCCGCCACCAGCGATAGAAAAAGCCTCACTACTCGCAATTGCTTTGGCTATTTTTTCGGTGCCTTTGGAAAATTGTTCAAATTCGAATACGCCCACTGGACCGTTCCAAACAATCGTGCCTGCTTTCGCTAGAATATCACATAAATAGTCCGCTGTTTGCGGACCAATATCGAATATCATATCATCCTCTGCTACTTGCTCGACGGTTTTTAGGGTAGCAATAGTCAATTCTGAAAATTCTTTCCCAACCACTACATCGATTGTTTTGGGTATTTCGCCGTCATTTTTTATCGCCGCTTGGCTGAGCTTTTTGGCGTCTTCAACTAAATCCATTTCGACCAACGATTTTCCGACTTGATGGCCTTCTGAAGCAATAAAAGTATTGGCAATTCCGCCGCCGACAATCAATTGGTCGACAATTTTAGAAAGCGATTCCAACACTGTCAATTTAGTGGAAACTTTAGAGCCTCCGACGATTGCCACCATTGGCCGCGCAGGATTATCAAGCGCTTTGCCTAAAGCTTCAAGTTCCCCGGCTAACAATGGTCCTGCGCAGGCGATTGGTGCATATTTTGCGACGCCATGAGTCGATGATTGGGCTCGATGAGCGGTTCCAAAGGCATCCATAACAAACACATCGCAAAGGGCCGCGTAAGCTTTTGACAGTGTTTCGTCGTTAGCTTTTTCGCCAAGATTGCAACGAACATTCTCAAAAACTACAACTTCACCTTGTTTGACATCAACTCCATCAAGGTAATCGTTTGCTAAAGAGACTGGAGCGTCAATTAAGGGTTGGAGGTATTCAACTACCGCGGCTAAAGAGTCTTGCTCGGTTAAGGTTCCTTCGGTTGGTCTGCCGCGATGAGACATTACCATTACTTTTGCGCCTTTTTTTAAGGCGAGTTTAATGGTTGGCAAGGCGGCTTGAATTCGCACATCCGACGTGATTTTGCCGTCCTTAAAAGGTACATTTAAATCTTCTCGGATAAGAACTCGTTTGGCGGTTAAATCGAGATCGGACATTTTGATAATTGACATTGGATCTTCCTAGCTCATTATTATTCGGACTTAACGCAACTTGTCATTGTGAGCGAAACGCGGCAATATCCTATCGTTTTTCACATTCGATCAAGTTCTCGATAACCTTGATAGAGATTGCCTCGTCGTTCCTTCCACAATGACGTTTATTTGGAATTAGCATCTAGATTTTTGTATTTAATTGGCTTCCATCATCGCTAAAGCCGTATCGATCATTCGGCAACTAAAGCCCCATTCGTTATCATACCAAGCGAGTACTTTCACTAGGTTGCCGTTAACTCGGGTTTGGGTGGAATCAAAAGTTGACGAAGCAGGCATATGATTAAAATCAATGGAAACCAGCGGCTCATCGTTATAGTCCAAAACAACGCTGTCGGACGCGGCTTTCATGATAGCGTTGACTTCTTCAACACTGGTTTCTTTGTCAGCTTCGAAAGTTAAGTCGACCACTGAAACATTGAGCGTTGGAACGCGAAGGGCAAATCCATCCAATTTTCCTTGCAATGCCGGTAATACCAAACCGACTGCTTTCGCTGCGCCGGTTTTAGTTGGAATAATAGAGGTCGCAGCAGCACGGGCTCGGTGTAAATCTTTATGCTGGTTATCAATGATTTTCTGATCATTAGTATAAGCGTGAATGGTATTGACCAGACCTTTTTTAATCCCTAAACCTTCGTGCAACGCTTTAGCCACCGGCGCCAAACAGTTGGTAGTACAAGAAGCATTGGAAACGATGGTATGTTCTGCTTTTAAGACATCTTCATTAACGCCAAAAACCACGGTTGCATCAATATCGCTTCCGCCCGGAGCAGAAATTAGCACTTTCTTAGCGCCACCAACAAAATGTTTAGAAGCGCCGGCTCGATCTTTAAAATGTCCGGTACACTCTAAAACGATATCAACGTCGTAATCGCTCCACTTAAGATTTTCTGGATTTCGATCCGCAAGCATCGCTATTTTGTCGTCGTTAACGTACATATTTTCTTCATCGCCAGAGACATTAGCTTCAAATCGACCATGAGTGGAATCGTATTTGGTTAAATGCACGTTGGTAGCGATAGGATGTGACGAATTGATCGCAACGACTTTGATTTCATCTTCGCGGTTATACTCGTAGATAGCGCGTAATACCATTCGCCCAATTCGACCATAACCATTAATTGCAACTTTGACTGTCATTCCGAGTACCTTAATATTAACTTTCTTTCAATTTAAATATATTGGCTATTCCTTTTTAGAAATAGCCAATTTCACTTTGTCATTTGTCTCGAAATAGCAGAGCCAAACAACGATTAATTAATCACCTAACCTAATAATTTTGTGGCTTGCTCAACCACGTTTTCAACGCTAAATCCAAATTGCTTAAACAATTGGTCGGCTGGTGCAGATTCTCCAAAGCGGTCCATGCTGATAACTTTGCCTTCTAGACCAACATACTTGTACCAAAGATCGCCGGTAGCCGCTTCAATCGCCATTCGCTTTCCAGCAATTGGTAGGACGCTCGATTTATAAGCTGCATCTTGACTATCAAACAGCTCACAACTAGGCATCGACACTACTCTAACGTTATAACCTTTTAATTGAGAGGCTGCTTGTACCGCTAACTCAACTTCCGAACCGGTCGCTATTATGGTTAGCTCTGGTTGCTCACCGCCTTCTAATAATACGTATCCGCCCTTCTCGATTAGTCCTAATTGGGCTTCAGAGCGTGGCTGAGTGGGTAAACCTTGGCGAGTTAAAATAAGCGCTGTTGGTCCTTGTTGGTTTTGGATTGCCATTTTCCACGCAACCGCTGTTTCGGTTGCATCGCAAGGACGCCAATTAGTAAGGTTTGGAGTGCTTCGCATCGAGGCAATTTGTTCAACCGGTTGATGGGTAGGACCATCTTCGCCTAAACCAATCGAATCGTGAGTGAAAACATAAATGACTTGCTGTTTCATTAGTGCAGCCATTCGGATCGCATTACGTGCGTATTCCATAAACATTAAGAAAGTGCCGCCGAACGGCACGAAACCACCGTGCAATCGAATGCCGTTCATAATTGCGCACATACCAAATTCACGTACACCGTAATTAATATAGTTACCGCCAAATTCTTTCGAGTCAATCACTTGAGACTGTTGCCATTTGGTCAAATTAGAGCCCGCGAGATCAGCTGAGCCACCTATAAATTCAGGCATATCGGCGGCGTAGGCTTGAATGGCATTTTGTGAGGCTTTTCGGGTTGCAATGGAGCCGCCCGCTTCTTGGGTTGCTTCAATATAAGATTTAGCGGTGGCGGCAAAATTATTACCCAATCGGTCACTTAATCGTCGACCTAGTTCCGCTGCTAATTCTGGGAAAAGCTCGGTATATGCAACAAATTTATCATTCCATTCACTTTCGAGTTTTTGACCTTGCTCGCGAGCATCCCACGAAGACATAATATCTTCAGGAATTTCAAAAGCATCGTGCGGCCAATCTAGCTGTTTACGAACCAAGGCTATTTCTTCATCACCGAGCGGCGCGCCATGACAAGATTCTTTACCGCCTTTATTCGGTGAACCAAAACCAATGGTGGTTTTACAGCAAATAAGTGTTGGCCGATTAGCATCGGCTTTAGCTTGCTGCATTGCTTGCTCGATAGCTTCTGGATCGTGACCGTCCACATTGCCAATAACTTGCCAACCATAGGATTGGAAACGTTTAACTGTATCATCGGTAAACCAGCCTTCGACTGCACCATCAATTGAAATTCCGTTGTCATCATAAAAAACCGTTAACTTACCTAAACCTAAAGTACCCGCGAGTGAACAAACTTCGTGGGATATACCTTCCATCAGGCAGCCATCACCCACAAAGACATAGGTTTGGTGGTCAATAATGTCGTATCCCGGTTGATTAAACTGAGCTGCTAAGGTTCTTTCAGCGATAGCCATACCAACCGCGTTTGAAATTCCTTGGCCAAGCGGGCCAGTGGTGGTTTCAACGCCGGGTGTATAACCTAGTTCTGGATGACCAGGTGTTTTAGAATGCAGTTGACGAAAATTCTTAAGGTCGTCGATAGAAAGTGCGTATCCCGATAGATGCAAAAGAGAATATATAAGCATCGAGCCGTGCCCGTTAGACAAGACAAAGCGGTCACGATTGACCCATTCTGGGTTACTTGGATTATGTTTTAGGTGATCTCCCCAAACAACTTGAGCAATGTCAGCCATTCCCATAGGAGCCCCGGGATGACCCGAATTGGCTTTTTGAACAGCATCCATACTAAGCGCACGGATAGCATTGGCAAGTTGGAATCGAGATGACATAAATACTCCTAAAGATAAAAACGCATTAAAAGGGGGGTATTTTGAAAGGGGCGTATTTTCTCAAAACCCGGCCAATGAAGCAATCACTTTACCCCAATTGATTATATTTTACTCGATTACTTTAGAATTTTCTAATATAAGCAAATAGAAGATTAAGGCCAATCCTATAATTCAACCGGGTTGGCAAGGGTCCATGAGCTCATACCGCCCTGCAAACTATAACCAGTGAAACCTAGGCTATTTAGTACGCCGGTTGCCGCTTGGCTCGAATTGCCGTGATAGCAACAAACAATCACTGGCAGAGATTTATCTGCCGAATCAACAAAAGATTGAAAGTTATCGTTATCGAGTCGAATGGCGCCTTTAATATGGCCATTTAAATAACTTGCCTGATCTCTAATATCAACTACTACGGCTTTATCGTGTTCGATCATTCGTACCGCTTCCGGCACGCTTATCTGCTGAATCATTGACTGGTTCTCTTTTTAGTTATTATTTTTCAACCGCTAATCGTGTGAACATTAAGTCCCAAACCCCATGCCCAAGGCCTTCACCCCGTTTTTGAAATTTGGTCACCGGTCGATCGTCGGGTTTAGGAATATAATCACCGCTCGCTGAGCAATTTAACCATCCGTCGCTGGTTTGCATAACTTTAAGCATATGCTGAGCGTAGTTTTGCCAATCCGTTGCCATATGAAAGTGACCGTCACTAACAATTTTTCGGTGCAGTAGTTTAACAAATTCGTGGTTTACAATGCGTCTTTTATGATGACGCCGTTTGTGCCAAGGATCGGGAAAAAATAGCTGGATTAATTCGACCGAGCCGTCACTAACCATATCGGTAAATACTTCGACCGCGTCGTGGGAAATTACCCGAACATTTTCGAGCTGCAAGTCTTTCATTTTGACCAATAGCGCACCAACTCCAGGTCGATGCACTTCGATACCAATAAAATTTCTTTCAGGATATCGAAGCGCTTGTTCAGCGAGTGACGCTCCCATACCAAAACCGATTTCAATGCTGACCGGGCCATCATTACCAAACAAAGCGCCAAAATCGAGTGGCGATTTTTGATATTCCAAGCCATAAACAGGCATCATTGACTCATAGGCAAGCGTTTGACCAAGGGTCATTCGTCCTTCTCGCCGAACAAAACTCCGAATTTTTCTTTTAATGGGCAACAAAAGCGCGTCACTTCGATGGTTGTTAGAAGCGCGGGATTATATCAATACCCAACCGCAAGGTCATCTTTGCGTTACTCTTTGTAATCTCCCGCCCAAATACCTATCCTCTGCCGCTAAAAACGGAGAAATAGGTATTTTTGTCGCTGTTCATTTATAACTATTGAAAATAAGTGTTTGACCATTTTGTAAAAAATGCTAATTTGTCAGTTATTGCCGATTCATAAGTTTTGGATATTAATCGAAAGATGTTTCCTTCAATCCCAAATTATCACGCCTTAGCGGTTCTATTGTTAACCGGCGTCGCCCTCTATTTATTTCGCCGAGAAGACATTCGACTGGAGTCGAGCTGTTTGGGCGTGCTGATTTTACTGGCGGTGGGATTCGAAATAATGCCATTTGTCGCGGAATCGGGGGAACATGTTGAGGCTATCGAATTTTTCTTTGGTTTTGGCCATGAAGCTTTGATTGCCGTGTGTGCGCTAATGATTGCCGGACAAGGTTTAGTCCGAACCGGTGCACTTGAGCCGGTGGGTCGAATGCTTGGAAAACTGTGGCGGATCAGCCCAACTTTTTCGCTGCTAGTCACGCTGGTTGTTTCGGGCATTTTGTCCGCTTTTATGAACAATACGCCAATCGTGGTATTAATGTTGCCCATTCTAATAAGCGTCGCGGTACGCACCAATACCTCGCCTTCGGGATTATTAATGCCCATGGGTTTTGCAACCTTAGTGGGCGGAATGTCAACCACGGTTGGCACCTCTACCAACTTGTTAGTGGTTGCAGTAGCCGCTGAGCAAGGCATGCAGCGTATGGGTCTTTTTGAATTTGCAGTGCCAGCATTGGTAGCAGGCAGCGTCGCAATTGTCTATTTGTGGCTGGTCGCACCTAAAATGCTACCAGAGCGGCAATCGGCACTCGATAGCGAAGCCCCACGAATATTTACTGCTCACTTAACCATTGATGAAGACGGCTATTCTGTTGGCAAAACATTGGCGGAAATTATTGAACACTCCGATGGTTTATTAAAAGTCGATCGCATACAGCGTACCGGCACCAGTTCCGATATTCGTATTATGCCGATGCCGGATGTTATTTTGCATGCTGGCGACAAAGTCCGAGTATCCGATACCCCAGAAAACCTGAAAGACTACGAAAAAATTCTTGGTGCACAACTATTTGTTGGTAAACAACAAATCGATGAGGAACATCCTTTAACCGCCGACGATCAACAATTGGTCGAAGTTATCGTTGCCCCGGGCTCTCCACTAGCGGGTTCGACTCTTAAAAACGTGCGATTTGTCGATCAATATTCGTTAGTGGCAGTCGCTCTACATCGAGAAGGCAAAGAGGTCGATCTATTTAAAAAACTCGGCAATGTTTCACTGCATGTTGGCGATATTCTGTTGGTCCAAGGTTCCAGAGAAAAAATTGCGGAAATGAAAAAGAAAGGCGACTTTCTAATTCTAGATGCAACCACCGATCTCCCTCATACTTCCAAGGCACCGATGGCGTTAACAATTATGCTAGGAATTGTCGGAGTTGCTGCGTTAGGCATTCTACCGATCGCGATTAGCGCCTTAGTCGGCGTATTATTATTATTAATCACTCGCTGTTTGGATTGGGTGGATGCTGGTCGAGCGCTCAGTACCCAAGTCATTTTGATCGTTGTGGCAAGTTTAGCGCTCGGCGAGGCGCTATTAAAAACTGGCGGTGCAGATTACTTAGCTGAAGTCTTTTTATATTCCACTTCTGGCATGCACCCAGCCTTCATTTTAAGCGCGCTAATGTTATTGCTAGCCATCCTCACCAATATTGTATCGAACAACGCAGCCGCTGTTATCGGCACGCCTATTGCTATTAGTGTCGCTTCCCATTTAGGCCTACCACCAGAGCCTTTTGTTATCGCGGTATTATTCGGTGCAAACTTTAGCTATGCGACACCCATGGCCTACAAAACAAACCTGTTAGTAATGAATGCCGGTAGTTACCACTTCTCGGATTTTTTACGTATCGGGATCCCGTTGGTGGTGATTATGTGGATTACTTTGTCGCTATTTATCCCATTTTATTACGGCATTATCTAAATCGGGCGTGAGGTGCGAATATTTATCTTTTTTAACCCCAACTAGTTTCTGACGTAGGAGCGCGCGATCTCGTCGCGAAACAAGATTTGAAAACCATTTCTCCGACTCAATTTTCGAAAAAAATGCTGAAATTTTACGACCAACAAGGTCGTAAAGATCTGCCCTGGCAACTGAATAAATCCGCCTATAGCGTGTGGGTTTCTGAAGTTATGCTGCAACAAACCCAAGTAAAAACGGTTATCCCTTATTACCTAAAATTTATCCAATCGTTTCCAACCGTTAAAGCTTTATCAAACGCCAATATCGATACGGTTTTACAGCATTGGGCGGGGCTGGGTTATTATTCTCGCGCCAGAAATCTGCACGCCTGTGCCAAGTTAGTAGTCGCCAAGTACCAAGGGGAATTTCCCCATGATTTGAAATTGATCACCGAATTACCGGGCATTGGAGAATCCACCGGAGGCGCAATATTATCGTTAGCCTACGGTCGACACGAAGCGATATTGGACGGTAATGTCAAACGGGTTTTGGCACGAGTTTTTTTAGTGGATGGTTGGTACGGGCAAAGCAAAGTCAGCAAACAGTTATGGCAAATTTCCCGAGAATACACACCGGCAAAACGGACCGGCGATTTTAATCAAGCGATGATGGATTTAGGCGCTGGACTGTGCAATCGCGCCAATCCTCAATGTGCTGATTGCCCGCTTAACCAGCAATGTTTGGCGCACTTACAAAATAAAACCGCGGAATACCCACATCGCAAACCGAGAAAAAAAATTCCGAGCAAACAAGCCACCATGTTGTTATCTATCAATCGGAAAAAACAAGTTCAATTGATTAAACGGCCACCCGTGGGAATTTGGGGAGGCCTTTGGAGTTTGCCCGAGCTGGACTCAAAAGCAACGGGCACCGATGTTATCGATTCTTTCAAACATACATTTAGCCATTTTCATCTACATGTCACGGTGGTCAAAGGAGCGGCACAATCAATTATTGAAGAAAACGGCTCACTGGCGTGGCATAATATCGAAGATCTCGACAAACTAGCGTTACCAACCCCCATTAACAAATTCTTAAACAAACAATTTGGATTGATAGAGAAATAATCATGGTCTTTTGTCAAAAATTACAAAAAGAAGCCGATCCGATGGGATTCTCGCCTATTCCCGGCGAATTAGGTCAACGAATCCTAAATAACATATCCGCCGAAGGCTGGCAGTTATGGATCAAACATCAAACCATGCTAATCAACGAAAAACACCTAAGTTTGGCGGATGCTAAAAGCCGAGAATACCTCAAAGGTGAAATGGAAAAATTCCTCTTTGGTGGCGACTATGATGAGATTGAAGGGTATATTCCGGAAAAGAAGTAAAGGAGCTAGGAGCGGGGTTCTGGGAACAAGCACCAAGGAAAAGTCTTGATCAGCTTAAACCCGAAAACGGTCATTGCGAGGACGTACAACGCGGCAAACTCCAACGGTGTACGAAATTTATTACAAAAACCCCATATCCCGCTTGACATTAAATCCCGATCCTAGTTTAATAGCGCGCTCTTGACGATAGCGTGATTTAACGCACATCTGCAAGACTTTCAAAACCAGTGGCCTGGTAGCTCAGTTGGTAGAGCAGAGGACTGAAAATCCTTGTGTCAACAGTTCAATTCTGTTCCGGGCCACCATTATTCCGGTTGTATATCAACCACTTAGAAGAGGTTAGTGACTTTGCGGTTACTAGCCTTTTTTATTGGGGTTACACAGGGGTTACATATTGCGGAGTAAAATATTGGCCTACGCTACTTTTAGTTTCATTAGCATTTTTTTCTAACAATCCTTCTTAAAGATCACCCAAACTATCTTTTTCACTTAAATCCGTCCGGCGGCAAGTTTCTGGCAATGGATGTTTATTCAGCAAACCTGACTCGGCATTTTTATGCACCATTTTAAAAACAGTAGTAAAACTAATTCGGTTACATAGTCACTGTAGTTAATGCCGTCATCCCGCACGACATCACATAAATTCCAGAGTTATTGTACAATGCTGTTGTTGGTCATTTTGGGTCTCTATTTAATTTGTTGAATTTGATTCCTTAGTCTAAGAAGTCAATTATTAATCTTGATTTAAAATATCAATATACGCTGCATAAGCAAAAACTCGATTGCGTTTTTGTCCAGTAATTTCTTTTACAATACCTAACTGCTGATCAAGCGTATCTAGTATTTTTCCTACCGTGGCTGCGGTCAATCCCGTTAGCTCTATAATTTTATTAATGCTAGCAATAGGTTGTTCAAACAAAGCATCAAGAATTTGATTCGCTGAACCTGTCATACGTCCGAGTTCGTTCAATCGTTTTCTATCATTCTGTCGTAACTCATTTAACTGTTGAGCAATCGTTAAAGCTTGATTGGCTATTGCAGCAACCGCATCTACAAAAAACAACAGCCAGCCTTCCCAATCCCCTGTTAAACGGACTTGATTCAACCGTTCATAATAAGTTTGCCGATGCTTTTTAAAAAACACCGATAAATAAAGTAATGGTTCACTGATCACTTTGGCTTCGACCAAAATCAGCGGAATTAGTAAACGTCCTATTCGACCATTGCCATCCATAAAGGGATGAATTGTTTCAAATTGCACATGAGTTAGTGCCGCTTTAATCAATGGATCCGTTGCTTCTGGCACATCGTTAATAAACCTCTCTAGATCCGCCCAACATTCTGCTAATTCATTTACTGGTGGAGGGACAAACGTTGCTTCATCCGGTCGATGGCCGCCAATCCAAACTTGAGCTTTACGAAACTCCCCAGGGCAACGATTAACACCACGCCCTGAAGTCATTAATGCCTTATGCATTTCCGTAACTAGTCTAAAAGTAATGGGATGCCCTTCCCTTATTCGCCTAATACCCAAATCAAGTGCGCTGACATAACAAGAAACTTCCTGAACATCATCCATCGGCACGCCGGGCATACCTTCCATTTCATATAACATCAAATCACTTAATGACGATTGAGTTCCTTCAATTTGCGAAGACATAACCGCTTCTTTACGCACATAGCTATAAAGAAACAAATGAGCATCCGGTAATAACGTACTGATAGCATCTAAACGACCTAAAGCTAACATAGCCTGATTAATACGACTTTGTAATTTATTATCTAATTCTAAGGGAGGATTGGGTGGGAGAGGTGCAGGCACAAAGGCTTTGCAGGTCACTCCACCTGCTACACTTGATACGTACTTTCCTGTATTACCTCTGGTTAGGTGGTTCTTGGGCTGTTCGGGGTTCATGATTGATTTGATACTCCCTGATTTGTACTTATTTTAATCATGTGAACTTAAAATAACACTCTACACTATTTTATTTTAAGCAGCAAACTAAAATAAAGACATTCTTATTATACTTTTGTATTGCAGGTAATACATAAAATCATCCCAAACGTGTCGAGATTATTCAATTTCATCGACACGTTATCCGTTCATGTCGATACTGTGAACATGCATAGATTTTTCAGCATTCTATACATATCAGCGCTGATATGTATAAATTTAGGTATTATCTATATAACTCAGGCTTATTCTAACTAGCAACTCTCCAAACCACTAACTCGCCGCCCACAAATGCCCTTTTAGCTGCTCCAGCACCATATCAAGTTGATCATCCAATATCTTATTCAATTGTTTAACCCCACCACCAAACGCCGGTAAATCATTAATAAACTGCTGATCAATCACCACTTCATGCACTAATTGCTTGGCAAGCCTGTCTAGCCACTTACGCTGAATAGGTGTCCATGGTTTAAGTTCATAAATAATTTGCATGGCTTTATGGACACGCGATTCAAATGGCACTAACGCTTCACCAATGGCTGCTTGCCTAATATGAGCGATGATCCCAGCGGCAATATCCTGATTGGTTTGATTGCGCCATGCACTGGCTAATTTTGCTTCATTAAATCCTTCGCTATCTAACAACAATTTGATTTTTTTCAGTTCCGCCCGTGTTAAATCTTTCGGTCGGTTAACCACGGCATTGATCGCAGCCGCGTCATTTACTGCCGCCTTAAGCATTGTTGTAAATATTGAAGATCATCACTTTCAGAAAGAGAAAACCGTATTTCATCCTCTTTTTTATAGCGTTCTTTTTCTTGGGTAGATTTGTCATTTCGCGCCGAATAACGGATGTAACCGTTTCGTTCAAATAGTTTGGCCGCTGTTTATTTACCTTAGTATTTTTTTTATGGTCATCTTAAAATTTTATTCTTGCTACATTTTGTGATTTTCAAAGCCGCTCGGAGCCAACAACTCTTCAATATCTTTAGCAGTCAACGCATTTTGATTTTTATTAACCTTGTTACCGTAAACCCCATCGGCCAGCGCTTGTTTGCGTTTTTGCATTTCTAGGATTTTTTCTTCGAGAGTATTTTCAACGACTAATTTGTAAACGAATACGGGCCTATCTTGGCCGATGCGATGCGCCCGATCGCTTGCTTGGTTTTCAACCGCCGGATTCCACCAAGGATCATAGTGGATCACCGTGTCGGCTTGGGTTAAGTTAAGGCCGACGCCGCCAGCTTTTAAGCTAATAAGAAAAACGGGAACATTGCCGTCAGTAAATTCTTCAATTACTTTATCCCGATTTTTTGTACTTCCAGTTAATTTGACGTAGTCAATGTTTTTGGCTTGGATCTGCGCTTCAATTATTTTTAGCATGCTAGTAAACTGAGAAAAAATCAGTATTTTTCTTCCTTCCTCCACTAGTGAAGGCACCATACTCATTAGTAATTCTAATTTCGCCGAGTCCTCCACTTTCTTGGCTTGAGGTAATTTGAGCAATTGGGGATGGCAGCAAATCTGTCTTAATTTCAACAACGCATCCAAAATAGTAATATGACTTCTATTAAGTCCTTTACTCGCTAACACTTGCATTATTTTCTTTTCCATCGACAATCTAATTGCTTCATAAAGCGCCGACTGAGATTTACTGAAAACCGCGGTTCTAATAAAGGTTGTCTTCGGCGGTAGCTCCTTGGCTACCCGTTCTTTGGTCCGTCTCAATAAAAAGGGTTTCACTCGGCGCGCTAACATATTGGACAGTTCACTATCACCGTGTTTTTCAATAGGGGTCCGATATTTTTTCTTAAAACTCGTTTCGCTCGCCAAAAAGCCCGGCATTAAAAAATCGAAAATCGACCACATTTCTCCGAGATGGTTTTCCATTGGGGTACCGGTGAGCGCCAGTCGATGTTCCGATTGCAAACTTTTAATCAATTGGCTCGCTTTTGCTTTCGGATTTTTAATGTTTTGCGCTTCATCTAATATGATGTAATAGAATTTTAATTTAGATAGCACCTCAAAATCTCTGACAATCAATGGATAGGTGGTTAAAATCAAATCATGCTGGTCAATTTTCTCGAAATTTTGGCGCCGATCACTGCCTTGCAAAACTAAGGTGGTTAAATTTGGAGTAAATTCCGATGCTTCTCGTCGCCAATTTCCCATAAGGCTGGTTGGGGCTATAATAAGGCATGGCTCTTTCATTCTTCTTGCCATTTTTTCTTTTTGAATATGCGCCAAGGTTTGAACAGTTTTGCCTAAACCCATATCATCGGCTAACAGGCCGGAAAATTCGAAATCTCTTAAAAATTGAAGCCAGTTTAGGCCTTGCTGTTGATAGTCTCGTAGTTGCCCGTTAAATTTTTTGCTCGGCAAAACAGTTTTCAGACCTTTAAAGGAGGCTAATTTTTGTGCCAGTTTTTTTAGCTTATTACCTCCTAGCCATTTTAGTTCAATTTGCTGGCTTAAATGTTCCACTTGCAGCACATCGAACTTTGAAACTTCGATAGTTTCCAGCGTTTGAGGCAGCGCCTCAAATAGCTCGTAAAGCAATTTAATAATCGGTAGAATTTTTTCGCGAGCCAATGATAAATATTGCCCTGGGTTGGTTTCTACCAATATTTCTTCTGGAATATCATTGATGTTGTAGTCTTTAAGTAATGGACTAACCAATGGTATCAGCGGCAGCTTTTCCCCAGACGGCAGAGTCAGATCAAATTTAAGACTAAACCAATCGTTTTCTTCAACGACTTCCATATCCCAAGTATCATCCGCTTGAATAAAATCTAAATGGAAATCCGAATCGAATTCAACTGCCCAACCTGATTTTTTCAGTTCAGGCAAATCGATTTCGAAAAATTGCTTCCATTGAATTAGCTGTTGTTGTTCGGTTAACAATGGATTTGGTGCGAATATGTCCGCAGCTTTACTTGCTATTTCATCATAATGTTTATTAACCGGCTCAAAATTCAATGATAATAGGAAATCGATATAAGTCTGTTCAATTTTAGTGTCTCGACTAATTTTAATATGTTGATCATTCTTTTGCTTTATTAATAGACAATCCTCTATCGAAGCAACTTCAAACTCTCCATATAACCACAACAATTTCAAGCATCTGATCTCGGGTATTTGCCGGGAAAATACACCATTGGCTTGGGCTTTCGTTAATAACAGTTTTGGCTTTAGTTGCTCCCCATTTAAACAGACGATTTCTATAGGTGCGGGTAGCGGTATCGTGTTTTCCATTCTATTCAATACTATTTTTAAGCTAATTTTTTCAAGCATATTGCCAGGTACCGGCGGCATCTCATTGAATAATTCGATATAGTGGGTGGTTAGCGGTGTTTTAAGATATCCAATGCGCTTATTCTCAATATCGATATAGCTGGGTGGTTCCGTTTTTATTAATTTCTGGTGAATCGACAAATTACTGGTGAGTTGACAGCTTTCCTTTTTGGCTTTGGAGAGCTTTTCCCACCGATAACTCATTTCGAGATTATCACCGTTATAGAGCCTATTTTCCTCACTTATTTCTTCCCAGAAACATCGCTGTGACGCTAGTATATTGTCCAATACTTGCTTACCGATCGTTCCAGTTAGTCTCACCGGAGCGTAAGAATAAAATCGGCCAAGTTGACTTGCAAGCCACATAGTGATCAGCTTATCGTCATCATTGAGATAGGCCGGGGAGTAATAATTATGTGCCGAATTCCTCAAGGTCTCAAAGCTTATTTTTTGAGGTTTGTAATAGCCCCCTTTTTTCTTAAATCCGGTGCGAGCAAAGCTGATTTCGATAGTATTGAATGTTTCATCGTACTTAAAAATATACGCTAACCACTGATCCGAACCACTAGTTTGAGTATCAAGAATGGGTGCTTGAATACTTTCCAACTGTTTAAACCAGCGCTCTACTTTTTCTTTTGGCTTTAGTGGTTTTGTTGACTCGCCAAGCAATCGATTAGAAAACGATTGGTTTTCATCACTTAAGTAATCGAGCAGTACCGCTGCAACATGTTTACAATTAAACGCTACCGGGCAACTGCAATCACCATCAACATCGATCTTGAATTGGTTTTTTATTACTCTGATTTGCTGCATGTAAAGGTAGTAACCATTCACTTTACTTGAAATTTGCAGAGCTCTGGAGGTTTCTAGTTCGATTTGATATTCGACTACTTTTCCAGCTTTAAAATACTGCTGACCGCGGTTATAACTACCTGAGTCAATATCGTACTGAATGTCGTTTTTACTAAAAATTGCCATAGGTGCTTATTATTTACCCTAAATAACTTAAAATTTAATCGGTGTTCTACAATACGATTAGTGTGAATAACTCTACTAGCTTGTTACAGAGTCCTAAGTTGAGCAATTCTAGACTTAATTAGTTGCTTGATGATTATAACCACTAAGTGTCCTAAAATCATAAACATGGAGAACCAGCATAGTAAAAATAATGTGCTAGTGATGATGCCAATATCGACTTTTCACCGAAAATATAGGCCATGTGGAGTTGGAGCGTCAACTGATTTAGGATCTGTTTTATCTAGATAATAGGATAACCCCAACAAAGGTATTTTGTGATTTGTGAAAATGGAAAACAAAGTAAGGCATAGCGCTAAAAGACATCAATTATTATACAAGGACTATCTCAATTTGATATTTCTTCCTTGTCATTTGACGCTCCTTTAGAAAGCAAAGTAATTAAAAATAAAACTTTCAAACCGTCTGATTCTCAAACAACTTTAACCCTTATAAATATGTGATTAAGCTTGTTTTTTGAGCTAAGCTAACTGATCACAATTGAGCGGATAAGACGAGTAATCATCATGGCAATAAACCCTATCGAATATCTCGATATTCAAGCGGTTGAATACACCCTTTTACCCCATGTAACCACTTTTACGGCGCAGCACACCGCCGCAAAAACTCATATTAAGGGTAACCAACTCAGCAAGGTAGTTATTGTTAGCAGCGATAATGCATTAATGATGGTGGTCATTCCGGCCAATTGTATATTAGTGCAACCATCGATTGCCGCGCTGGTCAGTTCAGCCAATGTGGCAGTGGTCCCAGAATATCAGTTTCGCGATCATTTTCCAGAATGTGAAACCGGAGCAATGCCGGCTTTCGGTCATCTCTACGGTATGGATGTTTTGATCGCCAAAGAATTGGTTAAACAACCCAACATTACTTTTAGTGGCGGTACACATACTATTCTAATAAAAATGAAAACCGCTGATTATATGAGACTTAGTGGAGCTCGCATGATTAATACCGGTTACAAAGTCGCAGCGGTTGCTCAACCGATGATATCTCAATTAAAGGATGATTGGCGCTGGGTATAAGAGAGCTCAGTCAGCTTTTTCCAACTATCAGGAAAACCTTGTTAGCTATCATGCAGCAGGCACTTTTTAACGATCAGTTTTCAAAATAACTTTCCAAATAATTATCTTGCGGACCTTTACCGACAAAAGTCGCTGGTCCCGTTTCACTATCGACTCTATTAAAAGTATGTTTAACTACTATCTGATAATATTTCGATTAATTGATAAATTCTGGCTAGAAGAATGAGTCGTAACATAACCATTAATCCTTTCTCTGAGATCATTAGATGAAAAAGGGACTTGCACAAAAATTAATAACCGCACTAAACCACCAATCAGATAAAATTAATGCTGCCGCTATGGGCGCTTATATGAAGGATAATTTCGAATTTTTTGGGGTGAAGTCACAAACTAGAAGTCAATGCATGCGAGAGGTATTAAAGGAAAACAAGTTGCCTGAAGTCGAAATACTTCGCGCTGAGATCAAAGAACTATGGCTTTGCCCAAAAAGAGAAGCCCAATACCTTGCACTGGAAATTTACCGTAAAGAAATCAAAAACGAAAATGAAGATGCTATCGAATTTTTACAATGGATGATTACCACCGGCTCCTGGTGGGATACCGTTGATTCGATCGCCAGTAATTTAGTCGGCCCGTTAGTTAGCAAATTCCCGTCGATAAAAAATACCCATCTAAATTTTTGGATTAATGATAAAAACCTATGGCTAAGACGGACCAGCCTTATTTTTCAGTTGAAATATAAAGATCAGGTGGACGAAGATTTTTTAACTCGAGCGATCGAGGCGAATATACACGATAAGGATTTTTTTATGCGTAAAGCGATTGGTTGGTCTCTTAGACAGTATTCGAAATTTAATCCCAGCTTTGTAAGACAGCTAGTGAGGACCATGCCACTCTCTAAATTGAGCCACAAAGAAGCCAGTAAGTATCTTTAATTTCGTTTTGCTTTTCACCCCATGAAAGAATGCTAAAAACTTTTCGATACCCAATAAATCAGAGGCAAACTACCCGCTGCAACTAATAAGCCGTAACCAACAGCTGCAGCCGCCAATTTAGGCGCAAGTTTCGCGTGGATCGCTAAAATAGTAGCCGTTACCATCGGCGGCATCGCCGTTTCCATCAAGGTCACTCTGGCATGCATTCCCTGTTGCTGAAAGACCAGCAATAGTGTCAGTGCCACTAGCGGTAAGACTAACATTTTAAGCCCAATTCCAAATATTAAGGGGTTGCGTTTATGCTGCGGCAACTTGAAAACTAGATGATGCCCTACCAAAAACATAGTAGTCGGAACTAGCGTTTTAGAAATAACGAAGAGTATTTCATCAACGCTGGTATAAAGTGGGTAAGCTCGCAGGATAAAACTTAATAGAATTGCAATCAACGGCGGAAATTCTAGTATTTTTCTAAAAATTCCAAGAACAGACGGCTTGTTTTCGAGATAACCATCCACTTCGGTATCCATTGCTGCATGCTCGTTTGGCGCATACTTTGCCAAGATTAAATTACCGATAATTGCCAAACTTAAAAACGAACCTAGCTGATCATAAACAACCGCGTACACCAGTGCTTGCTCGCCGTAAAACGCCTGAATAATTGGAAAACCAACAAAAGAAGTATTCCCAAAACAAACGATCAATAATAAACAACCTTCTATTTCGCGAGACCATCGAAATCGCTTTGCAGCCAATCGCACCATAAACCATGCAAAAAGGATTATTATCCATGCCATTAATGTGGGAAATAACAAATCGGTGGTTAACTGAAGCTTAGGGAGTTTAAGAAGTACAATAGCAGGCAAACAAATATAGATAACGTATTGACTAACACGATGAGCCAATAATGAGCTAGTCAGGCTGAATTTCTTAGCGAAAAAGCCCAACAGCACAAAGCTAAAAATTATCAGAAAATTCATTAAGCGGTTAGTTGAATATCAAGTTTAAATAATAAAGTGCAAAGATAAGGTGCCAGTCTACCGTTTTATTCGGTTTACGCAAACGATCGTCAATAGTCTCAGGTTGTAAAGTAGTGATTTTTGAATAGGATCTGTAACAAATTAGAGGCTGTGCTATTCTATGAACAGACGCATCAATGGCCAATATTCATGAAAGCCAAAGAATTACTCTCAAAGACTTGGACATCTTGTCCGAATGAACTTTCTGACATACGCCAGAATATAACCGATGTTTGTCGACAATTAAACTATCAAGAGCAAGATATTAATGCAATCGTGCTTGCAATTGACGAAGCTTGTACCAATATAATTCGCTACGCCTACGATAATTGCAAAGATGGGCGAATCCGAATCGATATTTCATCCGATGGGCATCAAGTCATTTTCCGTTTACATGATTTTGCCAAAAAAGTTTCTAAAAACTGTATCAAGAAAAAAGCCACTGAGCCACTTCAACCTGGCGGCCTAGGGGTCGCTCTTATGCAACAAATTATGGATTCGGTAGAATTCGTGCACACACGGTTTTGTAAAGGCAATGTGCTGGAAATGAAAAAAGCATTGCCGAAAGAGGATAATTAACATGAGTTTTGATTGTACAGAGTATTTGCAATATACCGTGCTTCACCTTACCGGCGAAGTCGATTTGTCCAACTCATCTAAAGTACGCTCTTGCTTGTTAGAGATACTCGACCAAGGAAAATCAGTGATTGTGGATTTTTCCACTCTCACCTATATCGACTCCTCTGGTATGGCGACTTTAGTCGAAGGATTAAATATCGCCAACAAAAACAATTTGTCTCTATTTATTGCCGCAGCCAATGGCGCGCCACTTCAAGTGATTGAGTTGACCCGCCTCAATCAAGTATTTACTTTAGTTAACGCCGTAGAAGACATTAAAGAATGACCCAAAAAACGGCAAAAACAAATACAAAGTCACTAATTGAAGTCAATCAGCTCGACAGTGCCTATGGAGATCGTCAAGTCCTTAACGACATTAATCTATCAGTAAACGAAGGCGAGATATTGGTCATTATGGGTGGCAGCGGTTCTGGTAAAAGTACCTTGCTCAAAAATATGCTCGGATTAATGCCGCCCAGCGCTGGAGAAATTTTATTTGACGGTTTAAATATTTGCGATGCTAACCGATCGCAACTGTCCAAATTAAGACGCTCGATGGGAGTGGCTTTTCAAGGCGGCGCTTTGTTGAGTTCAATGAGTGTAGGCGACAATATAAAATTACCACTACGACAACATACCGATCTCGATGAAAATACCATCAGCATTATGAGTCGATTAAAGTTAGAACTAATGAATTTGGCGGATTATGAAGATTTGATGCCTTCAGAATTATCTGGCGGTATGCTAAAAAGAGCGGGATTGGCGCGAGCCGTTATTATGGACCCAAAAATACTCTTTTTTGACGAACCTTCTGCTGGGCTTGATCCGGTAACCTCGGTGGAATTAGATCAATTGATCTTGCAACTACGGACCGCCATGAACATGACCATTATTGTGGTTACCCACGAACTAGAAAGCGCCTTTACCATCGCCGATAGGATCGCAGTATTATTTGACGGCGAATTAGTAATTACCGGTACGGTCGATGAAATAAAAGCCTGCACTGACAGCCGTGTGATCAATTTGATTAATCGGACACCTCGCGATATTCAGCTAGATGCAGACCAATATTTATCCCGATTGACCAAGGGGGCCGAATAGAATGTTTACCCAAATTGAAAAATTAGGGTCTTCCTTCATTGGTAGGATTGAAGAGTTAGGCCGATTCGGTCTGTTCCTATACTCTGTAATTTTAGGCGTTTTTAGCCGACCGTTTGGTTTTCGCGAACTAGTCAAACAAATCGCTTTTATCGGTGCTCGTTCGATGCCAATCATTTTACTTTCCGGATTATTTACCGGAATGGTACTTGCCATTCAGTTTTATGCTGCGTTGGTCGATTTTGGTGCGGTTGATAGAATGGGTGGCGCGGTTGCACAGAGTATTATTCAGGAACTTGGTCCAGTTATGACCGCGTTAATGGTCATCGCCCGAGTCGGATCTGCAACCTGCGCAGAAATCGCTATTATGCGTAGCGAACAACAGTTTGACGCGCTCACTTGTATGGCTATTAGTCCATACCGATATGTCATGGCTCCTAGACTTTTAGCGGCAATAGTATCAATTCCTTTGTTGACGGCAATTTATAATCTTGTTGGCATTTTTGGAGGTTATGTCGTCGGCGTGTTTTTAAAGGACTTAAGTGGAACCGCATTTATGCAGACAGTTATAGACACCATTAGCTGGTCAGATTTAAGGATGAGTGTTGTTAAATCTTTTTTGTTCGCAATATTAATTATCTGGATAGCTATGGGCAAAGGATTTTTTGTTCATTTAGAAAAAGGCGTTTCCGGCGCAGAAGCGGTCGGTCGAGTGACCACCAAAGCCGTGGTCGCTAGTGCAATATCAATGTTATTTGTTGATTATATTGCCAGTTCATTTTTGATTTAAGAGGTCTCAAGCTCAATGAAAAAATTATCATTAGAATTTATGGTCGGTCTATTTTTATTAGTCGGCATAGGTGCGATCACTTATTTATCGGTAGTTGTCAGTGGAATTTCTGGTCTTGGATCCGATGGTTATCAATTAGTCGCCAGTTTTGAAAATTCATCCGGCCTTAAACGCGGCGCGGTGATTGAAATAGCTGGGGTAAAAGTTGGCCAAGTGAAAAGTATTGCTTTAGATCCCGAAACTCAAGAGTCTAAAATTTGGCTGTCCATTGATCAAGGCATCGAAATTCAAGACGACGCCGTTGCTTCGATTAGAACAGCAGGGATTATTGGCGATAAATTTATTAAAATATCCACCGGCGGCGGCGATCCATTAGTCGATGGTGACGAAATCATCGAGACCGAACCTTCGATAAGTATTGAAGAATTGGTCAGTAAATACATGTTTGATTCCGAATAGTTTTCAGCAAATTATTTGAGAATTTTCAACAATTTAAAATAGGATTTTTACAATGAGAAAATTCAACTTGGCGGGTGTTATCTTACTGCTATCTTTTAGCCAATTTAGTTTAGCCAGCACACCCACGGAAACCCTAAAAATAGCCGTCGACAAATTAATATCAGTTGCCGCAGACAGCGCTAGCGATGATAAACTAAAGAAGCAGATGCTTACCGAAATTATTAGTCAAGAAGTCAACTTTGAAGCAGTTTCCAAAAGAGTTGTTTCTAAGCCTTGGAGAAAAGCGACCGATCAGCAAAAAGCGGAATTTAAACAGAACTTTAAGCAAGTCATGGTCGATACCTATTTCGTTTTGTTGAAAAAATTTACCAATGAAAAAGTCATCTTCACCAAAGAACAGCTTAAGAAAAAAAAGTACGCGATAGTCGACACTCAAATCATCTCTGATAACAAAAAAATTCCTGTGCGTTACCGTATGATTAAAACTGATGGTGTTTGGAAGATTTACGATTTTATTCCAGAAGGCATTTCTCTGTTAAGTACCTACAAAGGTAATTATGCGACCGTTTTGAAAAAGAAAGGCATGCAAGGTTTACTGGAAGAAATGAATAGCACTACCTCAAAGGAAAATAAGGAATAAATTTAAAATGGATTTACTAGTTCGACTCAGCAGCGATAAAACCTACGCCAATCCGTTGGCGGTATTATTGGAAGTGGTAAAAACTGAGTTGAGCTCTTTCAAATTAGTAATGTTGAGCTCTCATAATTTACCGCCAGCAAGTTTTCAAGTAACCGGTTTTTGCGATGAGCAAAACTGCCCTATTTATACCGCCGAGGAGATGCTTAACGGTAGTCCCAACTTTCCAGTTTTGCAAGGCGAATTTATCGAAACTTGGAAGACTAGTCATTCTCCCGTTAGGCTTTCTTGCAAAACCTGCCCAGATTTATTTCAAGGTGAATTAAAATACTTTGGCGAAGCCTTAGTAATTCCAATTTGGGTTCGCGGAAAAGTAGAACGCTGGATCGTATTAGTCGATTTCGAATCAGAAGGAGCGAATAAAAAACCAGAGCTCGATTTAACCAAACTCTCTTTATTATTAAATTATGCCCTTTCAAACATTTTAAGAACAGAGCAAAAACGCCAGCTAGACAAAGCGCGCACTTGGATTGACGAAGAGCTACAGGAAATTTCAAGATTGCAATCGCTTTTATTGCCACAAAATGAACTGAATATTCAAGGTACCCGAATTGCGTTTACTTTTAAGGCCTATAAATCAGCCGGCGGCGACTATTTAGATTTGTTTCAATTACCGTCACCATTACAATCTCCGGATGCTGTCCGCTGGGGCGGAATTATAGCCGATGTTACTGGTCATGGTCCCAGCGCTGCGGTGGAAGCTGCAATGGTCGACGCGATTTTGAGAACTTTCCCAGGCAATGAAAACACCACGCCAGCCGACGCAGCAAAATACTTAAACAGTAATTTTTTCACTCGACGAGACAGAGGAAAATTTGTCACCGCAATGATGTTTTCGTTTAATAGTTTTACTCGGATATTGCGTTATGTGTCTGCCGGACATCCAAATGCCTACGTAAAACGCGGCAACAAAGCCATTGTGCTCGATCAATCGAAAGGCATTCCAATTGGCGTGCTGCAAGATTATCAGTGGCAGTATCAAGAATTTAAACTGGAAAGTGGCGATATTTTATTTATTTATACCGATGTGGTTTTGGAAACCAGAGATTTCAAAGCCAATGAATTTGGTGAGCAACGGCTCGTAGAGACTTTAGAAAATGCGCCCGACTGCCCCAATCGATTGGTCGATTTTATTGAGAATCGATTATTTGAATTTAGTGGCCAAAGTGAATTAAAAGATGATTTAACACTTTGCGCCATCAGAGTCGATTAATCACCAATCACCGACGATCCGTAACGCAACTTTAGTGATTCTCGATCCGATTTTTTCAAACTTTTTACAACCAATTGATAGGAATTGTCGATCATTCTTTCAAGTTCACCGCGCGGAATAGTGCCGTCTAAAATAATAGTATTCCACAAACGTTTATTCATATGATAGCCGGGTATTACTGCCGGAAAAATATCTCTTAATGCCGCCGCTTCATCAGGATCGCATTTAAGATTCATCCACCAATCGAAATTACCGTTACCATCGCCTTTTCCCATCTTTCCAAGCGCTAAAGTTGCAAACATTTTATTTTTTACCCGAAAAACAGAAACGTCCGGTCCGAACGGAAAGTCTTCGGTCGCTTCCGGTTTGCCGAGTAAATACTTTTTTGCTTCTAAATGGTTCATACGAATTATATTAACTCAAACAAGTGCTTTAACCCAAATTAATAAACTCGATTCTGGAAAAAACTGTAAATCCTTAACGCAAACCTATTGGCTGAGGTTATTGTTCATGAATCGTCTGATTAAGCTAGACTTAAGTCTGGATGATATTGGCTTTATGAATGATAAAGAGTAGAAATCCATATCTGGTTATTTGGTTATCTGGTTATCTGGCGAACACTTTCAATCGATAATAGATGTCCAAAAAAAAGCACAACGATAAACTAGTATCGTTGCGCCAAATGGAGACTCTAGTCAGCGAATAATTATTTCGATAATATCACTTGCTCACCGTTGGTTAAGTCCAACTTAATGACCCCATTATAGGAATCCACCACCACTATTTGGTTAGCAACATTAGTCAAACTAATCTTTGTTGCGTCTGCAAAAGCCGTTGACGGATTAAAGTTTGCAAGTCTTAAATAAGTTCGCACTCCAGTAGTTAAGTCGACCGCGATAATGCCACGACTGCGATCAAGAACGAGGATTCGATTATTGACTTTATCTAATATTAAATCCACCGGACTGGAGAATCGGTTGTTACTATCTGGCGTACTATTATCCGATAATATTGTTCGAGTACCACTCGCCACATCAATCGCGATGATGGTACGTGAGTCGAGCGCTAATATTCGACTGTTATCAGCATCATAGGCAATCGTTCTAGCATTAGATAACGGATTGACCGCATCTGGCGTTGTATTATCGGAAACAATGGTTCGAGTTCCATCGGCCAAACTAACAGCGAATATCGTATCAGCTGAAATGTCCGTCACAAAGACTTGGTTATTAGTCGAATCAAGCTCCAAACCAAAAGGGCTAGTAAACGGGTTCACGTTATCTGGAAAATTAGAACCCGAAATTCGATTGATAGCTGCCGAATTAATGTCTATTTCATAAACGCCGGAACCGCCGACGGTTAACAATCTCTGATTGGCAGAGTCTTCCAACATATCGTTGGTAAAAGGTACAGAAACTCCTGGGGTTGGGAACTGATTGGTGACTAACCAACTTCGATTGCCCGAGATACTATCTATTTTCTGAAAACCGCGATATTCGACATTGTTCAAACCGGTAAAAACAACTAATTGATCCAGCGTCGCTGAATAGACAATATCTGTCGGTCGATGAAGCACTGGTTGTGTTAAGTGAGTGCCTCCCTGATAAAGAGTTCGTGCTCCAGAAACTAAGTCAACCGCTATAGTACGCGCTAAATTTCTGTCGAGTACTAACGCTCTTTGATTAGCCGCATCCACTTCGATGTCTTCGGCTTGTAAGAACGGCAAGTTGCCATCAGGGCTTGTATTGTCCGATAAAATAGTTCGTATGCCGTCAGCAAGCGAAACAGCCATTATTCGATTTGCATCAACCACTAATAATCGATTATTGGCACTGTCGAGGGTTAATTCTCGAGGACTGTTAAACAAGTTATTGGAGTCTGGTACGCCCGCACCAGAGAAAACGGTTCGCGCGCCAGTCGACAAATTTACACTTAAGATATTGTTATTGCCGTCATCCAGTAACAAGCCTCGACCGCCTTCTAAAATCATGCCGTTAATGGTGCCGATCGGATTGGTTTCATCGGGAATAGACGGACTTGAAATAACATTGCGATCGCCGGTTGAAGTATCCACAGTGATCACCGATTGACGACCAGAGTCAGCGACGTAAAGTAAACCATTCGCGCTATCTTCAGCAATCGCGTGAAGTTGGAAAAAAGTATTGTTATCATCTGGCTGGTCGTTTCGAGTCAATGATGTTCGGCTACCGTCGTTTAAATCAACGCTTAAAATAGAATCCAAACCACGGTCAACCACTAACGCTAAATTATTATTTACCACTGCAATTCCGCCGATTGTACTAAAACCATTGGTGGCATCGGGCGTCGAATCATCGGAAATAATAGTTCGGCTGCCATCAGATAAATCAACTTCCATCACTGAGCGTGCATTTGAGCCTGAATTTGTGACATAAAGGCGATTGTTGGTCGAATCGAACTCAATACCCACCGGCGCGCTTAGAGGGTTATTGGCATCCGGGGTAGAATTGTCAGAAAAATTAGTCTGAGTACCAGCTGCTAGATCAATTTCATAAACAATGTTACTTCCCTGACTGACAACAAATAACCGATCGTTTGTCGCATCGTACGCCATATCCATATAAGAGAAAGTATTCACCCCGCCAATACTGGCGTCGGCAACCAACACTGTTATGTCGCCGGATGCTAAATCGATTTCTGCGATACCGCGAGATGAGTCGTAAACCAATGCTCGATTATTGACATTATCCATCACAATGCCTTTTGGTGCTGGTAGCGAATCGTCGCCTTGTAAAGTTAATCGATTTCGGTCACCGGTTTGAATATCAACTTCCCAAATGCGATTCGTTCCAAAAGTGTCGGCAACCAATAATCTTTGCCCGGTTTCATCAAACGTCATACTGTCCGGCCATGTAAAACGAGAACCAGTATTGTTGGTCACTGTTCTAACCACTTGAGTATTAATATCGTAGGCTAAAACTGCGTTTCGGCCTTGTCCGGTTGGCGTCGCATCTAGAATATAAAGTATGTTATTGGTCTTATCCAAACTAACGTGATTTGGCTGAATTAAAAAATGAGCCGGAAAATCGTCAGTATCTCTAGTAACTAACGTTTTTAGTCCAGTATTAGTATCCGCGCTAATAATTTGATCGAGATTAAAACCTTCAAGAAAATAGGCGGTTTGTGAGGCGTTATTATAGTCAAAGTCCCGGCTAAAATTCACTCGGTTGGTGGTTTCTGGAGTAGTTGAATCAAAGACGCGAGTAGTCTCATTGCTCACACCATCAAATCGAAATAATCCTTCTGATGACCCGGCGAAAATAAGTGCTTGAGAATTAGTTGAGTCAAATTCTATTAACGCTGGATTTCGAATATTTGCAGTGGCTTCAACAATAATTTGCGAGCCGTTGGTGGTGGAATTACCACCTAAGTCGGTCGCTGTTGCCACTAGAATATTTTGCCCGTCCTGCAGAATGACATCGGCTGTCCAAGTAGCAAAATTATCCGTCGAAGTTGCGTCTGTTCCATTCACAGTTACCGAACTAACCGTACCGTTATCGGCAGTTGTTCCGCGAACGGTTAATTGGCGTCCAAAGGTATGGGTGGTGTCTGTAGGAAATAAGAAGCTCGTAGTCGGTGCAACTGTATCACCCGAAGTAGTGACCGAAAATGAGGCGGATACACCGCCAATAGTCACCGTTGAGGTAAGGGTATCAGAGGCAGTTGCTGAAGCGGTTAAACGCAAGCTAACTGTATCGCTATTGTTTAAATTGCCGCTGTCTGTGGTAAATGCCGCGCCATTAATCGAATACTCACCGCCAGATATGCTAACTGGCGTTACGCTATTGATACCGCTAATTGTAATGGTGTCAGAAACCACCACTTGACTGGGTGGAACTTCAGGAATATCGGCAAAGTCAAAAGCGTCGGGTGTTGTATCAACCGAGGCAGTGATGGTTAGGTTGATTGAAGCACTTGCGCTATTAATTGTGCCGTCATTAACCGTAAAAGTGAAACTATCACTTCCCACAAAATCTTCATTCGGGCTGTAGGTCACGTTTGGTGCTGTACCAGATAAACTACCATTGGATGGCGAGCTTGGAGTGTTAAAAGTAATTGTGTCTTGGTCGACATCAGATCCGGTTAAGGTAATTGCCAAACTGCTATTGGACGTTAAAGTCAATGATTGTGAATTAGCGACCGGCGCGTTATTAGCCGCTGCGACGGTAATGCTAACAGTGGCCGTATTACTGCTCGTAGTGCCGTCACTGACGCTAAAAGTAAAACTGTCGCTACCCACAAAATCTTCATTTGGCGAGTAAGTTAGATTAGGCGCTGTGCCCGACAAATCGCCGTTAGCCGGTTGGCTTGGCGCGTTAAAGGTCAAAGAATCGTTATTGGCATCAGTTGCAGTCAAAGTAATTTGCACACTGCTATTTGTGTTTACGTTTACAGATTGTGCGTTAGCAATTGGCGCAACGTTAGTGCCTCCGCCACCTCCACCGCCTCCGCCGCCTCCACATGCAACTAGGGTTATCATCAATAAACTTGCTGTTACAAAAGCGTACCAAAATCTTAAATGTGCCATTTAAATCAACCTCCGCCGGTCTGTCATTTCAATCAAAAATCGAGCGCAACGGTATGAGATATACGGCGCGTGATTGAAGTTGGTTAATTTAATAGATATGGATATAGGCAGTTTGACTGTAAATGCCAGATCTTTGTTGGAAAATACCAGCGTTAGACTTTTGTGAGCTAAGTCTCATTTTGAGAGGGGTTAGTACTGGCAGTGGAAAAGCAACACACGATGATAGATTGGGCCACTAGTAATCTGAGTTATGTCTTTAAATCCTCCAAAAATGATCCATATCAGCGTTCGATTCTTCCATTTGCTCATACTTAAAAGAAGCATCGACAGCCATTTTAGAGAAAAGACCATGATGATTAAGCCAATTAAATTACCACTTATGAATTCAGTCTACCAATCGATAATACAAAAACTCCAGCCGCCGTCGCTTGGAAAAATAGCGACTAAATTGCCCTCTTCAATCAATCGAAAATTAGTCGCTAAACTTCTCAATAACGCTTTTATCGAACAAATTTCCGAAGGAGATTTTGATTTTCTCAATCATCGAAAAATTCAAATCGAAATAATTGATGCAGTATTATTCATCGGTTTGGAATATGATAATACTCAGCTGATTTGCAGCCATTTATCTTCCATTGCTCAGTCTGCAGACGCCACTCTTTCTCTCAACAGTATCGATGCAATTCAATTAATTGAGCAAGACATTGACCCCGACACTTTATTTTTTCAGCGTAAACTAAAGATTAAAGGCGACACCGAATTAGCTCATCAATTGAAAAATACCATCGATCGATTAGATCCTTCGCGACTGCCAACTTTATTTTTAAGTCTTCTAAATTTGTATAAAGAAAAATTTTTGCGCTAGGGCTTTAGGCAATATACCCGTTATCAATGAAGATGCAGGATTCAGTGTTCAGCTAGGAAGCTTGGACAAAGCGCCACTCGAAGGCAATGACTAGTCCTTACCGAGAGTGGCAATGCCGGTCAAGTTTTCTAGCTGAGCACCCGGAGGTCACCAGAAGTAGGCGCTCTTAGGCGAGGCTATAAACAACCATCTTCTTTGTTGCCTATAGGACGTAGGTAAGGGGCGTGAGCAGGACGCGGAAGCTTTGAGAAATTTTGCGCTAGGCAGATATTTGCTCCTGCAATATCTGCATTCAGTCCATCCGTGGACATTAATGACTAGCCCTAAAATTCCTCGCCTCAAATCTGGCTGTTTCTAGCCTTGCTGAATCC
>Ga0316209_1000817_pt1 | contig 43090 bp, 50 predicted proteins | sample 6monopyrite_MG_FD_204945 | JGI IMG/M metagenome (GOLD analysis project Ga0316209, IMG submission 204945) | Microbial mat bacterial communities from mineral coupon in-situ incubated in ocean water Damariscotta River, Maine, United States -... | ecosystem: Environmental > Aquatic > Marine >...
TACCTCGCATAACATGGTGTAGTCTAACGAACAATGAACCCGTTAGATCCGCTACCATTACCCCACATAGGCCCACAGGCAGACCTACAAAGAGTAATTGCATAGCAAAGGGTAACGATGCTTCGCTGATTAAGATCACCCACAGACCTGATCCCGTAACAAACAATGCCCACAGTCCCGCTGTTAATCCTGCTATGATCAGGATTTTACTGATTTGTAACAAATTATTCATAAGTATTCTCTTAATAAAATCGTGATAGTATTAATCAAATTGTACTCTTAATTTTTCTAATTTCTTCTTCAAGCTCAAGCAACCGCTCACTGTCTTGTTTCTTATAGTTCCATCTCAAACTATTGAGTACATCACAGATATACCTAGGCAATACAATAGTGCATATTGCAATAGGTATTAATACCCAAGCTATTGGGGGCAATATCTGCATAGTAACCCCTAGGCAAAGACTTACAGTTCCAAGAATCAGAAGGTCGTACAATAACCAAGAGCCTAAAGGATCTGCTATATCGTCTACACGTTCCCACTTAAAACCTTGTAACTTGTCAAACCAACTGGGTTCGGTACGACCTCTTGACCAAAATTTAAGTAATGAACTAATTGCAAGCAATACAATTGGTAAAGCTAAGTTAATTACATACAACGTAATGATAATATTTGAACCTAAATTTAATCCCATTATTGTTCCCCTTGTTCAGGTTCAATACGGTACAAGACACCTTGCACGGAATGGATTGTTTCGACATCAACCCAGTGGTCCCATAATGGGTACTTGTATTGAAATTGAACGTGTTCAGGTACGTGTTCAGGTTGGATATGGTTCATGGTTGAACTCCTATTGAATGGTGTAGAAAGAATGCTATCATCCAAGCTTGATGAAACAAAAAGCCCTCAATCAAGAGGGCCGTTGTTCAGGTGGTAAGGTTAAGCTTTAGCTTTAGCCTTAGGTGTAGCTTTAGCCTTAGGTGTAGCCTTAGCCTTAGGTGTAGCCTTAGCCTTAGGTGTAGCCTTAGCCTTAGCCTTAGGTGTAGGTTTAGCCGCTACTACTACAGGTTTAGCTTCACTTTGATCACCACTGTATTTTTTAAGTAACGCCTCAAGTTCAGATTTAAAGGTGTCGTTAACTTCCTTATTCGCTTGCTTTAACTTATCGCTATCCTCTGCGCTGGTATAACGTTTGATGTTACCTAGGCAAGCTTTGATCAGATCGATCTCAGGTGTTGCGGTGCCAATCTTATCATGTAAGTACCAAGGTTTTTGAAGTACCTTCTCATTAACCTTGAGCTTGGTACTATTACTGAACTTCACGAATTTTAGTTCACCTTTGATTTTACGGAAGGCGAAACCTTGCACCAAAGCTAAGATATAGTTACGCAGTGTTTGCGATCTCATACCTTGTCCGTATGTTTGTCCAGCCTGATCCATTAGGAAGTTGAATACCTCTGGATTGTTTGAACCGTTCACCTTGAAGTGATCCAATCCGTACACTACAACGTTTTGGATGTTATCTTGTATACTACCGTTGGCCGTAAACGCAGCACATGCTACTTGTTTCCAGTTTTCTGCGTTAACTTCTACGTTGCCAGTTGATACCGCTTGCAATAACTTTTTTGTTAGTTTCATTTTGTTCACCTATTAAAAGATTAAGAATCCCATAAACAGTACGTTTATTTCGTATGCTAAAAAGCATATTGAAGCGCACCACAAACATAGTGATACGCTTAGTATATGATTTCTAACGCTTGCCCATTAACCTGTCCTTATGGTCTAGGCCCACGATGGAAGTATATCCCGCTTCCATTACGGTCGAATTGTTTTTGACTAACTACAGTCGCAGTAACAATTTAACTGCTATCGGTAGTGTTTATCCACTCAAGTTTATTCGTTATTCCAACCCACCGAACACCTAACAACTATCGTTTTATACGTCACTCCTGAACTTGCTAGATTCATTAGGACTTGCTATCGCTAAACATGCTCAAAGAGTGACCTGATCACATGCCTGATAACTTGGTGTTATGTAAGCTTACTAGAACTTTCAACTGGTACAATGTGCTGTATTGTACCACTACCTAGGCCCGCCAGTTTTTTTCAAGGGGCGGCACCTATTAACTTGCCGATTTAACGGCTATCTATTTCTACCTATGAAACTTGCCTTGTGCTAAGCGACACGACACTGAATAAAAGACATACATTGTACGGCCCATAGTTAGTGCTTCAGACTTTAAATGCTACCCTGTACAAAAGTACCAAGCGCATATTAAGACACTAGCTAGTGAAGAAATGGAAAGTAACTGAATTGTTAAAGAACGTGCCCCGATGGACGCTAGATATATAGCATATCCCGTGCCAACAATTATTTTATTCAATAGAATCAATAGTTTAGCTGTAATAACCTTACTAATAGTATGGATGATAGCATTCAATAATTACCTTAGTTGTAAAGAAACCCGACAGTGCTAAGTGTATGATTCTATTAACAATGGTAATAATACTTCCCTTAATACATAGGTTTTATAACACCTTGAACTGTAAAGAAACCCGACAGTGCTTTGAGGGTAGCATTGGCATTAATATATAAGGAAACGCGTACACGTGTAGCAAGGTCTATGCCAACCTGTAAAATAAGTAATCACACTGTACATACGTACATTCCCATAAAAGGCTCTGTACGTCACTCAGAGCTATTAACTATTTTCTGGTGTACTTTCCTGAATAAAAACTGATCGTACAATGTAGGTACCTTACAGGCTGAATTCGCTGTTTTCAGAGAGTGAATAATTATTCAGTATCTGTGCATAAGTATTCAATAGCTGTAATGTTGGCATGAGTATTGCTAGGTACTAAGTGAATACCTATTGGCATGAGTATTGCTAGGTACAATCACTGTATAGATATACATATAATCAATAGGTATCAGGTGCTATACCTAAGTGGCTCGCTTGCGAGCGTCCCCATATACAAAACAACAACTTACAGCACATAGCACCCGTCAGGATGCAAGGTCACTCAGGAATCCATTCCATTCGTTCTTCACTCAGTTCACAGGCACCCCACCCCTCGGGGGTCTTGTTCTGTGGTTGTAGAGTGCATAGCCCCCCAGAAATTTCTACAAAAAATATCAAACCAGAGATTCTCTCCGAGGTGTGAGTACCCCGCTCTAGGGGTGCGACCATCCTTGGCGTGCTCTTCATCTCTTCGTCCCAACGGGACGTTCTCCCTTGAACGCTCTAAAGGACTTATTTAACTATTTTTAACTATTTAACACTGGAATTGAACTTTCTTCAACTGAAAGTTGTCTAATCTATATGACCATATAATTATTCAGGTATTTAGTACTAATTAAATAATTAAATAGCTAATTAAATAAGTACTAGTACATACCTGATCTTCTCTCGAAGAGAGGCTTTACTACAGAGACCTTACTAAGGGGAACGCTTGAACCATATCTTGAGTCCTTTCATAGGTAAGTTAGTTCAACTAGGAATCCCCGGACAGTACACCTGTTATGGATACCTCAGAGAAGTTCAGGAAGACCAGAGCTACCAGTACGGAGATGCCCCTGCTGATACCCTGATTGTACTAGAAGTACATGACCCTGAGTTAGTCACATCAAACAACCCAGACGAACCTGAGCATTGGACAGTACATTGCTTCAGTTCAGATATCTCACTAATTCCCCTTCACTAAGAGTACATAATGGCTAAGTACACACCATCTGGTAACGTAAGAACTAAAGCTGACTTCAATGCTGAATTCCAAAAGATCAAGGTAGCTATTGATTCCCAGTTAGATCGGGAGTCCAGTAGTTCTAATCAGATGGAAACTCCACTGGATATGAACAGTCAGCGAATTTTGAATCTACCTGTACCTGTAAATCCAACAGATGTTGTACGGGTTAAAGATGTCAGCGATCTTGTGTTCCAGACCCAGTTATCTTATGTCCAAGAGGATGTTCCTACTGAGGTAAGTTTAGAAGGCTCACGTTGGTACAAACCCTCTTTAGCTACTACATTCGTGTACTACACAGATCAGTCAGGCGATAAGTACTGGGTAGAAGAGCCTGTTGCAGTATGTGACCCTCTTGAACAAGCCTCTGAGTTAACTACAGATTCATTAATTCTGAGTACAGAAGTGTACGGGACAGGGACCTCTTTAACTACAACAGGGTACAGTGCTGTAGGTGATGGTGGCGGTGCTCAATGGGTATCTACAGCAGTAACGGGACAGACCCCTAGTCAAACACCAGCGCAGCTAGGTGATGCACTACTTAACGATGCTAATGGCGTTCAATGGTCGCTAGTTTCAGGAGGGTCAGTTAATGTAGATACGTTGGGTGCTGTTGGTGACGGGATTGCTGACGATACTGCTGTATTCACTGCCGCAGCGAAAGGATCTATTTCAGCTAAAACGCTTACACAAGGGCGTCTTGTCAGATCCGATAGCGCATCTGTGTATGTCCCTGCTGGCAATTACAACATCACAAGTGTAGTAGATACAGACGGAGTACAAATACGTTGGATCATGGCTAACGGTGCTGTAATCCCTAATCTGTCAGTTAGTGACGAGCCTCTGGATTCGGACGCTACATACGATCAAAACCCTGCTTATCTGTTTGGATCTATCTCTTACGATGATAAAAGGGTGTTTCTGCGTCCTTGCGGTAGTCGTGATTTTAATGCTGGATTCACTGCTCAAGTATCAGGCAACCCTCAACGGGGAGCAGAGATAACGGGTTTCAGTGATTACACATCTGTTGCCAACTATGCAGATCGAGACGCTGTTGGTATCTACAGCGACGCTTACGCTGACCCTAATGAACAGATACTTATTGATCCTGTTACGTCATACACTGATACTAGGGTTAATCTTCCTGCGCCTTTAACGTCTAACCAAGTTGCTAGACTGCGCGTAGGTATGATGTTGGATACACGCCATACAGGCGCTAAGTTCACGGGTACAGTCACTGACTGGGACGATTCAGGGAACTGGATTGATGTCGAGGGCTGGTACGCAATGGGTGACACGTCTGACGGTCAAATACCGGGCGGTAATACAGGTATCCTGATCAACCCAGTAACTAAAGTGTGGGGAATGAACACACAGATAAAAATACCTACTACGTCTTATGCTCACGCTGGATCAGGTATGGAGATCGGCATCAGCGACTGGAAAGCTGAGTCGGAGCAGTTCGATACTGGCAGAGATATAGCGGTAGATAACAGTCCCCACTATGTTTGGGGCATGCACATTACAAACTTCACAAGTAATAAAATGCAAGCACATTTAGTGTTAGATGGTCCGAGCTGGTACGCTATCCAGACTAATGCCAACGTTAGTAATGGCTTCAGGTATAGAGGTGGAGGTTCAGCTTTAATTACTCAAAATGACTCCCTGACTACTCGTGGCCGTGTTTTAAATAGTGGCCGATACTTCCTTGAAGAGCAGACGGCTACCGTAACAGCTACCCCTGACGAAAACCCAGCGAACTCATTTTACTGGGACACTGCACTTAAATTCAACACCGCAAGTGGTCCTACAATGGAGTTAGGTAGGCAGTACGACGCATCAACGCCTGTGATTAATTTCCACCAGAGCGGTGGCAATATTAATTATGATACACGTATTCGAACTACTAACGGCGATGGGGCTACTGACGGTAATGGTTTCCTCTGGCTAGAAGCAGATGGTACGTCAGGACGTGTGTATCTAGACGCTGACGATGTTATTGTTAATAACGCTACTCGACTTAGACCTGCGGATAACAACGCAACAAAGAACGGCGATACAAGTAACAGGTGGTCTGAAACTTACTCTGTTGAATTTCGGCCCGGCACTGTTGGTGATGTGGTGTGGACTAGTGGTACAGGCAGCCCCGAAGGTGTAGTAACAGCACCAGTAGGGTCTATGTTTACTAGAAGAGATGGTGGGGCCTCTACCACTCTATACGTCAAAGAATCTGGATCAGGCAATACGGGATGGGTCGCTAAATAATATGGTTACAGGAACAAATAATGGTTGATTTTACAAGCACTCCCGTCGTCGGTGACGAGCAGGTTATAAACGGTAAGCTGTTCCGCTGGGATGGGGAGAAATGGGGTGCAGTACGAGAAGTACGTCCTCTAGAAGTAACTACCCTGTTAACTATGTTGAACTCTAATAAATCGTACGCCCTTGGCTCGTATGTTAAGTTCTCAGGGTACTCTAACGTCTCTGACAGAGGCGCTTCTTTCTGGTCTCGGATCAATGAGACAGGGACTGCATCACAGACTCCTGCACAGCTCGGTGATGCTAAGTTCACAGATGCCTTAGGTCAAGTTTGGGAATACGTTCAGACTGAGGGTTATTTGAATCTAGCGGCAATCGGAGCTACGGGTGATGATTCATTTGATAACAGTTCAGTGTTCGCCGCAGCAGTGAATTCTCGGTTCAAGTACTACAAACTGTTCTCCGGTGTTTATCAGTGTACAGGGATTACCCTCGACAGTGATTCTTGCTTAGAAGGCGTAGCAGGGGACCGTCCTGAACTAAAACTTAAAGATAACGGGAACAGTATTCTTGTGTACGGTGAAGGTGTCACTAATGTGACTATCCGTGACCTTGTAGTGAACGGGAACCGACTGAATCAAGCAATAGGCTCTGGTAATAATTACCGAGGGGTCTATTTCCTGAACGCATGTTCCAATATTGATATAGAAAATGTTACTGTTAAATCTTGTGTGGATCACGGGATATTCTTCTCTAACGGCGGCGTTCCTAGTAATGAGTGCGGAAAAGATAGCACAGTACGTAACTGTATTGTAACTGATTGTGGTTCATCGGCCCATAGCTCTGGAGGCGGGGCTGGCGGTACAGGTATCGTAGGGGGTCAACGGTCTACACATTTCGTGAGTTGTATCTGTTACGGGAACCACTTGAACGGTTTCAAGAGTAACGGTACACATACGGGTTGTGAATCGTATTCTAACACAGGTGGTGGCTACGAAACAGGCTTCGATTCACCAGCTACAACCCAAGCTAAATGGGTTCAGTGTTCTGCTGAAAACAACGGCGGAACTGGTTGGAGGAACCAAGGTGAGGGTGATGAGTTAACTTGGATCGGTTGCCTTGCAAAAGGTAATGGAGGTTCTGGAATTTTGTTCTTGAACTCTGTCGATAGCGCTATTGTTGCAGATTCATGGTTCATAAATAATGGACAGAACAGTGCCTCAGGTACACGATCAGATACTGAGGGCTTCGATGGAATAACATTCACAGGGACAAGCACAAACTCTAACAATATTATAGTTGACAGTTGCCAATTCAAAGATGATCAAGGTACGGCTACTCAAGAGACCCATCTGTACTTCAGGAAAGATACTCCTGATGTATGTATAACCGGAAGCAATCAGTTCGGTGATGCCGGTATCCAGCCAATCTTTTTTGAAAGTGCTGCATACAGCTCAGACGTAGCTATCGGTGCATGTAAGGGTTTAACTACAACAGTTAATGAGATAACTCCTGTAATCATTACAGGGACAGTAGCTACTACATCACTGAATACCTCTGTAATTGACGCTCGTTCATTTGTTTCAGCTATGAAATTAAGGTTCACTTCTGTAGGGGTAGCCTCCGGTATCCAAGGAACTAAAGTAATTGAGTTCGGAGTAGGCGGTACATTTGTAACAATCTCATCACAGTTAGCGGGCGATCAAGATTCGTATGTACTCCAAAGCACACTGTACCGTCAAGGTTCTACAGTATACGTTGATTGGGAGTGCCGTACATCAGGTGGGGCTACCTTAGAGGGCAGCTTCTCTGTGAGTTCTTCTCTTGCTAATACGTTGACAATAAGTACTCGTGGAACACTAGGTAATGCTGCGGATAGCATCACATCTGACAGAACTGTACTAGAGTCATTCTAAGGATTCAGATGAAAACTAAATCAACGAACGGTGTTCAGCTTACACAAGGGTTATTCTTTGAGTTCAATAACAAAGAAGCCCCGTTTACTTTACGGACCGAAGACTACACATCCAAGGCAGGTAACACGTACACCAGCGTGTACCAAGTACTGATGAGCAGCGTAGATGAATACGAGGCTATCCATAACTTAGGCTTAACTAAGCGTCATTGGGATAAGCTATGTGGATTGGACTGGTTCATGAACGGCCACTGGTTGAACAAGGAGACTCGCCTAACTGGCTTGACTCAATGGCGTAAGGATCTAATCCTGCGCGATCAGAGTACAGCTAAGCGAGCTTTATTGAATGCCATCGAGGGTGGTGATACTTCAGCTGCTAAGTTTCTGTACAGTGAGACAGTGAAGTCTGACGCTAAAGCGGGTAGACCTGAGAAAAAGGTTCCGAAGAAAACCACCAGCAGTGCTGTTACTCAGTTACGTAAGATCCAAGGTATTGATTAGTGTCAGAGTTACAAGAAGCTAGGGAAATTTGTGAGCAAGACCTGTTCACATACGCTCAGATGATGTTCCCTAAGCGGTACTTCGGAGACCTTCATAGGGATATGTTCTGGTTCTTCCAGAAGTCTTTAGAGGAGGCTATGGAAGATGGCCTAGGTGATAATGCTGGAGCACTGGTTCCGCGAGATCACCAGAAGAGTTTCTGTATTGCTGTAGCGTGTTCATGGGCTATAACTAAATACCCATGGTTCACAGTAGCGTACGTATCTAGTAACCCGAAGTTAGCTGAGAGTCAGTTAACAGTTATCAAGAACACATTCCAGTCTGACATCCACAGGGAACTTTGGCCTGAGATGTTGAACTACGAAATACATCCAAGAACGAAGCAGTTCGAACATAAGCCTTCCGGTACTTGGACTAAGACAGATATCGACGTAGATCATCCTGACCGTCCTAAGTCTGAGAAAGATCCTACTATACGTGCTACCAGTGCTAAGAGTACAAACACTGGAGAACATTACAAGTTATGTATCTTTGATGATTTGGTAACTAACGAGAACTACAGGTCAGCAGCGGAACGTGAAGAGATCCGTGAAGTGTACCAGTCGTTTGCTAGTATTGCAACCACAGGTAGTATTAAATGGATGGTAGGAACTAGGTACGGGGATAATGACCTGTACGCTGATCTGAAGCAGAAAACGTATCCTCTGTATGATGACCACGGTAATCTGATTGATGAGAAACCTTTATGGAAGTTCTTTGAACGTGTAACTGAAGACTCACGTACAAGGGATGGAAGTGGTACATTCTGCTGGCCTCGTATGAAGATGCCAGATGGAAGTTGGTACGGGTTCAATCAGAACGAGTTAGCTAAGAAGAAAGCTGATGCTTTTAATGAAGAACTGTTCTATGCTCAGTACTACAACGACCCTAATGCTGTAGCTACTGACCGATTAGATAAAGATTCATTTATGTACCTCCAGCCGAATATGCTTACTCAGAAGAACAGCACATGGTACTACAACAGTAAACCTTTGAAACTGAACTGCGGGATGGATTTAGCGTTCTCAGAGGGTTCAGGTGTTAAGAAGATGAAACGAGACTACACAGCAATCGCTGTAACAGGTTTCGACGATCAAGGTTACTGTTATGTACTCGACCTCAAAAGATTCCAAACTGGCAAGGCTGAGGTGTACTACCAAGAGCTTCTAGAGTTGTACGATTACTGGGGATTCCGTGAATGTACAATTGAGACGAATGCTGGTGGTAAAGTTGTAGCTAACTTCATCCAAGATAGCCTTAGAGCTGATGGACACTTACTGGTAATACAAGGGCAGCATAAGAACCAAACACAGGGTTCTAAAGAAGAGCGTAATGCTTTAATGCTTGAGCCGATGTACAGACAGAAGAGTGTGTACCACACCAAAGGTGGATACAGTAGACTTCTAGAAGAAGAACTACGTTTGAACAAGCCACCACATGACGATTTATCCGATGCTTTGTACATAGCAGTAAGCACAGCAAAGCGTCCTACGAAAGCAAGATTCACTACAAACCGTACAAGCCGGAATGTTATCCCAGCCGGAAACCGGTTCCAAAGTAGACAGCGAAGGGCTTAATTAATGCAATCAGTAACAATACAAGATTACAGCAGCAGTACAATCACTGCAAGCGCAATTGCTAATCTTTGGTTCGAATGGAATAACTACCGTGTTAACGCTAGAAACCTTTGGGGCGAGATAGATTCTTATATCCATGCTACCGATACTCAGAACTTCGTAGGGAGTGGAAGCTTTGACCATAGCACCCATATTCCCGTAGTTAGTGAGATACATGAAGACCTTTTAGCAATCCTGTACAGCACCATCCTCCCTCATGAAGATTGGTTAGGTTGGAGAGGCCATGCTTTTGATATTGAACTGAAGACTAAGCGTAAGAAATTACTAACGTACATCAAGCAAGTGAACCGTGAGAACAACTTCCGTTTAACTATGCGTCAGATCATTGATGACTTCTGTAGATACGGTAATGCCTTCGCACAGACAGTGTACAAAGATGAGACGCATCTGAACCCTGAAGGTGAACTTGAAGTAGGTTTCAGTGGCCCTTGTCTGAAGCGTATATCTCCGTACGATATCGTGTTCAATCCTACTGCTTCCGATTTCAGCAAGACTGGTAAGGTTATCCGCAGTATGATGTCTGTAGGGGAGTTCCTGCAATGGACTGACTCCCTGAAGGCAGCGGGTCATGAGATAGACAAAGAAGCTGCACAGGCTGTCCTAGACCGTCGTGGAGGGGGTTCTCAGACAGCAGATACCTCTAACGTACAGAAGAACAACCAGTACGTTCCTGACGGGTACGGTACAATAGAGCAGTACTACCAGTCTGGATTTGTCGAGGTACTATGGTTCTACGGTAGCGTGTACGATGCTAACGAGCAGAAGGTACATAACGGTAGATTAATTATTATCACTGACCGTACTAATGTGCTCCTTGATAAGTTCGAACCTGACTGTCGTATCTTTAAAGCTGGGTGGAAACCTAGACCTGATAACCTATGGAGTCAGGGACCTCTAGATAACATCATCGGCATTAATTATATGATCAACCATCGTGAGAACGCTAAGAACGATGCTATTGATAAGTTCATTTATCCTGACCGTGCTTATGTAGGCGAGGTAGATGAGATCTATGATGAAGTAACTGGTCATACGAAGTACATCATGCCTGAGGGCGGTAGCGTAACAGATATCAGTCCAGATAGCACAGTACTTTCTTACGATAACCAAATCGTGATGCACTTAGAGATGGCACGTAGAGCTGCAAGACTTCCTCAGCAATTAGCAGGGTTCAGAACCCCCGGAGAGAAAACAGCTCAAGAGGTTCAATCTCTGAACGATGGAGCCTTCCGAGGATTCATTAACAAAGCTGAGCAGTTCGAGCAAGAGTTCTTAGAGCCAGTGATTACAGCGTTCATTCAAATAGCTAAAGAGAACTTCCGTACAATTATAGAAGTCCTAGGTGAAGATACTGATGGTGTGATTGAAGTTATGAGTATTACCCGTGCTGATCTTGAAGCTAACGGTAAGATGGTTCCACAAGGAGCACGTCGATTCGCTCGTAACATCCAACAGCTTTCAGGTCTGAACCAGTTATTTGCAAGTAACGCAGCTCAGTTCTTAGGTACACATATGAACACGTTCAACCTAGCTAAGACTTGGGAAACATTATCAGGGTTCGATGACTACGATATCATTCAACGTTTCGCAGCCATAGATGAGTCTACAGAGGCTCAGAAGTTCCAAGCTGAAGCAGAGCGTGAGTTAGTAGATACATTGTCTCAACCGTCCGTACAGGAGATGCAGCAGAATGCAGATCAGAATACCGAACTTCCTGAGTAAGCGTAAAGCTAACTGTAAGACCCCAGCTGAGGTTGAGGAACTTATAGCGAAGTACAGGAATTGGGTACAGAGTGACATCACTCAAGAGTTCGTTCAGAACTTAGACCACCAGATACTAGAAAAACTAAAACAAGACGAGAAAGAAACGGGATTCACCACAAGGTTCCAATTCGATTTCAACCAAGCACATTCTAGGGGTTTCCGAGAAGCTCTTAGATCCATAACCAAACAGTTCAACTACGAGGTTAAATAATGTCTGACCAAGACACAAAAACGCCACCAGCAGCTGACCCTGCATCGCAAGACTCAGAACAGAATTCCAAACCTTTGTTCTCCGTAGACGGTCGTGATTACGATCAGGATGCAGCAGTCACTAAAATTAAGAATGCTGATGCGTTCATCGACACACTTAAAACAGAAACAAAGGAAAAAGATCAGGAAATCGCTAATCTCAAGGCTCAGCTCGACCAAGCTAAGAAACTAGAAGATGCTCTTGAATCCATGAAGCAAACTTCAAATGAGGTTAATGATATGTCTGGAAATACTGACGCGACAACGACAGTAGATGTAGAAGCTCTCAGAGCAGAGCTTATTAAGCAAGCACAGGAAGCGGCAACTAGTTCCGTAAGTACTATGAAACAGCAAGAGATTGCTGGATCGAACCAAGCAGAAAGCATAGCGGCAGCTAAGGCACTGTACGGTAGTGATTACGAATCGAAGTTACGTGAGACTGGCGCAGAGTTAGGATTGGATGATCAGGCTATAGATTCAATGGCTAAGAGTAATCCAAAACTATTCAAAAGAACTTTTGGCTTGAACACCAAATCAAACACCGGCTTGTTTGCAGACGGTTCTCAGAACGCAGGGGTCACAGTACCTAAACCTGATCTGAAGAACGTAAGTAAACATTGGTCCAGCACTGATAAAGTTGGAGCACAGATGTCTAATGAGGCAGCTGTTATGAAGATGATTAAAGATGCTGGAGGTGACTACGATGCTGTAGCTCGCTCCTTAGGTGTTAATATCAAAAACTACGCGTAAAGCGTTTAATTCTACGAGGTAAATTATGACTGTAGCAACAGCTCCTAATACTCCAAATGTTGTCCGTCAACTTCTGTATGCAACAGAGCTACAGAAACGTATCAAGGACCGTTTGGTAGGTCGTCCGTTATTTAACGACCGCACATCACAACTAGGTGATGGTGACGAACTTAAAATCACTCAAATCGGCCAACGTCTGTTAAAAGACCACACCGATGGTTCTCCTATCGACTTCAGTAAGATCGACACTTCTCGTATCACACTTCAGGTAACTGAAGCATACGAAGATGGTTTCGCTGTAACTGATGACCTTAAAGAAGACTCTCACCAATTCGCTGACTACTGGGCAACCAATGTTAACGAGTCAGGTCTTGCCTTCGAGCGTCAAATGGAGACTGATGTATTGGCTGTTTCTAGCCAACAAACTCCTAGTGATCAGAACTTGATTAACGGTCAAGCACATAGACGTGTAGCATCGGGTACTAACCAAGTTATGACCATTGAAGATTTCAACCGTATGAAGTTAGCTTTCGATAAAGCTCGTGTTCCTTATCAGAACCGTGTAGCTATTATCGACCCTACTGTAGAGTTCCAACTTAACCAGTTAGTGAACGTTACAGAGGTAAGCAACGGCTCAACCTTTAACTACGACTTCCAAGGTCTAGTACAAGAAGGTTTTGGTCAAGAACTTAACATCGTCCGTAACATCCTAGGCTGGAACATTATAATCTCGGATCACCTTCCTAAAGGTTTGGCTGAGACTATTGACAGTGTTGCAGTAACTAACGGTGTAGCTAACGTGTTCATGAGTATGGCTTCTGCCGACTTAATGCCTTTCATGGGTGTTATTCGTCGTATGCCTGATCCTGAGTTCTTCCGTAACGTTAACTTACGTCAAGATGAATGGACAGCCACAGCTCGCTGGGGTTTCCAGATCCAACGTCCAGAGACTCTAGGCGTAATCATCACTGACGAAACATCACTTTAAGGAGTAACTAATGTCTTTTGATTTTAAAGCACAGAACGCCAATAACACTGGCTACCCAGCAACTGCTTACACAGCAAGTTCTGCTGGTAAATACGGTGGTGATTCTGGTACAGGCTCGGGTCAAACCAAGTACCGTGTACTAGATTACACCATTGACCTCTCTGATACTGCTGTTGCAGTTGATGCAGAGTTCGCGGCTGTTATCCCATCAGGTGCAACTATTGTATCTGCTGAGGCTAAAGTAACTGGCACTGTTGCAGGTGGTACAGGTCTGAATGTAGGTTTGGTTAATCCAGACGGTACATCGGCTGATGCTGATGCACTAGTTGTTGCAGCCTCTGCTACAGGTACTACTGTTGGTTCTTACTTCGCAGGAGCTGGCGTAGCCGTTGGCACTTCAGTAAGCGCTGACAAGCAAGTAACTGCTGGTGGCCGTACATCAGGTGTTGTTGAAGTACGTATTACGTACATCCCATAACGGATGGGCCTTCGGGCCCTCCTTTTTAATGAGGTTCAGATGCAATTAACATTACTTCAGGTTGTTCAGAAATATATGGACCGTACATCAGGGTTTCCCGTAGCAAGTATTACGGATCTTGATGAAGCGTTACAAGTAGCATCTGTAGCTGAAGATGTGTTCTATGAGATGGTTCAGATGTATCCAAATCTCTTGTTCACACAGAAATCGAGAACACTGGATTCAGTTGGGGATATCACCCGTCCGAATTACCTAAAAATCCCTGAAGCTTTACAACGTATTCAAGAGAGTGTGTTGTACTACAACGTATCCAAGGGTGTTAATAACACCACTGATTACAAAGAAATTCCTTATGTTACGCCATTAGAGTTCTTATCGCGTACATCTAGATACACTGATACAGATACCAATACTTCTGTAATTCAAGGGTACAACAACGAGACTACAGTTGTGTACACTGACAGTGATCCTAATTTTTACACATCTTTCGATGGTGTGTACATCACAACAGATTCTTATAACTCAGCCCTAGATAGCACCCTTCAAGCATCTAAGACGAAGGTAGTAAGTACCGAGATGCCAGAGTGGACTCAAGAAGATCAATTCGTGATTCCAATCCCTGACAGATTAACCAGTCACTACCTGAACATGGTCCTAGACCAAGCTTATAACGATGTACGTCAAGAGCGTAACGGAGCTATTGCACAGAAAGCCCGTACAGCTCGTATTAAGTTACAACAAGATTCTCGACAGGTTGGTTCAGCAGGTAAACCTAAAAATAAATACGGTCGTCAACGTTCAGGTAATGTTTACGGCAGTAGAAACAGAATGAGTAATTCCTAATGATGAATAGTTTACGATCAGTAGCTGAGTCTGTACAGCGCCCTAACAGTGAAATCAACTTAGAGTTCACAGGTTACGGTTACAGATGGGTAGGGAAGTCAGTCCCTAGAAGTATGCAAGGTTTGTGGTTAAGTCCAGATGCGGCTGTCCAAGCTTCTAAGTCTTTTGAAAAAGAACTCACTAAGAAAGCAGAGCACAAGGCTAAGCATGTGAACGCAGAGATCACGGATCTAGAGCAACTCGATATTCTTACGCGTAAGCATGAGTTACTAGACTTTGCGGAGAGCCGTAACCTTGAAGTACCCTCAGATATCAAACAGCCTGCAAAGATTAAAAAACTTCTTAAAGAAACTCTGGAGGAAGCTAATGCCTAGAGCAGTCGGCTCCAAGGATTACACTAATCTTGCAAAGGGTTTGATCACAGAAAGCTCTGAGTTAGAGTTTCCTGACGGAGCGACTTCTGATGAGCTTAATTTCTTATTAGACTCGAAAGGTATTAAACGTGTTAAGCGTAAAGGTTTTGAGTTCATAGATTCTATCCCGTACGTTATGACTACTTTAGATTCATCTTCAGAAGTGAAGTACGGTGGTACAAAGTACTGGCAGAATGCTGATGTGTTCGTTAGTACGTTCTATGACACTACGAACTTACATATTCAGATCCTATCGGGGGATGACTTCTCTGTACTAGGCAGCACAAGCTTCGGTACGGATGTCCCTACTGAAGATTTAGTTTCCATGGCCCCTTTAGCGGATTACTTCGTTATTATGTCAGGGAAAGGGAACACCCATACAGTCCTTGAGTACAAACAAGAAGTACCGAGTATTGATGTTAATCTGTTCAATTTGTACCGTAGGGACTTCACCCTTGTGGACGATGGACTCGCATTGTCAGAGAGGCCGAGCAGCTTGAATAACGACCATGAGTACAACTTAGTTAATGCTGATTGGTACTCTACTCGTAAAGACTCGGGGGCTAACTTTGTAGATCCTGTAGCTCAGTTCTACACAGATTCAACTAATACAGAGTACCCTAGTAATTCTGATATAGCTAAACTTGGTTTGAAGGTAGACGGTTCAGGTAATGAAGTGTTCAGTAGAGATACTTTACTAGAGTCTCCTGTAGGTAACACTGAAGCAGCCCGTGGACATTTTGTGTACGCCCTGAATGATTTGAACCGTGAAGCACGTCGCCTGAATCCTTTGAATGACGGTGCTCCGAGTACAACAATCTCTTCTACTCTAACCACTATTAACCTTTAAGAGAACCGATGGCAACTCAAAGTATTTCTCCAGCACCACAGAAACCTAGCGTAGTTGAGTCAGGGTTCGGTAGGTTTTTCTACGCAGCGAACTCTGTTATTTACTTCAGCCCGTTAGTACGAAGTATTGCAGATATAGGTCGTTGCTACCAAGTGAATGATCCTACCAGTGACCAGATCAGTGACGTGTTAGCTACTGATGGTGGTGAGCTGAACATTGATGAAGCTGGGGGCATCGTTAAATTACTGAAGTTCCGTTATGGTATCTTGATCTTTGCAGAGAACGGTGTCTGGTACTTATCAGGCCCTGATGGTATTTTTTCAGCTACTTCATTCAGCTTATCTAAGGTTAGCTCTATGGGTTGTCTGTATCCCGATTCAGTTGTACTTGCAGAAAGTGCAGTGTTCTATTTCTCAGAAGAAGGTATTATTCGTTTATCTGAGAACGAGTTCAATGTAATCACTGACGAGGACATCACCTTAACCACAATACGTTCACATTACATCGAGTTCTTTAATGGTGTGGATGTAGTTGGAAACTTCAAACCTACAACTAAAGAGGTCTGGTGGTGGCAGAAAGAGCTACAACCTGATCAACCCCCTATGCGTGTGGGCGGTACAAGCACCCCTCGGGGATTAGTCCTAGACTTAAAGGTTGGAGGTTTTTATCCTCAACAGGTAGATTCTTTCAAGAAGATATCGAAGGCTGTAACTAAGAATTCTGAGTACTACCACGTAGATTGGTCAACCTCACAGACTGATGTATCTGAGGTAACAATTACACCTAACCTCAAAGATAACACCGATTCTAGCTTCTCTGATGGAACTAACCCTCCGTACATTGCTTACCTAGAGACAGGCCCTGAGACATTAGGGAAATACGCTAACGGTAAATCGGTAATGGAAGCAAGCTTCTTCTTCAACCGTACAGAGACTCAGATCACTGATTACAATTGGGATACTGGTGTGTACACTTATGATAAGCCTAGTGGCTGTTTCTTACAACTACGCTGGGACTTCGATGACTCGAACAGCGGTAATCGTTGGGTAGGTAGTACTCCGTTATGGCCAATAGGTCCCAACTTTCGTGAGCTTCAGATATATAACCCGAACGTACGTGGCTTCATTCCTGATGCAATCCCCTCAGATTTCAGTGACGGGTACAGTACAGTAAGTCAACGTCAGAGACTCCGTGGGAGCGGGAGAGCCGTTAAGTTCCGGTTCGAGTCTGAAGATAATAAAGATATGCAAATGCTAGGCTATGCCGTAGCTTATAGTGTTAAGGGGCGTATGTGATAATTAGAATTGAATACAAAGACTCGATCCAGCATCCTTGTGTGTTCGAGGATCAGGATTGTGAAGTGTACATCGAGAACAGTACAATAGGGTGGTGCTTGCACTGCTACGTAAAGAACTGGTCTAAACAGGTGTACTGGAAATTAGTAGACGTGATGCTTTTACTTAAAGAGCAAGCCCCTCGTGGTGAGTTGTACTGCATAGCTATGAACTCGAAACTCCAGAAGTTCGCAGAGATGTTCGGTTTCTTCAGCGTAGATACTTTAACTGATCGTGAGACAGAAGAATCAGGGGAGTTAATGGTTTATGCTTGATCCAATCACAACCGCTGTAGTCGCTTTAACTGCTGGCTCGTTGTACCAAGGGGAACGTTCTCGGAGGGAAACTAAGAAGGCCAGTAGAGCACAGGAACGTATCTCTGCACGTCAGACTCAAAGAGAACGGGTATCCCAGCTCAGGGAGTCTCAGATAGCTCGTGCTACAGGTGCAGTTCAAGCTGAGGGTCAGGGTGTAGCTCAAGGCAGTGCTTCGCAAGGAGTCCAATCCAGTATCCAGACTACTGCTGCAAGTAACGTTCAGTTCATTAACAGTATTGAAAGTTTACGTGCAGAAGTCAGTAGACGTATGCAGAAGTCACAGGATTTCGCAGCGGATGCTTCTAACTTATCTAGCTTAGCTAGTCTAGGTGCGAGTTTCGTTAAACCTTCACCTACTGGTACATCAAACACTCCGAATACTCTGAATACATCTACCTCAGGTAGTTCATCTGGCATAGGTATTATTTAATGGCTTTAGTTAGAGCAGAGAATGGCCCTACAGTTCAAGATAATCAGATCCAAGAGGTTGTTACCTTACCGGAAGCTGAGACAGATCCTGAACAGTTAGCTCTTGAAATGAGAGCTAAGGGAATGACTCGTGAAGACCTTATCGGCGCTAAGCAACGTTTAGATGCTGCTGGTGTAGTGCAAGGCGCTCCTATGCAGAAGTCGTTCTCACAGACACTTCAGGCTTTCGATAAAACATCAGATGAGTTAGGGTACTTGTTCGGGACTAAACCCGCAGTAGACCTTGACCTGATGTTCTCAGCGAGTGATTCACCTTTTCAGATGTCCCTACCAGCATTGAAAGAGAACTCTCTCATGGCTGCTTCAGCCCTGAACATTACCCCTGAAGAAGCTGAAAAGCTTATAGGTGACGGTGAGGAGTTACTCCCTGAAGCTTATGCTGCAATTCGATCTAATTACGTGATGGAGTTCCAGCAGGAAACTGAACAGCGTATTCGTGATGCTGAGACCCCTGAACAAACCTTACGTGCCTTACAGGACCTAGGTGAAGCACAGGATCGACCTTTAACTCCTGTGGATTTCAGAGATGCGTACATCAAGGACGTTATCACTGCTCAGAATTATGAAGCTAATTACAAGTTCGATTTCTCTTCAGCTCGTGGACATATCCATCAGAACCTTGTAATCGCTGAGGAAATTGGAAAAGCTTCGGAACGTGTATGGGAACAAGCTGAGTACGGGGATCTGTTCAAAGATTTAGGACAGCTCTTGATACCCTTCACAGGTTACGCTGAGGAAGAAATCAATAAGTGGTCTGTAGATACAGCTCAGATCCTACGTGATCTGAAGCAAGCAGGTTCTCGTGCAGAAGCTAAGGATAAGATCGACCTCTTAGTGCAAGCACTTAAAGATACTCAAACCCCTTTGATTGAACGTAATAACACTTTACTTACACTGCAATCTTTGAACAGTATAGCTAATGAGTTCCGTGATGGAGCTTATGGTTGGGTAGACGGTATCGTTACAGAAGAAGATGTCCGTAAGGGTGTCGAGACAGCGGCGTTCGGAGCACTAGAGTTCATACCCGCTGCTGGATCACTGGATGGTGCGATCAAGGCTATATCCAAGCGTATCCTACCGCGTAACAGCATAGATACATCTGGATTTGTCCCTATGGTGGACCAGAAGAACATCGCTCAGTTCAGTGTACAGAGTCCCGACGTTAGTAATGTTGTCCTCACACAACGCGCGGGAAGCTCCAGTATGGACACTATCGTTCAGGTGGACCCTACCCCTATCCGTAAGGAGATCGTGTCTGAGGGAGTCGCTGAGACGGCTAAGAAGCATAACCTTACTCCTGAGCAAGCCTCTGACCGTTCGATGCCTACTCTTGGGGCGTACATAGCTAAAACTATTCCAAACACAGAGTTAAGTCGTGCAGAGTTGAATGAGCTGAACCTCTCGAATATTGATATCAATAGCATGAAGACGCAGCAAGCTCTTGATCTTCAGAAGGATATCGGAGAGTCCGGTACTGTTCAGATCAGTGATGTGGTGATTGTACCTAACGAAGATACCTCCAGTATAGGAGAGTTCGTGTTCCATGTCGGTAGCTCAAAGGGGAACTGGTTCGATTCACTAGATCAAGCTGAAGCTGTTCAGCAACGTATCTTCGGTCAAGACACTGAGGTCGTGGAACTGAACGGGAAGTACGCTGTCCGTGTATCTCATAACCATATCTTTAATCCTAAGAAGGATGTTAAAGAGGAAGCCGTCCAAACCGTTACAGGTAAACTCCGTATGGTTGCTGATGTGCTGTACTCCTTAGGGGTACTCGATCCTTTACGTGTGCTGCAAGAAGATTTTATGTCAGCTGTTAGTTCAGTGTCTGATGTGAATCGTGCTACGCTAGGTAAGTTAGCTGCGGACTTCAACACAGCTACTAAGTCTTGGACTAATAAGTCAAAGCTTCAGTTAGCCCGTGTGTTACAAGAAGCAGATTCAATGGGAGCTAACGGTCAGATTCTAACTAAACAGGATATGTTATCCGTGCTTCCTTCTGCGAGTCAGAAGCAGATCGACAACATCTGGGAACGTTATGCTCAGGTTCGTGAGATCTCTGAGGAACTGTACAAGATCACAGATAAGCGATTCCGTATCCAGTTAGAATCTCAGGGTTGGAAGTTCAGTAAGTTCGGTGATGATTCAGATTTCGTACGGAAAGCCCGTTCTGCTGAAATGTCCCCTGATGAGTTAGTACTAGACACTAGGACGAACACAGTGGTCCGTCAGGGCGATTTAGAGCTTGATGAGACTGTTACCCTTGGTAAGGTAATGAATCCCCGTGTAGGCCCTGACAAGAAGGATTACGACCTGATCGTTGTTAAGAACTCGGATACACAAGCTTTACCGCTTGGCCCTTTACTTAACAAGCAGGAAGGTTATGTTCCTCGGTACTACACAGATACAGGTTGGATACTTAAACGTGCAGGTACTCGTAACATCAACGGTGTGAATAAACCTGTATCTAACGTAACCCATATCGTACGCTCCAAGGCTGACGCTAAAAAGGCTAAGCAAGCTGCGATCAATCGAGAAGTTAGGGAGTTCAGGGCAACCCTCCGTGGACTTACTCCTGAAGAACAAGCCTTGAAGCTTGAACAGAAGACTGCACAGCTTCAGAAGGAGATCACTTGGCACCGTTCAAGAGAGAACTCGGAGCGTGATCTGATCTGGGGTAAGGATTCTGATGTAAGTTTCGGATTCGGTTCGGTGAACTCTAGGGCTAAAGGTGAACGTCTTTCAGGTTCAGAAGGTCCAGCTCCAATCCTAGATCCGGTATCGAGTATAGCTCGTAGGATTAACAGCATCAGTAGAGATTTGAATCATCCAGTTATTGCAAGTATGCAGTCTCGATTCAATCAACGTTACAGTTCGTTCTTACGTGAGGGTGAAGGTACAGCTTGGAATCCTAGCTTATCTGCTATGTTAAAGAAAGAGGATAGCCTTACTGTCGAAGCCCGTATGGAGATGGGTAGTATGCACTCTTATATCGAGAGTTTAAGGGAAGTAGAAACTGCTCCCTTGTTCGGACGTATAGATGCGATGTTCGAGAGCCTGTTCGAAGGTATTCCTGTTCTTGAGAAGGTAGCAAACCCCCTGAAGAATACAGCACAGTGGTTGAAGTTCAACGCTGCCTTAGTGTTCATCATCGGTAGACCGAACTTCCAGATACCTACTAACTTGTTCCAGATGTGGCCTATTGCTATACGTTCATTAGCGTACAGTCCATTCCAAGTACTACGTGGTTCAGCTTCTGTACCTTTTGTACTTGCAGGCCGTATCAATAAGATGGAGAACCCGAAGGTTATCTCTAAGATGTTAGGTGTACCTGAATCAGAAGCTAAACCTTTGATGAAGTTCTTGTTCGAAGATTCAGGATTAGTCCGTGATACAGACTTCACAGATGATATCTTGAGTTCTGCAACTGATGAACTCATTAAGACTCAAGGCCATGGTGTACTGTCTACAGGTAAACGTGTCGTCACTGCACCTGTTCGTGGAGCCTTCGCTGCGAGTACAGCCCTTCAGACTAAATCATTACAGATGGTTAACCTGTACGCTTTCCTTACAGAAGTAACACGGGAAGCAGCTAAAGGCGGATTCAAGCTAGACGCTAGAACTAAAGCAAAGCTCTTGTTCAATACACGTAAGCTTACCCAAACACAGAACCGTTCGAATCAGTTCCGTTACCAGAACAGTGCAGACATCGACGGTTTGATGTTCCAGTTCATGCAGCACGTACAGAAAATGATGCTGGATCTAGTTATTGAGCCTACGACTACAGCACTAACAGGGAAGACCTTTAAACGTAATCCTTTTGCGGAAGACCGTAAGGTTGCAGCAGCACTTACTGCTGGGAACTTGATACTGTTCGGTACATCAGGTATCATAGGCTCGAAGTTAAGTCGTGAAGGGGGTAATGAATTAATCGAAGAATTCCCTGAGATTGCTACAGATCCTGCATTCCAAGAAGTGTACGAGACAGCGACAGGTGGCATAATCAACAGCATGGTTAGTGGTTTCAGTGACCGTATAACCCCTGCTGCTTACACAGATAGCATCCACCAGCTGTTTGCTAATGATGATGGATTACTAGGGACTATGTTCGGTGCATCCGGTGCTTACACAAGTTCAGTGTACGACTTAGGTAAGAATCTGATAACGCTATCGTTCACCCCTGATATGTCAGCAGAAGATAAGTTCTACCCTGCACTACGGGAAATCAGTGCCCTGTTCTCAGGTGCAAGGGATATCGAGAAAGCTTACATAGCGTATAACTTCGGAGTCCTCCCGTATTCAAGTAACCTTTCAGGTGCTATGGCAGTGAGCAATCGTGAAGCAATTGCAGCAGCGTTCAGTGTTACACCTGAAGCTATTAATGATTTCTATAACGAATCTGGCAAGCGTGGACGTGTTCAGGGAAGTTTAACCCTTACTAATTCACAGAAACGTATCAATGACTTGTTCATACGTCAAATGAACCGTGAGCTTATTGAACTATCGGAACTTAAAGGGTACGATTACTTACGTAAAGCTATACCCATCCGTCAGAAGTGGATTGGATACGCTAAAGCTGCACATGGGTTAGATAATATCACGATGAATAAAGTTGAGAACTATTTCATGACTAAAACACTTTCACCTAACAGTGAAGATTTCGAGAAATTTGTACGACCTTATATCTACGACCTCGATATAGAAGAGACTATTGAGAACTTAGAACGTATAGGCAATACTACGGATAACCCTAAACTAGCTGAATTCGTTAAGAACCGTGTTCAGATGATGAGAATGGTGCAAGACTAATGGCAGACCTATCTAAACAAAGAATACAGACTTTAACTCAAGCAGCAGGGAGCAGTCCTACCTTGAACACGGGTACTCAATCCCTAGGCGGGGACCTTATACAGGCCGCTAAGTTCGGTGTAGAGCTGTACCAGAAAAACCAAGCTCAACAAGAGATCGCGGATATCCAGCAGCAACAGTCCATCTTCCAGTCGGAAGTTAGTAAAGGTGTAGCTGGCTTTGAAACATTGCAGCGTAATTTAGAGGCTTCTCAGGTCTCAGGCACTCGTGCTAATTCTCAGATATCTAATTACCTGAACAAGTACGATGTTGAAACACGTAATGCTATTCTTGCGGGAACTAAAGCATTGACAGGTACATCTGCCTTAGGGTCGGTATCTGATGCTGAGGCTGAGATCATCGCTAAGCAGGATGCAACCTTTGAATTACAAAGCACTGCTGCTCAGTTGATCCCGTACAGTACATCTCCTGTGCCTGATTTAGAGACGATGCCAGATCAGGAACTTCGTGAGTACATCGTTGGTGCTCAAGCTAACAAGGCGCGATTAGATGCCAAGGAAGCTGCGCTTCAGGCAAGTGCATTCAAGCAAAAGGATAAGAACGGTGTTATCAAGAAAACAGCAGCACTGAAGTTCAATGAACTCGCTATAACGGGTTCTATAGCGCAAGCTAAGACTCTGCTAGGAGGTGTAAGTTTAGCTGACGATGTAGCTAGAAAGGATGTCATGGATCAGATACGTAAGATGAAACAAGAGGCTGTTCTGAAATACCAGCGAATGATGCTAGATACGCACAACATAGCAGTCGGGGCTACGGAAGCACAAGAGGCGTTGATGCCTACACTTAGTACACTAGACGGGTACATGGAAGATGTACTAGGCACAGATGCTGTTAAGATAGGGGATAACTCCCTAGCACGACTTACGAACGGCGCACTCGTAGCGGGATACACTAAGAACCCTAGGGATACAATGATGTTCCTCCTAGGGAAGGCTATAGGATACCCGATTCCGGGAGTTGCTGAGGATACTCTCCTTTCGATACTGGAAGGAGTCGCGTCAGGTCGCAACCAGAGCACTGATACAGTTCTAGAAAATCTTGAGGTTGAATTACGAAGTAAGAATGTACCTGAAGCCGAGATCGAGAAACATTTACAAACAGCTAAGGATATGACCTTCAAGGCGAGTGACAGCTACAAGGAGTTAACTTCCGACGATAAGAACACCTTAACGAACAGCTTGATGCAAGATATTAATCCGAGTACAGAGGCTGAACTTGTACGTAGTATGCACTCTGGTACTATTACACGTAGGTTAGAGGAACTGGCTAACCCTGAATCGGCTCAAACTTATATCAAGGATGCTGAGGAAATAGGACAATCACTAGAGCGTCCTGTGAAATTATTACTTTCTACGTTAGGTACAAAAGTTCGAACAGGGAGGACTCAATCCTTATCCCAAGCTATGAGTGGAAGTATGGAGTCGCACAGTTTATCACATTTTTATGACTTTAACACTAGTACGAACCAGTTCGAACTGAAAGATCCTAGGGTGGTTCCCCCAGCAAATGAGAGGGACGTGCTAGGGACCAACGTTATTCGTAATGTGAATTCATTCATAGGTACAACATTGAAAGCTTACAAAAATTTAGGCTTAGATACTAAATCCGAAGAACTTAAACAAGAACTTAACTCAATATTTGGAGAGCAAGATGCCAGCGAAGGGTCAAACTAAGAAGAACGCTTCTAAGCGTAGTAAGCAGCAGCGTAAGTACAACAGTACAGCTAAAGCTAAGAAGGATCGTGCAGCCCGTAACAAGGCTAGACGTGAAGCTGAGAAAGATGGTAGAGTGCAAAAGGGGGACGGTAAAGATATCGACCACAAAAAGCCTTTACGCTCTGGTGGAAGTACAGCTAAGAGTAACACAAGAGTCCGTTCGAAGTCTGCAAACCGTTCAGATAACGGTAAAACTGGTGGTAGGAAGAAGAAGAAATGATCAGAGAAAAGCTCTTCGAGGGTTCGGTTGCTCTAGTGATTATGATAATTATGTCTGTGAGTGGATTCTACTTCAACACACAGATTAACTCCTTAAAGGATATACTAACTGTAACTCAGGGTATGCAGATAGAACTGGCAAGGCGTGGAGAATGGATGGAATGGGTATCTAAGGAAATCGTAGATCTGAATACGAAATCTATAGATAGATACACAAAGACTGAAGCTGATAAAGATTTAGGTTACTTAGAAAGACGGATACAAGGTATCGAGTCTGACGTTAAAAAGTTAGAGCAGAAAGAGGATAGATAATGGCTAACAGAATGTACGACCTAGGAAGGGAGTCTTTCCTGAAGGGCGAGATAAGTTGGAGTGCAGATAACATCAAAGTTGTACTGGTTGATTCAGCTGATTACACTCCAGATACCGCAACAGATCAGTTCTTGAGTGATATACTGTTAGCAGGGCGAGTGGCGACTTCAGCCAACCTGACAACCAAGACAACCACTAACGGTGTAGCTGACGCTGACGATGTTACCTTGAGTTCTGTCACAGGTGATCAAAGCGAACTAATTGTTGTGTACCAAGACACAGGTGTTGAGGGAACTTCTCGGTTGATTGCGCTTGTTGATACAGCTACAGGCTTACCTGTTACCCCGAATGGTGGAGATATCCAGATTCAATGGGATGCTGGCGCTGATAAGATATTCAAATTATAAGAGGTTCAAATGTTCGGATTAACTAAACTTACACCAGAAGAAAAAGCTGCTCACGATAAGCAGAAACGTGTACAAGCCTTGCAAGCTATGATTGAACAGATGCGTGTACAGCGTCAAGATTTATTACAGAAAGCAGAGCAATGTAATGCTGAGCTATCTAAACTATTAGGCGAATAATATGTCGTACGAGTTAACAAAAAGCCAGAATTTGAAGCAGTCAACATATGAACGACTGGCGGCAGACTCTGGTTCTATACAGAACATGGTGTCTTCTTGGAGAAATACTTATATTTCTCTAAGATCTCAGGGTACTCCGGCAGAAAACGTTGATCTTGACGCTAGAAAAGATGAGCTTGTCCAAGCTTTAAATACTTTATTGGGTAACTAAAGTATGGCTGCACCCGCAGTAAACAACATACAGAGCACGTCAAGCTCACTAACGCTATCGTACACAGTACCTACTGTCACAGATGGCCGCTTGGTCGTGATGGTGGGGATAGAAGATGTTGGTAACAACAATCCCATTACTGGCGTTACGTTTGGTGCAGCCGCATTAACTCAAGATGCTGATGCCGTATCTGTGTTGGGTAGCAACTCAAATAGAATGGCGATTTACTCGCTGGCATTACCTACCGCTGGTACAGATACAATAACCATATCGGCAAGCAATGAGCGTATCGGCATCATTGCTTTTACGTTGAGCGATTGCGGTGCAAAAACAGATTCAGACACGGATGTAATCACTTCATCCGGATCAACGATGACAACCAACGTCACGACTGTTGGTGCCGATAATATTGTTGTATCTTGTACGAATAACTCAACCACAACAGCAACAACAAACCCAGCCGGAACAACGGCAATACGCAACCTAAACTCCAGCTCAACGGTCAGGTTTCAATCATTTTATGAAGATGCGGCAAGCGCTGGTTTAGTTAGTAGTACCGCTTCAGGGTTTGACATTCGCTCAGCAATGGCGACGGTTAGTTATGCACCTAGTGCTGGCGGTGGCGGTTTAACTGTACAGCCGACAGGTATAGCCTCTGAAGAAAGCTTTGGTTCACCTTCAGTACAGAACCAGCTTCAGATCCTAGGAACTACAGGTATAGCCTCGGAGGAGAGCTTCGGAACTCCCTCGGTTGCAAATCAATCTCAGGTGGTTTCTGCTGTTAGTATAGCTACATCGGAAGTGTTCGGGACACCTGAGCTTGTACAGGCTGTTGTTCTTGTACCGTCAGGTATAAGCACTTCAGAGCTGTTCGGAGATCCTGAGGTTATCTCAGTGCTTCAGCAAGTGTTCGTTGACGCGATAGCCTCGGGAGAAGCTTTCGGTGCCGTGTTTGTGTCAGGAGGTGATAGCATTGTCATCCCTGTGGTGGACAGGCAGACGTACGATAAGATCAGTACGTACCTGAAGACTCTAGGGTTCACGGGACAGTGCAATGATATTATCTATGCTTGGTTAGTAAGTGAAGGGTTACAAGGTCAGTACAATGATCTCTGGTACGATTATTTACAACAGCTAGGGCTACAAGGCACTGAGTCTGATATGTTCGCTGCTTGGAAGAAAGGTGGCGGCGTTATCCCTTGGATTCTGGAACAAGGTTCTTGGAATGATGCAGGGGTGTGGCGAGATAGTTCTGTTTGGAACGATAGTTAATTCAATGTTAGGAATAAGTGATGTCAATACAAATAATAAATGATGGGGAGCTTGGAAGTTCAGTACGGGATAAGTTGAACGACTCTATCCAGAGGGGGAACAGGGATGTAGGGTACGCTACTTTTGTAGACACTCAGTACACCCTGAACTCGCCGTTGGTAGTGAGCCAAGGTTCGACAGTGGCCCTCCCTAACAACAGCACAGGGGACCTGATAACGTATCTCCCTGAGAACAGTTCCGGAATGTATAACGGCACAAGGCTTGTAGCAGATAATGTAGGGGATGAGTACACTTTACGTATCAGTATCGGGGCTTTTACTACATCTAACAACGGTGGCTTTGATTTAAGTGTAGATATAAGTGCGCTCGGAGACGGGAGCATTACGATTGCACGTTACCCTGTACGTATGTTCCGAGGGACAGGTTCAGCTAATGCACAGGTGTACACAGTAAATGTTCCGTACTTCACTCTTAGCACATTCGTCGCAAACGGAGGACTTATCCGTCTGGAGAGTATCACAGGGGATACATCTGTGTACGGTATTCAGTACTACATCAGGAAGGTTTCTGCGGGAGAATACTCCTAATGGACCCGATTACAGTAGGGAGCCTGATAGGTTTAGGGAAAGAGTTAATCAGTAGGGTATGGCCTGATCCTCAGCAACAAGCTGAAGAACTCAGGAAACTGAAAGAGCTAGAGCAGAGTGGAGATCTGGCTGAGCTACAAGCTTATATCCAAATCTTACAGGGAAGGGTTAGTATTATCAAGGAAGAGGCCAGCTCCGAACATTTCATAACTGCTACATGGCGGCCTATAACGATGTTAACCTTTACAGGTTTAGTTGTTGCGAGGTGGTTAGGTTTTAGTGCGGAGGGGATAACAGAGGCTGAGTACATCCAGCTCTGGGAGATCTTGAAGCTAGGGATAGGTGGGTACGTGGTAGGACGTAGTGGTGAGAAGATAATGAAAGTTTACAAGCAGAACGGGGGCTAACGCCCCTTTTCTTTTTCCTGCTTTTCACGTAAGCGGTCTAGATGCCGTTGTGTAGCTTTTAACTGTTGTTCATAGAACTGAATCAGTTGGTTCACCTCCCCCGAAGGGGATGGTAAAGGGGGTAAATCGAACGGGTTAACCATGGTGTTCTCCTAGATGCAATGCCTGATGTAAGCGTCTTTGTAATCTTGTACAGAGGCTTTCCCTGCTGAAGTGTTCCATACACGTTTAGCGTACTGAGCTAACTGAAGTACACCTTCCTCAGTCTTTAAGTTCTCAGATGGTAAAGGCTCACGATCTCTGTAATAAATCATACGGGCTATAGCAGTCTGGTACAGAAGATTGCCACATAGTTCTTGTTCTTCTGTCCCTGCTGCTGTTATCCAATCTTGGACCCACTCCATAACTCTCTGACCTTTGCACTTCAAGAAGTTCTTCCAGAGGTCTTCATGAGTTGCTGGCTCGATCTGGTAGATACCACAAGCAGGGCCTTGTACTTGTTTGATGTACCGACCCCCTTGTGTCTCATGAGCTTGGGTCATCATCAAGAGTTCAACTGCTGTCTCAGAGTACGGTACAACTCTATCCAGTTTCTGAAGCACAGGTTGTACAACGAATTCACGTAGTTGTTGTTGATTCATGTGCTCTCCTAGATTGTGCAGCTATCGCCGCAATCACTGTTACCGTCGTCTTGTTGATAAAAGATTTCTACATCCTCCACTTGAAGGTTAACATTACCCCAATCATCAATCTCGTCTACAGCTTGTAGGTCGTGAGGATCTTCAGCTTGTACCTTCATCCCCCACTCCTTTAACTCTTGGCTCATTACTCTACACCTCCGGTAATGCCTACAACATTACTTGCAGCTTGCTCCTGCATAGCCTCAGCTTGCTCCTGTTGCTCTCTGATGCTTCGCTCGTATTTAGCTAAGGCGTAGTACTCTCGCTGCCAGAACTCACTTAACCCATCGAACTCTGAACCGTCTTCTTTTGAGAGCACTGCTGCTGCTTGTTTTAATTCACCGATTACACTCATTGTTGTTCCTCTAAGGTTAACATAAACATTAAACAACACCCTGCATGTGCAAGGTGGGATAGGCCGGATTCGGAATCTACTGTTTCGCCACGTTGAATAGCGTACAGGTGTCGATACAGTGCATCAAAATATCTCTGGTAGCCATCTGGTACTTCTTGCCATGAATTCGCCGAGTATTTTTTAGCTCCGAATTCAAGGACTTGTAGTATCTTTTCTAAACTTTTAACAGGCAACAAGGTCGGGCGAATTTTATCCCCATCGAACTTATTCCCCTTACCCCGCTGGTCGAGTTGATCTAATTCTGGAATCACCTCCTGTACAATATCCACAGGGGCGAGCGTACCGAAACTCATAAATATTTCCTCATCAGATAATTTATATCCACTATACAGGGACTGTAATCCCCATCCTTGACGTTATGTTTCATTACTACCCCTCGGAAGTGATCATTCCCTTGAGGCCCGATGTAGTCCTCGTAGTGTGTGTAGAAGCTACCTGCCACTAACCCCCAGATCTTAGTTCCAGCGTTATTGGTTTCAGTAGCTATCTGTAATCCTTGCTGATGTCCCATCGTGAAGCTAGTCTTTACTTTGCTGAGCTTGTTCTGGATGGTCCCTCCGTAAGGTCTACCTGACATCGGGTTATAGAAGTAATGAGCGTACACAATACCGTCGATGTTAACTGGCTGTAAGAACGGTTGGACTTCCCACCCCATTTCTTCTAGTCCGAGTTGATCCATCCCTAACGATCCATCTAGTTCAGGGTTACTCTCTACATGACGATTAATACGGTTCTCATGGTTCCCAAGAGTGAACACCATACGAGGCGTGTACTGCTTCTTCTTGTTCTGCTTCTGACGGGCCTGTAACGTCCTCAGGGGCTGTAACAGTCTCTCCATAGCCCTCTGCCCTGCATCAATATCTTGAAGCACTCTACGGCCTTCCATGGCCTTCTTACCACGGTCGTATGAACTAAGGCTAGGCATGTCCCAGTGATCACCGATATGGACAATAACATCAGGACGTTTCTCTACGATGTAGTTCCCTGCTGCTTCTAGGTGATCGGTGGATACACCTTCCTTAACTTGGGTATCTGGAATTACGAAATGTTTAGTCATTCAGTATTTCCCTCAGTGTCGGGGTACGCATTGTTGGAGCTGCCTGATCCGGTCCCTGTACTTCTGCTTCGCTTTCTCTGTCTTCAAAGTTCTGATTCGTTTCTTGCATTTCAAGATCTCCTTCTGCTGTTCAGTTCTATGTGTAGGGTGTAAAGGGTTCTTGCTGTAATCTTGATCCCAGTACTTCAGTAGATTCTGGAGGAACTCGACAGGATGTACACCTTTACCCGTCCTCGTTATCCAACTAAGTACCCTACCTTCTACCTGATTACATTGCCGATGTAAGACCATACGCACCTCTCCGTTCTGATGGTTATGGTCCAGTACAGCATCATCGAACTTGATCCGTGTTCCGCACAAAGGGCAGATCGAGTTCTGCTTCCTGAGTTGTGTCTCTCGGTACTTTCGAATATCTTTACTTTTCAGCTTGTTCAAAGCATCACTCAGAGCATTCATCCGCTACGAGGTACTCTGCACCGTCATCTGTGATCTTGATTGACCCTAAGTACAGTCCATCTTGGTCTGTGTAATGCGTAAAGATATCAGCGTCATCAGTGTCTAGGTCCATAGTGGCATCGTAGTGATTCACTTGATCTAATCGCGATTGGAACTCTTCTTTCGATACAGGGACAAGATCCCATACCAGTGCGTCTAACTGTTGTTGGTCCATACAGTTTCCTTATGTAACCTCCCGAACGTCTGATTCCCAGACTATCTCGTTGTTGTTAAGTACAAGGATGATTCCACGATCAGATTCGTTCACAACTTCTGACACGTAGTCCATGTAACCCTGCTTAATAACTCCACAACAACTGTCAGGTTTATTAAGCACTTGTATTTTAGACCCCACCTTGATCATTTAGTTCCCTCATAACGACAAACCTTTACAAGTAAACCTTTCCGCAGTGCAATATCAATCATATGTTGAGTTCCCCTCGACTTACCGTCCCAGAAAGCTATTAAAGCTTCAGCGTACTCAGCCATCTGAGTGTTACGAATAAAGCCCGCTGATTTACCGTGGATATCCCAGTCTGCGGGGAATCTTTTTAGATTCAGTTCACACTCAAGAGCGTAGTCCTCACCTAAGGAATCTGCTCCACGAGCTGCTCCGGAGATAATAGTTACTGTGCTTGATACAGATTGCCTGAAGGAATCTAAAGTAATCCCTAGAAGTCCTGCATCTTTGAAGTCCCTCCCCCCAGCTACTATTGTCCTCATACTCCCTCCCACATCACAGGTTTTTGATCTTGATCAAGTTCTTGAATCATCCAGAGCAGTTGTGCGTTCTCCATGAACGCCTCCTGCGCCGACTCACCAATCTTCGTGTTGTATAGTTCACTCGTAGCATCGTATAGTTCCTGTTCAGTTTGTAATTCGTTCAGGGTTTTGTACGCTAGTACATCCCCTGCTTTTGGTATACCTTGGATGTTATCTACCCGATCCCCCATGATACATTGGGCATAGAACCACTTCAGACCGCCTCCAGTGAGCTTCTTCTTAGAACTAATGCTGAGGTAGCCTAACTCACTGATGTACTCCAGAGGCTTCTCTGGTTGCTTTCCTACACCGTAGCTGTAATGCCAGCCGGGGACCATCCTTAGGTCTTTATCTCTCGATACAATACAGGTGTTCAATCCTTCCTGTATTTGCTGGATACTTAAAGCATCATCTGCTTCCATTCCGTGTATTACTTCAGCGTTGTACCTGTACTGTAACCATGATCTCATATTCATGTAATGGAAAGGTTTCTCACGTTTCCGTGTACCTTTGTATGTTTGGATTGTAGCTAACTCGTTCCTGAAATTACCTGAACCTGTGAGGTACATCTTGAAATCTGTGCATCCAGTACGTTCAAGGATCTCTTCCAGTCTGCTCTCACAGAGTTCAATGCAGTACAGAAAAGGGAGGATCAAGTCCTCCCTCTCTGCTGAGTACGGTATATCGTACGTGAACAAGTCAGCATCTATTAACGCTAACTTAGGTGCCTGCATCCTAGAACGGTATATCGTCGTCGAAGTCTGCTACCTCTGCACGAGATACCTTATCTGCTGGGATATCTGAAGGGTCAGCACCCTCTGTACTTGCTGTTACAGGACGGTCAGTTCCTTCAACGGCATGTTGTAGGCGAGATCCATCGTACTGGAGGTTCTCCTTGATGATGTTCTGTAACCAGTCCGGTAACTTCGCCCATACTTCCATATCCGGAGCACTAAGATCAAACACCGCAGAAGGATTCTCTAGCGGTGGAACCTCCATACCTTGCATCACAGGCATCACATCACTGATGTTATCGAAGATCTTACCCTCGTTCTTACCGGAACCTGCATCATGTGATACAAAGGCAGCACAGCTAGTATTCACTAATCTAGCCCAATCGCCCTCGAACTTATTATCAGGGTCTAGACGTTCGTACCACTTCACACAGGTACTTTTCTCGTGAGAGCTGAGCTTGAATCGCTTAGACTTCCACATAGGTCGAGACTCACCTTGAACATCAATCCGTGAATGCGGGAACTCGAACGTTAGGTACACCTCGAACGCTGGCTTTTTCTCCTGACCTTGGAAGGGTCGTTGTTTCTGTAGGCCGAGATCAATTACTTGGACAAGACGAACAGGGTGTTGGCCTTTATCAAGAAGTTTACGTTCGGTGGTTGATTGTCCTGATTGTTTTGGTGCTTTTATTGGCATATTATTCCTAATGTGTTTCGGCCCAGTTCATCCCTTGATCGGATTCACCTTTATGGGGGCATTGTATTTTTAAGTACTGAGCTGCATGAGCTATACTTCGGTCTGCTAGTGGGATGTACGTTTGAACTAAATCTTTTCGAACCATGCACTGATACTCATCATGCACATTAGCTACGAAATAGTACTCCTTCCCGTGTACCCATCCTAGATCTTGAAGCCATTTTACAAGGAAGCACAGTGCGTACTGCATCAGGATAGCTTCATCTGATTGCAGAGCGTACACTAGTACATCTTTTTCGTGCTTGACTTTCACAGGTCTACCGTCTAACCCTTTGAATACCCCATCCCTGTGTTCAGGTTTACCCCAATCGTTCAGGAAAACACGCGCTGATTGTCTCCACTCTTTTTGAAGGACATCTTGCACACCTACTTGAGCTGTGAATATTCCATCTAGTGCGGATCGTATCGCTGTGCCTATTCGGACAGGCTGGTTAGCCATAGTACCTAGCTTTTTATCTTGGGCATTGAACTTATAAGCGTAATTAAAGTTCTTAGCCCCTTGTCGTGTTATCTCAGGTATCTTGTTCTTCCTGAACACTTCGTTGATTGCTGCTGCGGCTCTAGAGTGGGAGTCTGTACCCTTCTCTTTGTTACCATTCAGTAGCATATCTTCGAACACAGGGTCGTTCACCCCGTACAAATTAGCCCTGCCTAGAAGCATTCTGTCTTGGCAAGAGGCTGAGTCTGTACCTACTAGAACGTAGCCGTTATCGGCAACAAAGAACTCTCGCATCTTTGCTCCGAAGAACGCCTCATTTCCTGGGACGTTAACGATTCCTGAATGTTTAAGACGTCCGGTGTCAGCAATTCCTGTGATCCTCTGTCGGATTGTAGGAGTGCCGTCATGTCTTCTACGCACTGACTGTATCCAGCCTTGAATAATGCTTTTTCGTGACTGGCATTGAACTCTTTTAGCTGCGAGTCTACCGAGTGAGCCAGATATACCGTTGAACTCATCATTACCGTTAAGCTTAGGACTACTACGGATAAAGTTACCTTGTTCATCTTTCATTGGCCTTTTAGTTACAGGATCTTTTTTGTAGTTCCATTCAGTAGGAACCCATCCGAGATCTAATAAGAACTTCTTGAGTTCTGGTTGACTGTTCAAGTTCACAGGTCGGAACTGTACCCTAGTAAATGGACCAGAGACAGTACTTTGCTGTTCAGGTGTATCGAACCATCGGGAAGCGATCACATTCAAGGATCGATCTTGTTTGAATGGTTTACGTACAGGAGTTTCACCGTAAGGTTTCTCCAACACTTGAGGTAGTTTAGGTTCAAGAGCGCGATCAATACGGGAGACCCAGTGCTCTAACCTATGTACAGCCTGTGCCATCTTATCAGGATCTACAGGCCACCCCATTTGTTCCTGCTCATGGAGTATATCGAACAGTTTATGCGTTAACCTGAAGCAATCTTTAGGCCAGCCCTGAGCTTTAGCTTCTTTGATGCAGAGATTGTACAGCTGAAGTTGTATCCGTACATCTTCTGTGCATCGGTGCAGCATCTCAGGAGAGAACTTCGACCAGTCTTCATGTTCAGGCTTCTGTATACCGAATGTTGCACCCCATGACTCTACAGAATGGGGGCCAGCCCGTACTCCTTTCGGAGATACCCTCTGAGGGAACAGCATACGAGATAGTAACAGTGTATCGTGTTTAACACCTTTGTACTCGTAACCGTACAGTTTCTTCAGTACAGGGAAGTCATAGCCGTAACCGTTATGGAACACTAACGCGTCACAGGTATCCATGAACTCCAACATAGGCTCAGGTGAAGTGAACTTGTGTATATCGCCTGTACGGATATCTATGAAAACACCGCAGTGTACCGTAGTTACATCGTCGAGTAAGGCATCACCTTCTAGATCTGCAACACAAGTAAGCATCTAAGTACACCACACTAGTAGCACTACAATGAACACGAACCAGAACAAACGATCTCTGGTTTGATCACTCACCTTTTTTGCGTGCTTGAACACGGTACTGCACTTCAAGGTAAGTTAATTCCTCGTCGATACGTTCTTGGATAGGGTTAGCAAAGAGTAGTACCAGTGCTAGAACTATCCATGCGAAAAGTATGAACTCCAAAGGAAGGAACGCACTGATCATTATACCAAGGGCGCATAGCAGAATCATCCAAGGTTTATTGTTTATTTTTAGTAGCATCCGGATTAATCTCAGGCGCATCGTTGTTCTCCTGTTCAGGTTCAAGTTCTTGTTCAGTCTTGTTCTCAGGATCAGCACTGTTGTCTGACTTCTGAAGCTCAGTTAATCTGCCTGTGTTAGCGTTGTAAATCAGAGGTACTTTCCCAGACTCTCCGAAGTTACGGTCCTCAAGCATAGATAGAAATCTAAGATTTTTCTGTTCCGGTTGTTCAGGATCTTTGTTCCCTTCTAACCCGATCATGTAATAACAGCTTCGCATCATAGCTCTGGAGCCAGCGAACTGTACACTTTGGACATGGCCACCACGTTCATGGGGCTTACCTGATTCGGGTTTATTCAAGTGGCAGAACACGTAGTACGTGAAATTCAATTCCTTACTCATGCTTGCCAGTTCTGAAGCGATCTCGACTAACCTTTCGTTAGCCTCACCTGAACCCATACCCACTGTTAAGCAAGTAATAGGGTCAATTACTACATCACGGACCCCTTCGGTGATACAGACGTTCCGGATCTCTGCCTTGAGGTCTTTCCACTCTGTCTTACCGTACTGTCCGTACATAATAGCCTTGCCACGGATGATGTTCTTCCCTCTAGCGAAGGCTCCTGCATCGAACTCAATGCGAGGATCATGGAACACTCGGTCTACTGCAACACCTGCTAACTTCTGTGCTGTTATTGCATTAGATTCCTCAGGTTTACATAAGAACACATCCAGCCCATGCTCTTTGATAAGGTGAGCAGCGAGTTCATTCACAACACAACTCTTACCCATTTTTACCTTTGTATTCAATAACTTACGCAACTAAGTTACCCGTTCTCTGATGAACTGCTGCATGTTTCCGTGCAGAATAGACTATATCATCAATCGTTAGATTGCTCACCGCTTCCACCACCATAAGCTTGTGGTGTACTCTCTTTCGAGATAGTCGTTGAACTTTACCAAAAATAATCCCGAGAGATTTGCTTCCACGTCTTCCTTCGCCTTATATCATCGAATTGATATTTAGTGCAAGAAGGTACTAAGTCTAAAATTTCCCCTCGTTTCATACCGAACGATATGAAAGAACAGATATCTTGAACCTCGTAATCCGTTAACTTAGAATTAACGTGTTTCTCTCCCGACGCTCTAAGCTCTAAACTTAGAGCGTGTTGTTTATTTTCTGAACTTGTACACCATCCTAAATTATCAATACGATTGTCAAGCTTGTCACCGTTTATGTGATTTACTTCCATACCTTCTTGATAACCTATAAAGGTTTCAGCTACTAATCTATGAATAAAAAACCTAAAAGGCTTACCATCTTTAGATAAAGTAACTCTCTTATAACCACAATTATTTATATCAGGTTTTAATATTTTCCCAGTAACTAAGTTAAACACTAAACCTTCTTTAGTAATCGCGTACCTTTCAAAGTTTCTAATACTTCTTGATTCATTCATTCTAAACACCTCCTTAGTATTAGACAACTGGACTGGGTAAAAGTTCACTGGTCTTAGCTGCTGATTGCCCTCGTCTTTACGTTAGGGGTTCCCAGCAATTCAATGAGTTTATAGCGGGCATGTATCCACCCGCTCCGAAGTAATAACCTTCACCCCTACGGATACCCCTAGTGAGGGTCGTAAGTCCCGGCCACGGCCACGACAGGCCGTCCTCTGGACGTTTCATAGCATCATCCCATACATCTGAGCTACGGACTAGCTTATCGCTCAATGGACGTTTAGCTTCCCACACGCAGGAGTTGAACAGTTCTTGCTCCCGACCTTCCATGAGCATATCGTGGGCATCTTTCAGACTGAAATTAGCTACAACAGCCTTCGGATACATCTTACAAAACGCTTGTGCCGCAGCCTTACCTGCTTCATCTTGGTCCCCGCAGTACACTACTTGCTTCCAACGGTCGAAGTCCTTGGTGTATTTAGACAACTTATCTACCGTTTTAGTTCCGTGGTGAAGACTAATAACTGCTGGCGGGCGGTCAGATTTGCCCCTTTCAGAGAGAACTTGGAACAAAGCTAGTGCGTCTTTCTGGCCCTCTGTTATGAACAGCTTGAACCCTCCAGCTTGCACTGCTTGATCCCATCCGAACGGGTCGCACTCCTGTACATCCCCTATAAAGAAGAACCGTTTATCAGGGACAGTCCGCGCTTGGAATGCTTGAACTTTACCTTGAGCTGTGTACGGGTAGTAATGCGACTGAACTACGGAGGCTGTCTCTTGGTCGTAACCTAGACGGACACCGAAATGCTGCATCACATGCTTCTTGATTTTTAAGTCAGGGAGTCCCTCTATCGGGAGCTTCTTGATGAACTCGACCTCTTTCTGGATCTGTTCAGGTGATTTACGTTGTGGTTCAGGTGGCGTGTACGATGCGTCTTTGTCACTGTACGGGTCCTTTACATGAGTATGGCAGGAGAAGCAATAGCCTGTGTACCTACCGTCATCTTCCCTGAAGACCTGTAACCCTCTCGTTGTGCCGCATGAATGCGGTAATCTTTCTACGTACTTACCTCGTTGCTTTTCCATTATCCTCCTTCGGGTTGTTAGTCGCTATAAGTAAAGTGTTATTTGTTTAGCTCGTTGGCTTGCTTGCGTAGTTGGTTTGCATAATCTAATAGCTCACAAGCATCACGCATTGGTAAACGATACTTGTCGCTAGCAGTGGCTTTTACAGCGTCAGTGATACCCTTGGCTTGTTGGTCTCGGTCACGATGTGCTACCAGTTCACTCTCTTCAGTGTTGTCAATTTCAAGCAACCTCTCGATAGCTTGACCCATATCCATGTGCACCAATTCAGCGCAGCTTTCGACATTCACAGCTAACCTTATATTTTGAGATTTAAGGTTTTCGACTTCAGCCTCTAACAACCCAATCAATGACTGTGCCTCGTCGTTTGCTTGTTGTAGCCCGTCAATGCGTTTTTCTTGGTCGCTTATTTGCTCAAGTGCGTTATGGAATTGAACACAATATAAAGCGCTTTCTTCTTCTAGCTTGGCGTTTGCTTGTTGTAGCTTTAGAAGCTCACCAAGAGACTCCCTTAGCGCTTTGTTTCGGTCCTTTGCATTATTCGGGTAAGTTATTTCTGTTGAATATCCACCACTGCAATCATCTGTTGCAGAAGCTAGCCCGCTAGGTAACGTGTATTTACTCATTACGATTCACCTTTAGCTAACAAAGCTCTGGCCTTTTCAATTATCTTCTGTAAGTCGTTCATCGTTGTTACTCCTAGTGTTCACAACACCTGTTGTTACCTCGGGTACTCACCTATGGGTGAACATCTAAAGGTTTGATACTGATTTGGGATAGCTGGCGCAGATTACGTAGTAACGGTGACTCCTGAATACAGTCAGTTGCTGCTTGTTCTACTGCGAACAGTCCTGATTCAGTGATCAGTGAATTACCTACAAACAATCCGTACACCTTAACACCTGAAACTGCAATGCTATCATTGCTTGGTTCTTGATCAGGTAAAGATTGGACAACCTCTGGTTCAGAAAGTTCAACGGGGTCCTCAGGAATTTCAGCATCGAAATCCAGAGACTGTTGTTCAGGCTCTTGTTCAGTCTCTTCCTCAGTCTCTTCCTCAGGGGATTCTATCTGAGAGATGAACGGCTGTTCACCTAGTAATGATCGGATCATACTAGTGTAACGTTCTAAGGTTGTACCCTCTAAGCCAGCAGCTGTGTTCACCTCTAGGACGTACGCAGAATTGCGCCGCTGGTTTCGTACTACATCCACAGCACCGAAGTCCAGTCCTAGGGCTTGAACCGAAGCTGTAGCTTGATCAATAACATCCTGAGGTACAGTGCTGAAGTTAACACCCTCTCTCATGAATATAAAGCCACCCTGAAGGTTACGTACCTGCCAGTCAACCTCTTGATCAGGTGTGTTAGAACTACGTGCCTTACGTTGAAGGTCGAACACCTTGTACTCTTGATCTTGATCCTTGAACACATGCACACGGTACTCATCCTGCTTTGGAATGTACACTGTGTACAAGTTAGCTCGGACAAGTTCATCAGGATTCGTAGCTATAACAATCCCGTTACCTGAGTTACCGTTCAGTACAGTCCTACACACAATCCTCTTTCTTGGATTATCTCGGAGGAACTGTGCGGCCTCTGTACGGCTTGTAAAGAACTCAGGGATACTAACCCCTGCCTTAGACAAGATCTCTAGTGTACGGAGCTTACAGGAAGCATTACGGACACTTTCGAAGCTGTTCAAGACTGGATTGCTGCCTAATCCCTGAGGTGGGAGGTTTCTTCCAGAGTTTCCCCAGTTCACGATTGTTCGCTGTAGTCTATGGACTCTAGAGTTTCTCAGGTTAACGCATCTTGTTTGCAATGCTTGTGCTAGTGCTGTTGCAGACCTTGAGCCTGCTTTGTACGGAAGTACTATACCCATGTACGGATTCCCCTTACGGTTGCTGATGTATCGGATGTATTGGATGTATCTGGAAACTCTTGCTGTGTAGTCTCACGTAGCATGTTCTCTATATCCTGTACGGTTCTACCCTGAAGCCAGTTGAACTGGGTCTGAGGGGGACTCGTAGGACGTGATGCCCGTTCAGGAGATACAGGCTGTGGTTCTGAGCTAGGTGGTGGGACTAATCCGTACTCAGCTCGCTGGACTACATCATGCAAGCGTTCAATTTCCTTCAGGTGGGAAGCCTTGGCAACGTTCACAGAATTCGTAACCTGAACTCGAACTAGTACATCATTCAGGGTTTGAATGCCCCGTTCCATGAGGTCGTTAAGGTTCTGCTCATCTTCGAACGTTTGGACTAGAGCTTCATCCTTGAACACATCAATGAACACATCACGTAACCTCTTACTGAGTTTGATATCTATAAGATCCTCAGGCTTTCTTAAGTTCTCTGTGCTGTACTTCTTCATCCGTAGTAAGAACTCTATCAAATTACATGCTCGTTCTTTATCCAGTACAGCATCGAACATGCGGAACTCTACTGTACCCAGATCACGGAACCTGTTAAAACTTAACCCTGAGTACTTCGATACCGCTGTACCTGAAGGGAATGCAGTGTCACGTTCTAAGATATCGCCTATAAGGTTCATCTGGTGAGTGTTACAGTCTACAGGTAAGCAGAACATATTAGACCTACGGGTACTTCCGAACAATCCGAACAGTACATGCTCGAACAAGACACTACAAGCTACGAAGTTCTTGAACTGCTGCACAGTTAAATCCGTGATGTCGATATGAATATGGGTACTGCATCGTTCTGAGACTGTACAGTTCGAAGACTGGACTACACTGTACAAGGAGTCCAGTGCCTGTTCAATCTTTGCACCTGACTGAGGACCGTTGAAGATGAATTCCTTACCGTAATTACGTAAAGAGTTATCGTCAATAACCTGTACAAGGTCATGGTCCAGTGAACTTGTTGAACCAATGAAGCCCTCTACCTCAAGTTCAATACCTACTGCGGAATTAGAGCAGAACCGTCCTGTATCTTCTGAGTACCGTACAGTACGCCAACTGTGAAGATCTCTTAGTTTTAAATTCGAAGTACTTGAAGTCATACATCCTCCTGAGGAAGTTCTTGTGCAACACGTTCAGTTAAGCACTTAAAAGGTGTGTCGAGTCCATAAAGGTTGTCATTACGTACAACCCCTACAGATAGGATACGGTGAGGGATATAAGCTAACCCTTGGATTACAGCAAGACCCCTAAATGGTGTGACCGATTTCTCAGTTACTGGTGGTTGGTACATGAAATTCAGTAAGTAAATCAACTGAGGCAGAACATCATGCACCTCGTTCAGTACCATCCTACCCTGTTCAGGTCGGATGTTGTACATCTTCAATCCCTGAGTTGTGAAGGATTTCTTGTAAGAGTTCCTTTGATACGAATTCAGGAGGAACGGGGTTAAGGCACCTGTATCTCTAGAAGTCCTTGTGTAGAACCCTGTACGGAGTGTGAACACGTACAAGCTCTCGTAATCAACACTGATCCGAGTAGTCCGAGAGGAGGTACGGTTCAAGACATCTACACGGAACTGTCCATCGTCTGTGCCTGCAACATAGCAAGGCTCGAAGTTATCGTTCAGCTTCACAATACAGAACGTCCCTCCGTAGTACATACCCATATCATCGTTGCTGTACCCTTCAGATTGTACACGTTTTAAATCTAATGTACTGTTCAGGGGGTTCTGGAACAGTCGCTGCTTTAAACTTGGAACAGTTGCGTTAGGTGGCATCATGATCTCCTAATGTATCTGATGTGTTTGATGTATCGGTGAATACAGGTGAGTTCTCTTGGAAACACTCAGGTAATTCCCAGATAGCTGGAGTTGACCCCTTTAGAGTCATACGCCCCACTGTGCGATCCATTGCCGAATGTACAGCATTCACTGCTTGTCTGAAGATTAAACGTACACTTTCCTCGGAGTGTAGCCAGTACGCTGAAGGATTTCTGTACTCGAACCCGTAAGGTTTGACCCGAATCGCTCGGCCACCGCCGAACAGCAACCATGCTCTTTGTCTTTCGGGACTGTTAAGGAGCGTCCCTATAATAGATCGTGAGACTTCAAGACAGTCACGAAGGTGGCCTTGGTCTGAGCAGTTCCGACCTGAAGTGAATCCTATATGGATATGTCCACCAGCGGGTACTTCCTCCGGACTGATTACTTCAGGTCCCCTCATCTGGCGTAAGCTGTACGGTGTACAAGATCCCTCATTCTGCTGGATATGGTACTGAGGCTCGCACCCAACATTAAACACTGATTTAGGGATACCCTTGAGGTCATCACGGTTGTACCCCGCTAGAGCGCCACACAGGAGCTTGTAGCGCCCCTCCTGCTTAGAATCCAGTATCTGCTGGACTTCCTCTAGAGTGACCTTGAGATTATGTACGAAGTCATCCTCGGTGTACGCAGGATCTGTGCCTATCTCAATCAAGGTTCCGTCAAGTTGGACAGTGCCTTTACTTAGCTTAAAAGGTTTCTCCTTAGTCCCTTGCACAAGCCCTACAGCTGGAACTATACGAAACAAGGTTGTATCGAATACAAACAGTTCAGGGTCGCAGCCTATAGCAATTTTAACAGCTGGTGGTGGTTTTAATTCATCAGTCATTTCTGTTTCCTCTATAAATTCAGGTTTAATTAGTGTAACTCTAACGGTTGATTATCGTTGTACGATGTGTACAGTTCACCATAAGCACCTAACTCCGCACAATCCCTACACTGGAGTCTATCGTGCTGGATGTACTCACAATGCCTATCTAAGAACTCTGTACTGAAATCAATGCTATCACCA
>Ga0316209_1000818_pt1 | contig 42895 bp, 54 predicted proteins | sample 6monopyrite_MG_FD_204945 | JGI IMG/M metagenome (GOLD analysis project Ga0316209, IMG submission 204945) | Microbial mat bacterial communities from mineral coupon in-situ incubated in ocean water Damariscotta River, Maine, United States -... | ecosystem: Environmental > Aquatic > Marine >...
ATTCCACATCTTCTTCCGCAAAGTCCAATTCGAGTTCAATTAATGCAGTAAACTGAATCAATTCTTGACGCAATTCATTGATCTTTTTAGAAAAGCCTCCCCGCATTTGCTGCATGGCAACATCGTGTGCGGCTTTGCTTTCTGATGCAATCAAATCACCCACTGCTTCAGCTTGCGCCAAGTCCAATTTACCATTAAGGTAAGCGCGTTGCGTAAATTCTCCTGCTGTGGCCATGCGAACCCCTTGTTTCAACAACAAACTCAAAATACTTCTTAGGACGTACGGCGAACCGTGCGCAGATATTTCAATCACATCTTCCCCTGTATAAGAATGAGGTCCTTTAAACAGACTCAATAAGACTTCGTCCAAGACCTCTTCTCCATCGACAATCCTGCCAAAATGCAAGCTTTGTGTGGGCTGTTTCTCAATGGACTTCCCTTTAAAAATTGAGCTTACCGCCTGAAATGCATTTTCTCCAGATAGACGAATGACACCAATGGCACCAGCACCTGCAGGTGTAGACAATGCACATATAGTTTCAGAGGCATGAATCATGCTGTAAAATTAAGAATTGCAAGATGGCTTACATTTGAATGAAAAATAAAATAGATTGAATCACCTCGCTCATCTTTACCTATCTCAGTCTGATCCTGATTGGATGGTTGGCAATTTCATTGCCGATTTTGTAAAAGGAAAAGCTATGCTTCAGTTCTCGTCAAGCATCCAAGAAGGCATAAGAATGCACCGTTTCATCGATGAATTCATGGACAATCACACTGAGGTAAAAAAAGCCAAACACCGCTTGTATCCCCATTACGGCAAATATGCCGCCGTGATCATCGACATGTATTACGATCATATCCTCGCGCGTAATTGGTCGGCCTTCTCTCCTTTGAATCTCGATTCATTTACAACCGCTGCCTATAAAATGCTGCACAGCAGAAGATCCATTATGCCTGAGCGTTCTCTTGCAACACTTGACCATATGTCAACCCATGATTGGTTAAGCGGTTATGCACAAATGGGAGGCATGCAAAGGGCCTTCATTGGACTTTCACGCAGGGCTAGATTTGATTCAAAAATGGAAAATGCAACACTGCATTTAGAGGAGGACTATGAAAAACTAAAGGAAGAATTTAAGAGATACATGCCCGAATTGATGCAGGAATTACAAGTTCAGTTTGGCCCTTATTGAAAACATATCTTTGCGGTTGAAATTATGAGTGCTCCACTAGCAGAACGTATGCGGCCCAATTCATTGGAAGAGTATGTCGGTCAAAAACACTTGATCGGAGAAGGTGCCGTTTTGAGAGGATTGATTGAAAAAGGCATGGTACCCTCCATGATTTTGTGGGGTGGCCCAGGCATTGGAAAAACAACACTTGCAAACATCATATCACAATCGACTGACCGACCTTTTTACACCCTGAGTGCCATCAATTCAGGCGTAAAAGATGTTCGAGAAGTGATCGAGAAAGCCAAAAAGCAGCAGTTTTTTGGAACCAACAATCCCATTTTGTTCATTGACGAGATTCATCGCTTCAGCAAATCACAACAAGACTCTTTGTTAGGCGCCGTAGAAAATGGAACTGTTACCTTGATTGGCGCAACAACTGAAAACCCCTCTTTTGAGGTCATTTCTGCTTTGCTTAGCCGTTGTCAAGTTTACATTCTTGAATCCTTGAACAAAGGCGAATTAATGGGTTTGCTCAAGAATGCAATGCAAAAGGACGACCTCCTTAACTCCAAACACATTGAAATAAAGGAAGAGCATGCACTCTTGCAATATTCAGGTGGAGATGCACGAAAATTGCTCAATCTTTTCGAATTGGTGATAAACAATGCACAGTCGGAAAAAGTGATTGTCACAGATGAATTGGTCAAATCGATTGCTCAACGTAAGATTGCGCTTTATGACAAGGCAGGTGAACAACATTACGACATCATTTCTGCCTTCATCAAATCCATTCGTGGCAGTGACCCAAATGCTGGAGTATATTGGCTAGCACGTATGATTGAAGGTGGCGAAGATGCCAAGTTCATTGCCCGTAGGTTATTGATCCTAGCATCCGAAGACATCGGCAATGCCAATCCCACAGCTTTGGTCATTGCGAACAATTGCTTTCAGGCGGTGAATGTAATTGGTTGGCCTGAGTCCCGCATAGTATTGGCGCAATGTGTGACGTATTTGGCGAGTTCTCCTAAGAGCAATGCCGCCTATATGGCCATCGGTAAAGCACAAGCTGAAGTCAAAGAAAGTGGTAATTTGAGTGTTCCCTTGCATTTGCACAATGCACCTACGAAGCTCATGAAAGAAATGGGCTATGGGAAAGAATATGCTTATGCCCACGATTATCCTAACAATTTCATACAACAAGAGTACTTGCCTGAAGAAATTAAAAATCGCACTTTCTATGATCCAGGCAAGAACGCGAGAGAAAATGAGCTGCGCAAGCGACTCAAAACGCTATGGCAAGAGAAGTACGGTTATTGATTACAGCTTTTTTGCAGCTTCCCAGTAGTGATCCATTTCTTCCAAACTCATCTCCCCTATTTTTTTCCCATCCTTTTTTGATTCATGTTCTAAGTATTGAAAGCGCTTGATAAATTTCTTGTTGGTTCTTTCCAGTGCATCTTCCGGATTGACACCAATGAATCGAGCATAATTGATCAATGAAAATAAAACGTCTCCAAATTCGGCCTCTACCTTGTCTGTTTTTTGATCTACCTCAACAGTTAATTCAGCCAACTCTTCTTGAACTTTTTCATATACCTGTTCCGGTTTTTCCCAATCAAATCCAACACCTCTGGCTTTATCCTGAATACGAATGGCCTTTACCAAGGCAGGCAGTGATTTGGGGACTCCTTCCAAAACAGAACGGTCTCCTTTGCCTTCCTTCAGTTTGATTTTCTCCCAATTTGCTTTTACTTCTTCTTCGTCTTGCACCACCACATCACCGTATATATGTGGATGCCGGTGTATCAATTTCTCACAAATCCCGTTCAATACATCTGCCACATCAAATGCTCCTTTTTCCTCCCCTATTTTTGAATAAAAAACCAAATGAAGAAACAAATCTCCCAGCTCTTTTCTCACCTCTTCCAAATCTCCCTCAACAATAGCATCCGATAATTCATAGGTCTCCTCAATGGTCAAGTGCCTGAGGCTTTCAAGGGTTTGTTTACGATCCCAAGGACACTTTTCTCTTAGGTCATTCATAATTGCCAAAAGACGTTCGAAGGCCTTTAATTTAGAATCCATACTATCTTGTTCAAAGTTCGTGGTGAAATTACACCTGCTTGCCTATTGATTTCAATAAATTTACGCCATGCGAATTAGTAGTGGATTGCTCGTTTTCTTTTTGATTGTCTCAGTTTTCATGACCGAGGCGCAAGAAAGCAAGTATTATCCCTACCGAATAGGCATAAACAGAGGTGGCGGATTTATTTTAGTGCACTCTCCTACCTTAGCATACTTAGCTCAAACACATATCTCTAAAATAGAATTGTACGGAGAAATAAAAAGCTTAGGTGAGAAAGCATGGCATCAACGATACAATTACCCCTCCTACGGAATTGCATTAAGTAACTTTGATTTAAACAATGATGAGTACTTAGGCAAAGCCTATTCCCTTCTACCCTATTTCAGGTTCAATGTTTGGTCTCCTTCAGAGAATTTACTTTTTCGTTTTAGAGGAGGCATTGGTTTGGGATTCATCGAGAAGCCATTCAACCCACTGGAGAATTACAAAAACATAGCAATTGGAAGCCAATTGAACGTCTTTTTTTCTTTTCAATTGACTACAGAATATGCTGTTAGCAAGCGCACTGAACTTGTTTTGGGATTGAACCTTTCGCACTTTAGCAATACCGCTTTTCAAAAACCCAATCTTGGCATTAACATCCCTACCTTAGACTTGGGCCTTCAGCGTCAATTTGGCACTTCGAGAGAAAAGAAACATTGGGAAGAGAAGCCATTCGAAAAACCTAGGGGACAGTGGCAGGTATATTTGGCTTCTGGAGTCAATGAAGTCGATCAAAACAGTGGTGTGAAATATCTGGCTACTGCATTTTCTATTCGTCGTGAGCAAAAAGTAAACAACAAAAGTAACTTAGGATGGGGAGTAGATGTATTCTACAATCCTGGCTATAGAAAAGGATTGGCCGTTGATTCAATATATATTGGCAAAGGCCTTGAAGAAGTCCAATTAGGAACTTCTATACATCACATACTAAGGTTTGGACGCATCAGCAACATTGTCCAATTGGGCATTTACTTTAACAACAAAGACAAACAAATTGGAGATTTCTATCAAATTGTTGGTGGCAAATACCATTTCAATGATCGCTGGAAAGGCCTGATTGCACTAAAAACTCATTTTGCTAAAGCAGAGTATCTAATGTTTGGTTTCGAATATGCCATCAATAGAAGGGATGAATAAAACAACCAACATAGCGATTTTTCTATTGCTGTTCTTAAGCGGATGCAAGAAGGAGAACATGGGAGACTGCTTCACATCTACAGGAAAAATTGTAGAAACAGAACGTTACATCGATCCATATACTTCTATAGAAATCTATGATCACATTGATGTTTACATTACTCACGCATCTAAAGCGAATATGCGGGTAAGAGCAGGAAAAAATCTACTGAGACATATAGAAACCAATGTTGAAAATGGTGTGTTAAAAATAAGCAATGAGAACAGCTGCAATTGGGTGAGAAGTTTTAAAAAGAAAGTAGAGGTATTCATCACTACACCAGAATTGAAGGACATTAAATTTTATGGCTCTGGAGAAATTCGTTTTACAAACCAACTGTCAACAAATCAATTGTTCGTTAACTTATTTGATGCGAGTGGCAATGTGCATTTAAATGTAAATACCTCCTTATTGGAATTGAAATCTCATACAGGAACAGGTTCTATTTATGTGCAAGGTACATGTGAAGAGATCGTCTTGTTTATGGGTGCAAATGGGCTTATCGATGCGTTGAATATCCCGGCACAAAAAGCCTTGGCTGTCAATGTAAATACTGGTCTCCTAAAAGTGAATGCAAGGCAAGATTTAAATGCACAAATTAGTGGCAGTGGAAACATAGAATATACAGGCAGTCCTGAGATTCAATTAAGCCAAACCAAAAGTGGACGATTGATAAAGAAATAGATGAGAAAGCCTTAATTTTGCATCAAATCATTTCACGATGAAGGTAACCTTATTGGCCATTGCACTTTTAGGCATAGCATTCGCAGGGATTGCAGTGAAAATTCTTTTGAAAAAGAATGGAAAATTTGCAGGCACATGTGCAAGCAATAACCCAATGCTCAATGAAGATGGGCAAGCTTGTAGTTTCTGCGGCGCTAAACCAGATGAAATGTGCAAGAAAGAAGATTAAAGTTCTTCAATTTGGTCCTTTAAGTCTTGACTGATGTAAGACTGAATATTGCCGTGCTCGTCGCTATAAATAAGTATAGCACTGATTCTATCCACTTTTTCAATCAAATTGATTGAAGCTTCTACACCCATTACCATAAAGGCAGTTGCAAAGGCATCTGAATAGGCGCAGGAAGAAACCATTACAGTAGCACTTAAAATATTGCGTTTCACAGGAAAACCTGTTGCAGGATCTATGGTATGACTGTATTTCTTTCCGTCAATTTCATGGTAATTTCTATAGTTTCCTGAGGTGGCCATGGCTTTATTCTCCAGTTTAACTATGTGTTGTAATTCTCGTTCGAGATTTTCTCCCAAAGGCTTATCAATGCCTATGCGCCAAAGTTCATTCTTTGTATTTTTCCCTCTGACTTTTAACTCCCCCCCTAATTCAACATAATATTCGTTTATGCCATGTTTCCTTAAAAGAGCGGCCATCAAATCCACTGCATAGCCTTGAGCAATCGCATTGAAATTTAGTGAAGCGGCTTTGTTCCTTTTTTGAATAAACCCATCCGTTAATACAAATTGATTCATCCCACAAAAATTCATCAAACTGTCCACCATTGCACTATCCATTGCAGTCGGGCCTGCATAGTCAAAGCCCCAAGCTTTGAACAAAGGACCTAAGCTTGGATCAAAAGCACCATTGGTAATTAAACTGATATCAACGGACATATTAAAAACTGTCTCGAACATACTGTCTATTCTTCCAGAGTCTGATTGATTCAATTGTGAGATGAGTGAGGTCTGTTTATATGTCGACATGGATTTATCCACCTCATACAACAAACTGTCCAATTTTGTCTTCAGTTCCTTTTGCTCAGTGCCTATATATTTAACTGTATATGTAGTTCCTTGTGCCTCTCCTTGAACTAGAAATTCTTGACGTTGATCCTTTTGGGATTGTTTATGCTCTTCTTGACAAGCGAACAATAGAATGGCAATAGAAAGTAATAGTAGTTTGTGCATTATTCTGCTTTTTCTTTCACGTCCCAGGTGTGGTCACCCAACAATCTGGCAGTTGCGACAAATTTAGCATACTTGCATTTACGCGACCATTCATTCGGTGCGATCATAGAAAGTACAAATTTTCCATTGTCATCCTCATACAAATGATAAGTGTGCCCTGAAATCGGCTTGAAGCCCATTTCAGCTTGGTAAATTTGTTCTGAAATCTCAACACGTTCTTTTAGAACATTTGCTTGATTGACAAGCAATTCCATTTGATCGTATATCTGCTTCATTTGCATATTCGTCTGCTCCACCATGGCAGCCATCGCATTGCTTTTGATGCGATCTTTATCGTCTGGAATAATGATTGCGCTGCTTACATTGTGTGCATACGGAAGGTTATGTGGATTTTGCGAAATATTCTCCTCATCAATAAGCTGACGCTTATTATAGTCGGGTTGATTTTTTTCAGATTGTTTGTTCCCTTTTGCCATCAAGCTTGATTTTCTTCTCTTGTAAAAACTGGCTCTAATTCTGAACTCATTTCAGGATTGTAGCGATATCCTGCAGTATCAAAAGCAATCAAATCCTCTAGACGTTCAATTTTGTTCTCAATTAAAAAACGACTCATATATCCTCTTGCTTTTTTGGCAAAAAAGGAGATCATTTTGTATTGTCCATTTTTTGCATCCTTGAACTCAGGACTGATGATTTGAGCCTGAATTTTTTTCCGATTGATTACTTTAAAATATTCATTGGATGCAAGATTGACCAGCAGATCACTTCCTTCCTCTTTTAATCGCTCATTGACCAAATCACTAGGCTTATCCTTCCAATATTGGTATAAATTGTTAGCCCTGCCAACTTTTAATGAAGTGCTCATTTCTAAACGGTAAGGCTCAATCACGTCCAAGGGTCTTAAAGCGCCATACATGCCTGAGAGAATCAACAAATGATCTTGAGCAAATTCAACTGAATCAATGCTTAAAGAGACTGCGTCAAGACCTAGGTAGACATCTCCATTAAAAGCAAACAATGCTTGACGCGATTGTGCACCTAGTTTTTCATTTCCAGTCCAATCTTTATAACGTTGGACATTCAATTCCGCAATGGCTTTACTGATGGACATCAATTCCCGCACTTTCTTCTTAGAGGTCTTGCGCAATTTGTTCACCAATTTTGAGGCTTCTTCTAAATACCTTGGGGTGGTACTTGCTTCTATGCCAATTTCCGTTGAAAAGTCCAGTGATTTTGCAGGAGAAAGTAAGTGAATCATTTCTTTTTTGTTTTAAACAGCAATAACAAAATTATGTTCCTTTTAAACCGTAATCAAGTCAACTGTAAAACATTCAAAAAAATGCAAAAAAAAAGGGAGAATACATCTCCCTTCTTTATTTTTTTTGGCAAATAGAACTTATTTAGACCAAGCGGCTATGTTCTCTTTGTTCATTTTAATGTACGGTTGATACTCAGCTTTTTCAGATAATTCCAATGAACGCTTAGCAGTGACCAAGGCTTCTTTCTTCATCCCCAATTTATTTTGTATCAATGATAAGGTGTAAACATTCCAAAAACGCTCATCCATTTCAACTGATGTTTTTGACCACTCTAAAGCTTGGTTAATGTCCAACTCATTATCTAGACTATAACGCGCGCTGTTGTTGTAAATTTTATACGCACCTTTGGTCTCTGCAATGGCTTCTTCAATATTCTTTGAAGCCATTTCTTTATAATCTACAACGATAGAAATTGCCCACATAGTGTTTTCCCAAGCAAACATTAAATCAGCACTACCAGTCTTCACATTCGCAAACCAAAAACTCATGGTTTCTACTTTATTATCTGTTTTCATGGCTTTTACATCAATTTCAGCTACATTTTTTTCCGCAGAATAACTGCCTTCTTGAACTCCTAAATCTGTGTTGATGTATACTTTCCAATTTCCTGCTTCATTGGGCATAGTCATGATAGAATAAGTTCCTGCCTCAACTTTTGTTCCACCAATTGTGGCAGCAGAAGACAATTCAATTTTTGTCGAAGAATTGGCTCCTGTTCTCCATACTTGATCAAATGGCTCTAGATCACCGAAAATAACTCGATCCTTTACCCCAGGACGGGAATATTTAATTGTTACATCTGTCAATCCAACCCTTTGCATTACTTCTGCATATGGACTAGGTTGTGGCAATTCTTGTGCATACATTCCGAATGACAAGAATGCAAATAGGGATAGAAATAGTTTAGCTTGTTTTAACATGGTAATAATTTTTTAGATTTCTGCAAACTTAATTGAATAATACTAAACCGTAGAAAGATGGATTAGATTTTAGATGTTAGGTACACCACCTTTTTTGTTTCAAAATATTCATCTTTGAAAAAATCGGAGATGGGATATTCTTCAGAGGACATTCTCACTTCAGACAATTCCGCCTTCAAGTCTCCACCTTTGAGCAGCAGAAAACCATTGTTCAAAGCATTGTAGTTATTCTTTGACAATAAGCGCCTTACCCAATTCACGAATTTCTGACTACGTGCGACTGCTCTGCCCACTACAAAATCATATTCTCCTTCCAATTGTTCAACACGTTGGTGAACTGCCTGAATATTATTCAATTCAAGTGCATTTGCAACTGCCCTAACTACCTTAATTTTCTTACCAATGGAATCGACAGCCGTGATTTGGAGTTCCGGAAATAAAATTGCAAGAGGTATCGAAGGAAAACCTCCGCCAGTTCCGACATCCAATAATTTCGTTTTTGGTTGAAAAGTGATCACCTTGGCGATCGCCAAAGAATGCAATACATGTCTGGTGTAAAATGCATCCATGTCCTTTCTTGAAATCACATTAATTTGGGCATTCCAATGCTCATAGAGCTCTTTTAATTGTCCAAATTGGCTGAGTTGCTTTTCCTTGAGGTCTGGAAAGTGCTTTTGTATTTCCTCCACGATTAAATGTTGGTCTTACTTTTTCGAATTAAATCTGCTAGTAATGCCCTTGCACGAAACAATTGGGCTTTGACAGTGCCGAGAGGGACCTCTCTTATATCAGCAATCTCTTCGTAGGTCAATTCTTTAAAATACCTCATTTTTACCAAGCTTCTGTATGGATCATCAAGTATATCTACAAATTTGTGCATGGATTCTATCTTTTGCTTCTCAATAAATTTCTCTTCAGGGTCTTTTGTGTTTCCGCCCACTTGAATCCTTCTTGCAGGATTTTCTCCATCGTCAATGAATTCATCAATAGAAGTAGTATTGAGTTTTTTCTTACGGATAAAATCAATGCAATGGTTGGTCGCGATTCTAAAAAGCCATGTGCTGAATGCATATTCTGGAGTATACTGATTTAATTTCTGAAACGCTTTTTCAAAGGCCTCGATGGAAATATCTTCTGCATCGCTCTCGTTTCGAATCATCTTTAAAACAAGATAATAAATGGGTTCTCTGTAACGCACCATGATGGCAGTAAAGGCAGCTTGCTCCCCCTTAAGAGCAGAAATTACCAGCTCATAGTCCTCTCGTGCTTTTTTTGAGAAATTTTTATTCACGTCCATCTTTTCACTTTCCAAATCCAAGTAGAAATACCCACCAGGCTAATTAAAATGTAATAAATAGGCTCCAATACGACTGCCCATATGATCACATCTTTATCTCCCATCATCTTGCTTAATCGCCAAAATAAAAGCATTTGTATGGCTAGCTCTAATACAAATATTGACAAAATTGGGAGTTGTTGCCTGCTGAACAGTAAAAGAAATAAACAACTGACATAGAATAACATCTTTGCAGCGCCATAAACTGCCAATAAACGCCTATGGCTAGACTTGTAATGATTGCCTGCTTGTAACTGCCTTCTTTTTTGATGCACAAAACTCGTCCATTGGCTTTTTGCTTCTGAGATGCTATGGTATCCATGCTCAGGAAGAATACTGACGTTTGATGCTGTGGCCATCTTATTGACCAACAGATCATCATCTCCGCTTAACACTTCCATCTTTTCCAATACATCTATGCTTTTATTCGCGGTGGATTTTAAGTAGGCAAGATTTCTTCCCACCCCCATGTATGCTTTCCCTGCTAAAGCGTAAGAGAAATATTGAACGGCATTCAGCAAGCATTCAAATCGTTGCAAAGAATTCATAATGGAATTTCGTTTGTAAAATCGTCCATGCCCTAAAACAATCTCCGTCTGCTCTGAAAAGGAAGTCAATAGTCCACCCAACCACAGATTGGTCTCTATTTCACAATCTGAATCTGTAAATACTAAATGCTCGTGCTTGGCCAACTCTATTCCTTTTTGAATGGCAGCTTTTTTCCCTTGCAAACCTTCATTTAATCGATGGTAGAGGATTCGTTGATCCTTAAAACTTCCAATTATGGGTTCTAGCATTTCCTCTGAATGATCATCGATGACAATCAATTCAAACCTTGCATGCTTTTGTTTTAGGATCGTTGAAATGCATTTTGACAAGGCAGCTGCATTGTTTTTCACCGCGATAATCACAGATGCGTTGAGCTGGGAGGCTTCTTTCCTTTGTGGTTGAAAAAGAGTCAGCGGCAAAAAGTACTTTAAGTAGTAATATAACTGAATGCACACCGTTAATGCAAACACAAGAGAAAGAATGGAAACACTAGCTTCTTGCATTCTAAATAGCCAAATTGACGCTTGGTAAATGTAAACTTCTTTTGAGCGCCTTTCCTTAATTTTGAATCCCTTTTCGAATCTATGCAATTCACCCTTGAATTTGAAGATCCTGCATCAAAAGCGAGAGCAGGAAAAATTACTACCGACCACGGAAGCATTGAAACCCCAATTTTCATGCCTGTAGGAACTGCGGGAACCGTAAAGGCTGTGCATCAAAAAGAACTCAAAGAAGACATTGAAGCACAGATCATCTTGGGCAATACTTATCATTTATACTTAAGACCAGGACTAGAACTATTGGAGAAAGCTGGCGGCTTGCACAAATTCAATGGATGGGACAGACCCATCCTAACAGACAGCGGAGGCTATCAAGTGTATTCATTGGCGCATCGAAGAAAAATCACCGAAGATGGTGTTCAATTTGCTTCTCATATTGATGGTTCTAAACAATTCTTCACCCCAGAAGGCGTGATGGACATTCAACGTAGCATTGGTGCTGACATTATGATGGCCTTTGATGAATGTACTCCTTATCCTTGTGATTACAACTATGCGAAGAAATCAATGGAAATGACACATAGGTGGTTAAAACGATGCTGCCATCAGTTTGACACTACCGAACCAAAATACGATTATCAACAGAGCCTTTTCCCCATTGTGCAAGGAAGTGTTTACAAAGATTTAAGAAAACAATCGGCTGAAACCATTGCCTCTTTTGAACGCGAAGGCAATGCCATTGGTGGACTATCAGTGGGCGAACCAGAGGAAGAAATGTATACCCATTGCGAGATTGTTTGCGACATTCTGCCCAGGGATAAGCCCCGCTATTTAATGGGTGTAGGAACACCAGCCAACATTCTTGAAAACATCGCCTTGGGGGTTGATATGTTCGACTGTGTAATGCCTACCCGAAATGCCAGAAACGGCATGTTGTTCACTTGGAATGGCATTCTAAATATGCGTAACCAGAAATGGAAAGACGATTTATCTCCAATAGATCCTTTGGGAAGCAGTTTTGTAGATCAGGCTTATAACAAAGCATACCTAAGACATTTGCTTATTTCAAAAGAAATTTTAGGGGCACAAATTGCAACCTTGCACAACCTTTCTTTTTACCTCGATTTGGTAAATGAGGCTAGAAAACAAATCAAATCAGGTACTTTTAGTAGCTGGAAAGATAAAACGGTAAAGCAAATTACTCAACGACTATAGAGATCTTATGCTAACCAAACTGGATCGATACATCATAAAGAAGTTTCTAGGAACTTTTTTCTTTTCAATTGCACTGATCATATCGATCTCTATCGTTTTTGATTTTTCCGAAAATATCGATGAATTCATCGAAAAAAACGCACCCACCAAGGCCATAATACTTGATTATTACCTGAATTTCATTCCCTACTTCGCGAATCTCTTTAGCCCTTTGTTTGTGTTCATCTCTGTCATCTTCTTCACCTCCAAAATGGCGAGCAATACAGAAATTGTAGCCATACTGGCAAGTGGTGTTTCTTTCAAGCGCATTCTAAGACCTTATCTCATCGGGGCTATTTTCCTTGCAATTGCCTCATTGTACCTCAATAATTTTTTAATTCCTAAAAGCAATAAAAATCGACTAAGTTTCCAGTATAAATACATTAAGGACCCTTTTAAAAACAAAGACAAAAACATTCACTTCCAATTGGACTCAAACAGCTTTGCTTATATGTCTCAATTTGTTGCTCAGACCAATGTGGGAACAAAATTTTCTTTGGAGAAATTTGACAGTAAAGGAAACCTTGAATACAAGTTAATGTCCGATTGGATTCAGTGGGATACAAGTAAAAATCTATGGACCATTCAAAATTATTATGCGCGCTTCATCAATGGATTGAATGAACACATCGAGAGAGGATATAAAAAAGACACTGTATTAAAAATGTTGCCTGCTGATTTCAAGCGCAGAAATTCTGCCGCAGAAATGTATGATTACTTTGAATTGAACGATGAAATCAATCTGGAAAAGTTCAAGGGTTCAAAAAAAGTAGTGAACTATGAAATTGAGAAACACAAGCGCTTAGCATTTCCTTTTGCCACCATCATTCTTACCTTTATAGGTGTAGCAATTGCCAGTCGCAAGGTTCGTGGTGGTATAGGACTCCACTTGGGCATAGGCTTATTGATTAGCTTTAGCTTCATTCTTTTTATGAAGTTCACCCAGACCTTTGCAACGAACGGAGGTCTGCATCCAATTTTAGCCATGTGGTTGCCCAATTTCTTCTTTGGGGCGCTCGCATTGTATTTAATTAAAAAAGCACCGAAATAGGAGCATCAGGATAGTTCTTCCATTTGGAACTCTAATGCCCTGCGCGTAGCCTTGTTTACCGGAACTAAAGGCAATCTCAATTTCTCCTCGCAAATCCCCATCATTTTCAAGCAGGCTTTAACACCTGCAGGATTGCCGTCTTGAAAAAGACATTCAGTGACTTTGAGTAGATTATAATGATTCTTTCTAGCATTCGGATAGTCTCCCTTTAAAGCTGAATTGACCATTTCAGACAACATCTTCGGAAAAGCATTTCCAACTACAGAAATGACACCCTCACCCCCAAGTGCTAGCATAGGATAAGTAAGAATATCTTCTCCTGAAATCACTAAGAATTCCTCAGGTTTTTCATTGATGATGTGCATTACTTGCTCAAGACTGCCAGAGGCTTCTTTTACAGCAATTATGTTTTCATGATTGGCCAATTCAATGGTGGTAGGGGCTTCCATGTTTGATGAAGTTCTTCCAGGTACATTGTAAAGTATGATCGGTTTCGAAGCTGTATCAGCAATTTTGGTATAATGCTCTATGATGCCTCTTTGACTCGGTTTGTTGTAATATGGACTTGCAGAAAGTATTGCAGAAACGCCTACTAAATCTACTTGCTTGAATTCCTCAATTAAAGCTTGAGTCGAATTTCCACCCATGCCATACACAATCGGCAGACGACCATCATTGATTTGAATGACATGGTCCAACACCTTGATTTTTTCTATCTTGTTCAATGTTGGACTTTCAGCAGTGGTACCCATCACCACCAAATAATCTACTCCCCCTTCAATAAGGTGGTTTGTTAACGCAGTGAGCGCCTCAAAATCTATTGATTTGTCTCCTTTAAAAGGAGTAATCATGGCTATCCCTGTCCCTCTTAATGTATTCATCTACTTATTTTCTATTTATCATGGCCAAGTAGGTCATAATCTGATCTGTAAGTTCTTCTATGTTTTTACTATGCAAACTTAAGGTTAAGTCACATACTTCGTCCCTGTATTCTCCAGATAATCCAACTTTAAAATCTGCTTTTGAAAGGGAGGAAATGTATTGCAGTGGAAACTGATCATCCAAATTCAAATCAATAAGTAAATGATAATTGTTGGTAATGTGTTTTTTGATAAAAGTTGGATCTGGAATTTTAAATCGATTCAACATTGGCTGATTGAAATAGGAATAACCATGTTGATTTTCTGGCATTGACTTTTTCTTTCCATTGTTATTGATGTAACCGAGTACCTGAACCTGAATCAGTTCTTCTTTCAATCGACGAGCAAACTTTTTTACTACTTCCTCATTGATGGGTTCAGTGGCATTGTATATGATCAATGCTGTTTTAGCAGTATCCAAATTGCGTGTGATAACTTTTCTTGATAAACGCCTCTTGCGTCTTTGAAGGATGTATTTGCCGATGGATTGAAACACTGCTTAACTAATTTTAATGTCGTCGATTAAATTCTTGGCAGAAGCTTCATTCAATTTTTGAATTAAACTAGACTTGACATAAGACAGTTCTTGCCTTAATGGTGCGGAATCCAATGAAATGCATAGCACCCTGTCTTTTAAGTATATGTTCGTTGTATGCCGTGCGATCATCTTTCCCACAATTTGTTCCCAATTCTTAATCAATCCCATTTCATCGAGCTGATGATTGAGGCCATAAGCTCTAAGCATCTTATCGACCAATTCTTTCAAAGGTTTTTGTTCATTATTCGTCATTTTGGTGCTCCCCTTCTTTAATGATGAAACGATTATAATCAACGTCGATGGACTCAAAAATTTTTGGCAAACGATCAGTATGCGTGTCGCTGATAAACACCTGCCCAAACCAATCTGCTTGCACAATTTCCATCAATGCAGCAACGCGCTTGTCATCAAGTTTATCATAAATATCGTCCAACAGCAATATTGGTGCCACTGACTTTATGTCTTTCAATATCTCTGCTTGTGCCAATTTAAGTCCAAGCAAAAAGGTTTTCTGTTGTCCTTGTGAACCAAATTTTTTCAATGGATAGTCCTCAATTTCAAAGGCAATATCATCTTTGTGGATGCCCACTGTGGTATAGGTATTTCTTCGATCCTTATCCCTTGCGTTAATTAGGGCCTCTTTGAATTCCCCCTTTTCATAGGAAGGTAAATATTTCAGGTCCAATTTTTCCTTACGTTCCGAAATGTGTTCATACTGCTTTTGAAAAAGTGGAATGAAACGCTCAAGAAAGCTTCTACGTGCATTGGAAATTGGAACGCCATAATTGATCAATTGTTCATCCCAAATCTGCAGGGCCTCTTCATCAAAACGACGCACCTCCATGAATTTCTTCAATAAACGATTGCGCTGTGAAAGTGCTCGATTGTATTGAATCAAATGATTGAGGTATTCTTTGTCAAACTGCGAGATGATTAAATCAAGAAATCTTCTCCTGCGCTCGCTGCCTTCATGAATCAATTCTGAATCCGACGGACTGATCATGACCAAAGGAATTAGACCAATGTGTTCTGACAATTTCTCGTACAGCTTTTTGTTCCGTTTGAACTGTTTTTTCTGCCCTTTTTTATACCCACAATAAATGTTGTCCGATTTATCATCTCGCTCAAAATCGCCTTGTAGCATAAAAAATGTTTCTTCCTTTTTTACCAATTGGGCATCTATGGGATTAAAGTAACTTTTGCAAAAAGCCAAATAATGAATGGCATCCAAGAGATTCGTTTTTCCTTGGCCATTATCTCCCAAAAAACAATTGATATTTGGAGAGAAATCGAGATTCAATTCCGCGTAATTCTTAAAGTTAATGAGCTGCAAATGCTTTAACCACATAAAAGCAAAAATAGGTATTGAAATCTGCTTCACCTCCTCAAAAAAGCAGCAAAAAAAGATTTAAAAAAAACTTACTTTTGCGCACTTGTAAAAAGTGTACAATGGCTAAAAATAGAGAAGAAGAAGTAATTGTCGACGTAGAAGAGGTTTACAGCAAAACAGAAACCTTTATCAATGACAACAAAAACATATTGAGTGGTATTGTGATTGCGTTGATTGTTTTGATTGGTGGATATTTCTCCTATCAAAACTTTTACATCGCTCCATTGCAAGAAGAAGCTCAGGAAGAAATGTTCATGGCTGAAAAGTACTTTGCCATAGACTCTATGAATTTAGCCATTTACGGCGATGGAGTGTATGCCGGTTTTCTAGAGATTACTGACAATTACAGTGGAACAAAAGCAGGAAATTTAGCACATTACTACCTTGGGATTGCGTTTTTGCGCACGGGTCAATTTGAGGCGGCCATTAAGGAATTAAAGGATTTTGACGGTGAGGATGAAATGTTAGGCCCATTGGCTATTGGCGTCATGGGTGATGCTTTCATGGAGTTGGGTGACTTGAATCAAGCTGTAGACCATTATGAAGACGCTGCATCGTACAGAGATAATGAATTTACCTCGCCAATGTTTTTGAAAAAGGCAGCTGCAACCCACGAAATTTTGGGCAATTATACTGATGCATTGGATCACTACAATACGATCAAAGAGGAGTACAAGAATTCGGCAGAGGCAGCCAATGTAGAAAAGTTCATCGCCAAGGCAGAAGCCTTGATTCAATAAATGTCAAGCCAAGAGAAGAATCTTTCAGAATACAAAAGCAGAGAGGTCGCAGATGCTAGCGACATGAAAATCGGCATTCTTGTATCTGAATGGAACCAAGACATCACCTTCAACTTACTCAATGGTGCCAAGTCTACCTTATTGAAGCATGGCCTCCTAGAAGAAAATCTACTCATCGAGCAAGTACCTGGCAGCTATGAATTGGTCATCGGCGCCCAATTGATGTTGGAAAACACTAGTCTTGATGCAGTCATATGCTTGGGCTGTGTCATTCAAGGCGAAACCAAGCACTTTGATTTTGTGTGCGATGCAGTTTCTCAAGGCATCAAAGATGTTTCTCTAAAGTACAATAAACCAGTAGTTTTCGGTGTACTCACCGACAACAACAAACAACAGAGCATCGATAGAAGTGGTGGAATATTGGGCAATAAAGGCGATGAGGCAGCCATTACAGCCATTCAAATGGTAGAGCTTCAAAAAAGACTGAGAAACAGATAATCACTGTTTCGTTTTCACATTATCCCATTGCTTGATCTGCCAATTCGTGCTGACCTCACATAATAAATTTCCTTCTTTGTCTTTCAAAGGAATGTTGCATTTAACATAAACTACACCATTCTTTTCTAAAGGAATCAATACGGTATCCTGAAAAGTTTGATCGTTCATCTCAAAGGTGGCAGTAGCGTTGGTTCGACCCTGATAATGGTAACTTACCTGAAGAGACTCCATGATAATTCTGTACTTCCCTAAACCAGATTTGTACAACAAGAGCAATCCTGATGCATATTCAGCAGCAGTGGCCATGGCGCAGGCATGCAAGCCTTTTAAATGATTGAGGTTCGACTTTTTGTAAGGCAAGCTCACCTCAACTTTTTGGGTATCAATCGAGGTTATTTTTAGATCGTGAGGCTTATTGAAAGGGATGTAGCGGTGCAGCAGAAAATTCAATTTCCACAAGTTCCAAGAAGAATGCCGGGCCTTTTTGATCAATCCTTCAATATCCATGAGTAATTTAGTTTTGCTTATCAAAGCTATGCAAATGACAGAGGATGACCGAAAAGTTCTTAAAGGAAAGTTAGAAGGACAGATTCCTACATTGACTTCAGAAATTGAAGAATTGAAGGAACTTACCAAGCCAATCGCTCCAGAAAACGCCATTGGTAGAATCAGCAGAATGGATGCCATCAACAACCGTAGCGTCAATATAGCGGCCTTACAAAAGGCAGAGATAAGATTGCGTGCACTTAAAGATGCTTTGAGCAATGTAGATCAAGCAGAATTTGGCATTTGTGTTCGTTGCAAATCCACCATTCCAATTGGTCGATTATTGCTACGTCCACAAAGTAAATCTTGTGTCAACTGTGCGCATTAATCATCTAGATAACTATTCATTTAAGCTATTTAGAATAGTACCTTTGTGCCCTAATTTTTAAAAAGAGACAGATGTCAAAAGTGATCAAAGGAAATAATGTAAAGGTGCATTACACTGGAACATTGGAAGACAAAACAGTATTTGATTCTTCACGCGAGCGCGAACCGCTTGAGTTTACAGTTGGAGCAGGACAAATGATCGCCGGTTTTGACAAAGCGGTTGAAGGCATGCAAATTGGAGAAAGCAAAGAAGTGACCATTCCTGCCAAGGAGGCCTATGGAAAACGACAAGATGAAGCCATCATCAGTGTACCCAAAACACAATTACCAGAAGGCTTAGAGGCTAAGGAAGGCATGCAATTGGAAGCTGCATCACCAGATGGCAGAAAACAACTTCTTGTCATTACAGAAGTGAAAGAAGAAGAGGTTGTCCTTGATGGAAACCATCCCCTTGCAGGAAAGGACCTCACTTTTGACATTGAATTGATGGAAATTCATTAACCAAAAATTGAAGAACGATCAAAACCGAAAGTTAGCTTTCGGTTTTTTTATTGACTTTTTTTAGACGGCCTTCTTTTTTTAAAGATTGGGTAATGATCCACTCCAACTGCCCATTGGTACTCCTAAACTCATCGGTAGCCCATTTTTCCACCGCTTTCAACACATCTTCATTCAAGCGTAAAGCAAATGCTTTCTTTTTTGACATGAATTACTTTTTCTCCATTAACACTACGATCTGAGCTCCATGATGGCTTAAAGAAATAGCCTTCCATCCTTCGATGGCTTGACTATTTAATCGTTCTTCAAACTTTTGTTGAGTCTCAAATACTCCTTTCTTAACTATTTTATATCGATCCATAATTATTGATTCAATGTTCCTGTATTGATCACAGGTGATGCGTCCTTATCGGCGCATAAGACCGTCATCAGATTGCTTACCATGGCGGCTTTTTTGTCCTCGTCCAATTGAATGATTTGTCGCTTGCCGAGTTGAGTAATGGCTTCTTCAACCATCCAAACAGCCCCTTCTACGATTTTCATACGTGCTGCAACGATGGCTGTGGCTTGTTGTCTTCTTAACATGGCACTGGCGATCTCAGGTGCATACGCAAGGTAACCTATTCTTGCCTCTAAAACTTCTATACCTGCAATGGCCAAACGCTCTGACACCTCTTTTTCCATGTTTTCGTTGACTTCTTCCATGCCACTTCTCAAGGTTACTTCCGTTTCTTCATCGTCAAAGTTGTCGTAAGCATACATGCCGGCCAACTTACGCACTGCTGCATCTGTTTGTACGCGCACAAAATTCTCGTAGATATCTACTTCAAAAGCCGCTTTGTAAGTGTCTTTCACCCTCCAAACAAGAATAACGCTAATGTTGATCGGATTGCCCAATTTGTCATTCACCTTCAAGCGCTCACTGTCAAAGTTGCGTGCGCGCAATGAAATGTTTTTCTTCACAAAAAATGGATTGACCCAATAAAAACCATGTTCTTTTACTGTGCCTTTGTATTCACCAAATAAGGTCAATACTCTTGATCCATTGGGGTACAAGAAGAAAAATCCAATGCTCAAAAAGAGAACGAGCACAAAAAGGACGATCGATAATGGTGAATTGAAGAGAACGATGATGGAAACCCCGCCTGTGATCAATGTAAGTATCATGAAAAGCATCGTATAGCCAGACATGGGTTTTGTTTCTTTTTCGTGTTTCATTTTATATAGTTTTAATTTGATATTATTTTGATATCACAAATATATCAAATATTTTTGCTTTAGCCATGAAAATACATCTGCGGTCAGAATCGATTATCTTTGGTAAGAAATAAACTTTACTGGCATGTGTTACGATGCAGAAGCGCAATTAAAGGCACAATTGAAACGGGCTGAAAGGGAGCATCAAGCTCCAGCAGACGTGCTTTATTTGAAACAAATCATCCAACGCCTGGAGAACTATTTCCATGTTTCAGGCTTCAGCCATCCAACAATGGCAGTGTATACTGCTGAGCAGCCCTTGCGGCCACAGCCCATGCGTTGGGGACTCATTCCACATTGGACAAAATCTTTCGAAGATGCCATCAAACGATGGAACAATTCCTTGAATTGCCGGGCTGAGAGCATGTTTGAGAAAGCCTCTTTTCGGAATTTGGTCTATAAAACCCGCTGTGTGATTCCAGTCAATGCCTTTTATGAACACCATCATGCTCAAGGGAAGACTTTTCCGTACCACATTTCCATGAAAAATGATGCAGTTTTTTATTTGGGTGGATTGTGTGCCAAATGGGTAGATCACCAAACGAATGAAGTGCTCGACACCTTTACCATCATTACCACCAAAGGCAATGAATTGCTTGCGGAAATACACAACAATCCTAAGATGGCGGAAGCAAGAATGCCCTTGATCATCGAAGAAGAAAGCATTGAGCAATGGTTGGATCCTGCATTGAAAAAAGAGGCCATTGAGGCCCTAATTACTTCTTATCCTGCAGAGAAAATGCAAGCGCATACCGTTCGGCGTTTAAGGGGTAAGTTTGCCCTTGGAAATGTGGAAGCGGCCAATGCACCCTTTCATTATGAAGAACTCAATACCTTATTATAGATGAACCCAGACATAAGCATTGAAGATTTCAAACACAAGATTGCGTTGAATGTACGTTTTATGGATTTAGATGCCCTCAGGCATGTAAACAACGGACGTTACCTGAATTTCTTAGAAGAAGCTCGAATTGCCTATTCACAAGAACGCTTGGATTTATTCAATTCCATCGAAGAGTTTAATGTGGTGGTGGCACGCATAGAAATTGATTTTATCAGTCCCATACTTTTTGGTGAGGAAGTGGGCGTTTATACCCGCATTTCAAAAATGGGCACCAAGAGTTTCAATTTTGAAAGCATCATTACAGCCACAAGTAAATCCAAGAAGGAGCGCATTGCGGCGCATGCCAACCAAACCATTGTGGCTTTTGACCCAAAAATCAATCGAAGCATAGTGATTCCTGAAAAAATCAAAGAGCAGATTAGAGTGATCGAGAAGATTGACTAGAACTACTTCGCAATATTTACCGCTCGCTTTTCGCGGATCACTGTCACTTTTACTTGACCAGGATAGGTCATTTCGGTTTGGATTTTTTGTGCGATGTCGTACGAAATGCGGTCTGCCTCGGCATCACTTATCTTCTCACTTTCCACAATTACACGCAATTCTCTGCCTGCTTGAATGGCAAAAGCTTTTTCCACACCTTGATGCGACATGCCTAAAGTCTCCAACTCTTTGATGCGGTTAATGTAAGATTCTACAATTTCCCTTCTTGCTCCAGGACGTGCACCAGAAACGGCATCACAAACCTGAACGATGGGTGAAATCAAGGTCGTCATTTCTATTTCATCATGATGAGCACCTATGGCGTTGCAGACTTCTGCCTTCTCTTTGTATTTCTCAGCCAACTTCATGCCCAACAATGCGTGCGGCAATTCGGGCTCATCGTCTGGCACTTTGCCAATGTCGTGCAGCAAACCAGCACGCTTGGCTATTTTGGCATTCAAGCCCAATTCTGAGGCCATGGTGGCACATAAATTGGCCACTTCTCTTGAGTGTTGCAATAGGTTCTGTCCATAAGAAGAACGGTATTTCATGCGGCCTACCATGCGAAGCAATTCTGGGTGCAAACCATGGATGCCTAAATCAATGCATGTTTTCTTGCCAGTATCAATAATTTCTTCGTTGAGTTGTCTTTGTGTCTTGCGCACCACTTCCTCAATACGGGCAGGGTGTATCCTTCCGTCGGAGACCAATTGGTGCAAGGCAAGGCGAGCAGTTTCCCTTCGAATGGGATCGAAACAGGAAAGGATAATGGCTTCAGGGGTATCGTCCACGATAATTTCAACACCAGTAGCTGCCTCCAAAGCTCGAATGTTTCTTCCTTCTCTACCAATGATGCGGCCTTTCATGTCGTCAGAATCAATGTTGAAAACAGAAACAGCATTGTCGATGGCTTGTTCGGTTGCTACACGTTGAATGGTTTGGATCACCACTTTTTTGGCTTCTTGATTTGCATTGATCTTGGCCTCTTCCACGGTGTCTTTGATGTGCACCATGGCTTCTGTCTTGGCCTCGTCTTTCAGTACCTCAATCAATTGTTCCTTGGCATCAGCAGCAGACATGCCTGAGACCTTTTCTAACATTTCTACTTGCTTACGGTAGTTTTTCTCCAGCGCTTCTTTTTGCTTGTCGGCAACTTCAATTTGTTTCTCTAAATGCCCTTTTTGGGCTTTATAATCTTTCTCGCGCTTATTGTTCTCGTGCAATTTGTTGTTGAGGGTCGTTTCTTTTTGCTTTACCCTATTTTCAGCATCCGACATTTTCTTTTCACGCTGAACAATGGTTTTTTCATGCTCCTCTTTCAGCTGCAGAAATTTTTCCTTGGCTTGTAAGATTTTGTCCTTTTTGATGACTTCCGCTTCTGCTTTGGCTTCCTCGATGATGGCATCTGCTTTCTTTTCGCTTCCCTTCTTGATGAGCACAAACGCAATGCCTGCTCCTAATCCAATGCCCACAACGGCTCCAATAATTAATTCTAATATCTCCATGTTTACTTTATAAAAAATAAAAACCCGTACAATCTGTTGGTCTGAGTAAACTCCTAAAAAAAGGATCTGAATTCCTCCGGACAATGCAAACTTCCAACGTCTTCCTTTCAGAAAATCACCACGAATGTGGATAAGTAAGGCCTGTTTTTATCATCGCTAAGGGAAACTCATGTTATAAATAACGTTGAGTTTACCAAACATAACAAACTGTACGGGCAGTTTTGTTGACCTAATGGTCTTGTATAAAGAACGCTACAACCTCTCTTCTAGAAGTTGATCCAATGCTTCCAATTGTGTTATCACTCCAGAATCTTCAATGATCGTTTTCTCCTCCAAATCCAAACTTTGAGTAGCAAAATGCAAGGCACTCATGGCCAATAAATCTTGCTTATCACGCACTGAATAATTCTGCTCATAATCTTTTATCATCTTCTCGATGGCCTTTACGGCTTTGCGAATCCCTTCCTCTTCCTCTTGCCTCACAGTCATCGGATAAATCCGCCCTGCAATGTTCACTTTTATGGATAGGTCTTTCATCAATTTATTGATTCAGTTGAGCAATACACTTGTCCACCTCCCGCACGATTTCATTGACCTTCAGCTTAATTTCACGATTATCGCCTTCCTTTCCTCCTGCTGCAATCCGCAAAATTTTGTTCTTCTCTATCAATCCTTCAATTTCACGGTCTTTTAAAGCCAGTTGCTGTTGATCTCTCTCACAAGTAGATCGCAATTCTTCCAATTCTTTCTTCAATGCATTTCGCTGCTCAATAAGTGCTTTTACCTTGCTTTCTACAGCATTTACCAACGCACTAAATTCTGCCATTACTAAGAAAAATTTTGATCTATAACAAAGCTAAACATTTTTTAATCTTGGGCTAAGATTTACATTATAATAAGTCGCGCTTGGATAGATTTGCACTTTTTTGGTTCGAATGTTGTTTTCCCGATACTATGAATAAATCCTTCTTGTTTTTATTGCTCGCTTATACACTGCGATTTTCACTATCTGCCCAAGCGTACGACCCTGACTATTTTAGATCACCGCTTAACATCCCGCTGCTTTTGTCAGGCAATTTTGCGGAATTGCGTTCCAATCATTTTCATGCCGGCATCGACATTAAGACAGAGGGTGTAGAAGGGAAAAAGGTCTATGCCGCTGCAGAAGGTTATGTGAGCAGAATAAAGATTTCCCCATATGGCTATGGGAAAGCCATTTACATCACACATCCAAATGGCTACACCACAGTCTATGGCCACTTAAAAAAATTCAGTAATCGCATTGAAAAAGTCGTGAAAGCAGAACAATACCGCAGGAAGTCATTCAGTGTTCAGCTGTTCCCATCGCCCTTTAGTTTGTCAGTCGAGAAAGGAGAAATCATTGCCTATTCTGGCAATACTGGTGGCTCAGGTGGACCACATTTGCATTTTGAAACGCGAGAAACTAAATCAGAGCATCCTGTCAATCCGCTATATTTTGGATTTGATGTGAAAGATCACCGTAAACCGGAGATTCGTGCCATTACTTTTTATCCCCAGGATGACAAATCTGTTGTGAATGGCTTTACCAAAAGTAAGCGGTACAAGGTTCAAGGAAGTAATGGAAACTACAGTATTCCTTACCCCATCAAATTGAAGGGATCTTTCGGTGTAGGCATCGAAGCCATAGATCGCATGGACTTAACCTCCAATACTTATGGAATACACAACATTCAGCTTTACTTCGATGAAGAGTTGATCTTCGAGCAGCAAATCGATAAATATGCCTTTCATGAAGACCGTTACTTAAATACCCTCATCGACTATGAGACTTACATTAAATACAGGAGAAGGGTTCAGAAGAGTTTCAAAGAAGTAGGAAATAAATTAGGAATTTATAAAACCCTAGTCAATAATGGCATTTTTAGGATAGATGATCAAGAAGAGCATGCCCTCAGGTATGTACTAACCGATGTTGAAAACAATAAAAACAGTTTGAAGATCCAATTGATCGGCGATCCAAATCAATTGATCAAGACGCAATCAGAACTAAAGCCCAAGGCAATTAAATTCTTCTCCTACAACCAAAGAAATACTTTTCTCAAAGACGAAATTTTGGTGGATTTACCCAAAGGTGTTTTGTACAACGACCTTTATTTTGAATACCACAAGGGAGATATCCTACCCAAAACAATTAGCCCATTGTACCAGATTCACAACCATTTCACTCCCTTGCACAATTATTTCAATTTAAGCATTAAAATGAAGGGCCTTTCTACCAAGGAGCGTCAAAAAGCGTTGATTGTGAGCACCACCGATGGTAAGTCATTGTATGCTGAAGGCGGAAAATGGAGCGGGGATAATTTGAGTGTTCGAACAAGGAGTTTTGGAGGGTATGCAGTAGCCTTAGACACTGTGCCGCCAAGCATAAAATCTGTAAATATATCTCCTGGTGCAAACATGCGGGGAAAATGGTCCATTATGCTAAAAATCAATGATAATCTTTCGGGCATTGCATCTTATACTGCAAGTGTTGATGGAGAATGGATTTTGATGGAGTACGATGCCAAAAAACACTTACTCGTTCATTATTTTGATGATCGAATTTCAGCAGGAAAGCATCAATTTAAATTAACTGTAAAGGACAAGGTGGGAAATGAAACCGTTTACGAAAGTTCATTTCAGCGTTAACATCCATTAGTAATGCATTTGAGTCCACTGTGCTAACTTTGAAATATGATTAAATTCAAATTACTTTTTCTTTTAACACTAGTAAGTGCATTTGGCAAGCTCAATGCACAAGAGGGAAAAGGAGAATTGATTCAATTTTCAGGTGTGGCTGTTTCAAATGATAGCCTCAATCCATTGCCCTTTGTAACTATTCTAGTGAAAAATACAGCACGTGGAACTACAAGTGACTATTATGGTTATTTCTCTTTTGTGGCAAAGAAAAATGACACTCTAATTTTCTCATCAATCGGTTACAAAGATTCTGAGTATGTGATACCCGATAGTTTAATTGGAAACCGATATTCACTTATTCATGCGATGTATAGAGATACGGTAAATCTAAAACCTGTTAATGTTTACCCATGGCCAACACCTGAGCAATTTAAAGAAGCTTTTTTAGCATTAGATATACCAGACGATAATCTAGAAATTGCGAGAAAAAATCTTTCTCCTGAATTGTTGGCTGCAAAAGCAGAAGCTATGCCTATGGGGGGGAGTCTAAATTTTAAATGGCAAAATCAACAAAGAGCGAGTCAATTGTATTATGCTGGACAATATCGCCCAATGCGCATCTTCGACCCTATAGCATGGTCAAAGTTTATACAAGCCTGGAAAAATGGCGACTTTAAACGAAAAGATAAAAAATAGTCATTACTTTATTTTTTAATACTTTCGGACAAACGCACTACCTTGATCAAGAAACTGCTTTTGAGCTTTCGATTCCTGCTGTTCCTGTTTGGGTCATTGAGTATTGCATTCATCCTATTGGCCTTTACAGACTTACCTTACAAAGCTTATGCAGATCTTGCCACTCCAGAATCTAAACTGCAAACAGCACCCGACTATATCGTAGTAATGGGAAGCGATGGAATTCCTTCCCCGTCAGGTTTGTTGGCCACCTATTATGGCATAAAAAAAGCACAGAGTTTTCCAAAAGCGAAAATTGTGCTTGCGCTACCTGCCTTGACTTCTAAGGATGAACAATTGACAATCATGAAAGAGGAGTTCATGGACAAAGGAATTTCCGAAGAAAGCATCCTTTTTGAATATCGAGGGCACAATACTTTTAGTCAAGTTAAGGGCATTAAAGAAATGATCAATGATCAAAATGCTCCCCTCTTAATTGTATCCAAACCTGAGCACATGTACCGCTGCATAGCTACCTTTAAAAAAGCTGGTTTTAGCAATGTTGGAGGACATCCTACTTTTGAAAGCCCATCCGAAGAGGAGTTACTTAAGACTGATGATAAAAAAGTCTGGGCAGAAAACAATTTATCACTCCGCTATAATTTATGGAGTTACATGCAATACGAAATCCGTGTCTTGAGAGAATACACAGCAATAGCCTATTATTGGTTCAATGGATGGATTTAAGCTTCAAAGAAGTTTTTCTCCTCAATGGCCAACTTTCTCAAAATGGGTGAACAGCGGTAGCGCTCTTCATGGTATTCATCAAACAACTCATCCAAGGCATTGATACATGTTTTAATGCCCAACTCGTCTGCCCAGCGTAACAATCCTTTAGGATAATTGACGCCATTGGTCATGGCCAGATCAATGTCTTTCGCATCAGCGATTTGCATGTGAAGCGTATCTGCTGCTTCATTGATTAACATAAATAATATGCGTTGAAAAATCCTTTCTTTCAATGCTTGATCTTTAGAAGGCTCTGGCTTCATGACTCCTTCGGTATAAATGTAATAACCCTGTCCAGACTTACGTCCGAAATAACCAGCCTCTTTCAAACGTTTCTGAGTGAAGGAAGGTTTGTATCTAGCATCAAAATAAAAGGCAGTGAAGACAGTTTCAGAAACTGTGTAATTGACATCATTACCTATAAAATCCATCAATTCAAAAGGACCCATACGAAAACCGCCGATGGTTTTCAAGGCATCATCAATCGTGGCAAAATCGGCCACACCTTCCTCGTATATGCGCAATGCCTCTCCGTAAAAGGGTCTGGCGACTTTATTAACGATAAAGCCGGGGGTGTCCTTCGCTTTCACTACTGTTTTGCCCCAAGAAGCGATAATGTCCATGGTCTGTTTCAAAATGCCTGCATCTGTTTGAATGGCAGGAATCACCTCTACCAATTTCATTAATGGTGCTGGATTAAAGAAATGGATGCCAATGAATCGACCTGCTTGCTTTAAGCAAGCAGCCAAAGAGGCTATGGATAAGGAAGAGGTGTTCGAAGCAATGATGCAATTCTCCGATACGATTGATTCCAATTCGGTGAACACCTTGTGTTTGATGTCTAAATTCTCCACAATGGCCTCAATCACTAAATCGGCTTCCTTTAATTCATTTAGAGAGTTCGTATAGTTAATGTTTTTCAAAATACTATCTTTCTTGCCGTCGTCTATCCTACCCTTTTCCACCAAACGGTTCAGGATCAAACTTAATTTTTCTGCACTCTTCTTAATTGCTTCCGAATTCAGATCATATACCTCTACTTGATGTCCTGCTGTTGCTGCCACCTGAGCGATTCCACTACCCATGGTTCCACATCCAATTATTCCAATGTTCATGCCTTTTATTTTAGTACGGTGTAAAATTAAGGGCTGTAGCTGACAATCCCTTCATCATGCCCGATAGTTTATTTGGGAATCTTTAATACGGCATGATCATTGAAAGTATTATTTTAGCAAAAAAGAACTCATGAGAATACTATTGATCCTTTTTCTAGTTGCATTTATTGCACCCTGTCAAGCCAAAGTCAGCAATTCATCAGAAAAAATCACATTACAGTCTAATAACAAGCAGGCTTCCTTTCCGGGTGGAAAGGAGGAGTTAAAAAAATGGTTGAGAGAAAACACAAACTATCCTGAAGAGGCCAAACGCTATGGCTCTATATTGGTCACTTTTACAGTAAAAAAGAATGGCAAACTAGATGATTTTGCTGTAAAGAAAGGGGTTAGCGAGTTTCTAGACTATGCTGCAGTGCAAATATTGAAAGGCATGCCAAAATGGGAACCCGCCACTAAAAACGGTAAAGCTGTGGACTCTGAAACGCAGGTTTCCGTTAAATTCACCCCGCAGGATCAGAAGTAAGTCCTATTTTCCTTTGAAATTAGGTTTTCTCTTCTCCAAAAAAGCGGCTACACCTTCTGTGTAATCTTCGGTCTTGCTTGCTTCAATTTGCAACTTTGATTCAAGTGTCAATTGTTCGTCAAGCGTATTGTTCAATGACTGATTGAAAGCTTCTTTTGTAAGGCTCAAGCCTTTGGTAGGCATATGAGCCAGTTTTGTAGCCAATTTATCTAATTCCTGCTTAAAGGAGACCTCTGGAATTGCTTTATAGATCATTCCCATTGCTTCAGCTTCTTTCGCTTCCACTGCATCTCCAAGCATGGCAAGGGCATTGGCTTTCTGAAAGCCAATTAATCGTGGCAGAAAAAATGTTCCTCCACTGTCTGGAATCAAACCGATGGCACTGAACGCTTGAATAAATTTCACTCCTTCTTTGGCAATGACAATGTCACAAGCCAAAGCAATATTTGCTCCAGCTCCTGCAGCTACACCATTTACTGCAGCTACAATTGGTTTAGGATTGATTCGAATCTTTTGAATGATAGGACCGTAATGTTCGTCCAATATTTTTTGAAATCCAGGATTCAGTTTTTCATCGGTTACCTCCACCAAATCTTGCCCTGCACAAAATGCTTTGCCCTCACCTGTCAACACAACTACCCTAACCTCTTTATCTTGACCTGCTTCATCCAATGATTGCTGAAGTTCTAAGGCCATTGCACGGTTAAAACTGTTAAAACTTTTAGGACGGTTGAGAGTAATTTTACATACTCCACTGTTTTTTTCTACAATTAGGTTACTCATTACTTTAGGCATTTAAAATAATCAAAAGGCTCGTGGCAATCTTCACATTGAAAGAGTGCTTTACAAGCCGTTGAACCAAAACGACTGACCATTTTGGTATTCATGGATCCACAATTGGTGCATTTTATCATGTGTGGCTTACCCACCAAAGCATCTTTATCAGCAGTGGCTTCTAGAGGTGCTGCAATGCCATATTTTTCTAAAGCTGTTCTTCCTCTGGGTGTTATCCAGTCTGTGGTCCAAGCAGGACTAAGGATAAGTTTTATTACGGCTGATAAATCTTGTGCTTTGAAGGCGGCTTTGATGTCATCACCGATTGTGTCCATGGCAGGACAGCCAGAATAAGTAGGTGTAATGCTGATAATGTATTGTCCACCGTCTTGGTCTACTTTTCTTACAATGCCCATGTCCATGATGGAAAGCACAGGAATTTCGGGATCGCTCACTGATCTCAGAATGTCTTCAATTTCAGGATCAGCTATTTGCATTTACCACTGCATATTTGGATAAGCCCTTTGCATGTATTGAAATTCTGCAAGAATGTATCCCATGTATTCTGTATGACGGCCTGTCTTGCCTCCATATTGGAAGGTTGTTTTCTCGGGCAATTCAATATTGGATTCATTCAGCACTTCTTTAACTTTTTCCAGGTAAACAGGCTTCAATTCACCTAAATCAGGGCCTACGCTCATCTCAGCTATCAATGTCTCTGTTTCTGTTGGTTCGAAAAGCTCCATGCTGTATCTCCACAAAAATCCCATTGCCTCAGAAAGTCGTTTATTGCTTTCATCAGTTCCATCGCCCAATCGTTTCATCCATGTGGATGAAAAATCAACATGGTAATCTACTTCTTTTATGGATTTATGTGCGATGGCAGAAATACGTTCATTTTTGCTCGACATGAGTTCCTTCAGTAGCAGCTGATGATAAACGTCAAATAAAAACTGTCGACAAATCACATAGGCAAAGTCTCGATTGGGCTGTTCTACCAGCAAAGCATTCTTGTATTCATGCTCCATCCGCAACATGGCCACCGAATCTTCAGTTGCACCATTGCCCATGATCTCAGCGGCATATTGAAAGTAATTCCTCACTTGCCCAAAAAGGTCTAAGGAAATATTGGTCATGGCGATGTCTGTTTCTAACTCAGGCCCATGTCCACAAAGCTCGCCCAATCGTTGGCCCAAGATGGTTGGATTGTCTCCTAAAAGCATTAAATAATCTGAAAGTGCTTTTTGCTCCATTACATATGTTTTAATTCGTCAGGTAAATTGTAAAAAGTAGGATGACGGTATACTTTGTCTTTTGCAGGCTCAAACAATTCGCCTGATTTCTCAGGATTTGATGCTGTAATGTGCTTCGATTCTACTACCCATACACTCACACCTTCTTGGCGTCGTGTGTAAACATCACGGGCATTTTGAATTGCCATCTCCGCATCTGCTGCATGCAAGCTTCCTGCATGTCTATGGTCCAATCCGTTTTTACTTCGGATAAATATTTCCCAAATGGGCCAATCTTTATTCATAGTGATTGAATTTGATTTATTTAAGCGATTTTACTCACCTTTCGTTCAGCTTGTTTCTTAGCATGTACAAGGGCAGCTTCTCTAACCCAAGCACCATTGTCCCAAGCATTGTTTCTATCTTCCATTCTCTTTCGGTTGCAAGGCCCATTGCCTTTTACAACATCCCAAAACTCAGCCCAGTCAATCTCTCCAAAATCATATCCACCTTTATCATCGTTCCACTTCAAATCTGGATCTGGTATCGTTAAGCCTAGGATTTCTGCTTGCGGTACTGTTTGGTCTACAAACTGTTGTCTTAGCTCATCGTTGGTCTTCTTCTTAATTTTCCACTTCATAGACTGTTCGGTGTTCGGAGAATCTTCATCCCTCGGGCCAAACATCATCAATGATGGCCACCAAAAACGATTCAATGCATCTTGTGCCATGTGCTTTTGTGCCTCAGTACCGTTAGCAAGGGCAAGCATGATCTCATAGCCTTGACGTTGATGGAAACTTTCTTCTTTACATATTCTCACCATAGCTCTTGCATAAGGTCCATATGAAGTCTTCGTCAACATGACTTGATTTATGATGGCAGCACCGTCTACCAACCAACCTACTGCACCCATATCTGCCCATGTTAGGGTAGGATAGTTGAATATGGAAGAATACTTGGCTGTGCCATCCAGCAATTGCTCCACCAACTCATCTCGGCTAATGCCTAAGGTTTCTGCAGCACTGTATAAATACAATCCATGTCCTGCCTCATCTTGCACCTTGGCAAGCAATGCCACTTTTCTCCTCAATGAGGGCGCGCGACTAATCCAGTTGCCTTCGGGCAACATTCCAACAACCTCTGAATGGGCATGCTGAGATATTTGTCTGATGTGTGTTTTACGGTATTTTTCAGGCATCCAATCTTTCGCTTCGATGTTTTCTCCACGATCAATTCTTGCTTGAAATTCTTCTTCTAATTTGATGCTAATATTTTCCATACTATGTGTTTAACAATCAAAATCAACTATTAGTTCTTCTGTTTTTGGAATAGATTGGCATGTCAATATATACCCCTGCTCTACTTCTTCTTTTTCCAATGCGTAATTCACTTCCATCTCAACTTCGCCCTTCTTTAACAAGGCTTTACATGTACAACAAACACCGCCTTTGCAGGCATATGGTAAATCTGCATTGTTTCTCAAGGCTGCATCCAATATGTTTTCACCACCTCTCGACATGCTAAAGTTAGATCGAGTGCCATTATTAATGATGGCCACATTGCTCATTTCACCATTTAAAACAATAATTTTCTTTTTCTTATTGCCTGGTGTATTGAACAATTCGAAATGAATCTTCTTTTCGTCGACACTTTTTTGCATCAAATAATCTCTAATTAAGAAAATCATTTCGTTAGGACCACAGATAAAGTAATCGTCGATAGAGTTGATGTCTAAAAGGATGTTAAAAATGGAGTCTAATTTCTCCTCGCTAATTCTTCCATTAAACAATGGTGAATCGCGCTCTTCTTGTGTTAAAAAATGATACAACTCAAACCGATTGATGTATTTGTTTTTTAATCCCTCAATTTCTTCCTTTAAGATGATGGACTGAACAGTACGATTAAAGTAGAATAAGCTAAATGTGCTTTCTTTCTCTTGCTCTAAATGTGTTTTAATAATAGAGTGAATGGGTGTAATGCCACTCCCTGCAGCAAATGCGACATAATTCTTCTTTTGATCACTGATGGGTTGAAAAAATCTACCATTGGGTGGCATAACCTCTAAAACGTCACCAGGCTTCAACACATCATTGGCATAGGTAGAAAAACGACCATCTTCGATTTTTTTGACAGCTACTTGCCAAGTATTGTCCAATGGACTTGAACACAATGAATAGGATCGTCTTACCTCTTCTCCATTTATTTCTGCCTTTAAAGTAAGGTATTGACCTTGAGAATATTCGAACAATTCTGCAAGTTCATCCTCAATGTCAAAAGTGAGTACAGAACATTCATTTGTTGTTTTTTGAATGTCCTTCAATCGTATCGGGTAAAACTGTTGCGCCATCTTCTATTTGTGTCTTACAAAATTAACTATTGTGAGTTTTTAAATAATGATAAAGGTCATACTCATCCAATCAGTGACTCACCATCAAGATTAGTGGTCAGGAAATCAGTCATGACCTCAAAATATGGGAGAATTTTTTCATAGCCTGTAGCAACTTGTTCAACAAAATCATCAGCAAGCACTTCATTGTCTGTGAATTGATGTATGGTGTAAAAACTTTTGTATCGAAGCAAGTCAATGTTAGGGTCCTCTTTATCGAATCCCCTGGGGACTGATTTCAATTGTTCGCCCAGTAATTCCCCATAAAAATCCTTAAATCCCTTCTCTTTAAGTACTTTTCTTAATGGACTAGGATCCATTTCAATGTGCCGTCTAATGCGTTCAAGATCTTCTTTATTAGGTTGGTAAAATCCGCCTCCGATCATTGTGTTGCCCGGCTCAATGCTAAAATAATAACCTCCCCTTCGATCATCTCCTGCCCTTCTATAGGATCCGCTTCGGTTTGTTTTGTAAGGCTCTTTATTTTTTGAAAAGCGAACATCTCTATATATACGAAAGAGACTTTTCTTTCCAGAAACCGTTTCAATTTTGTCGAAGGAATCCATCCGTTCTAGCAATTGTTCAGCAAAAACGATCATTTCTTCGTTTGACTGCTGGTATTCATTTTTATTTTCTTGAAACCAATCTCGATTGTTATTCTTCTTTAGTTTCTTCAGAAAGTTCAGGGTTATTTCCATGAATATTATACTTTAATGGGGAGTTGAAATTACTAAATTTGAAACGCAAAATGTTCTTGCAAATCTCACTATTGCTCAATCATTGGAAATAGAATTTAAAAGTCGTCTTGAAAGTTTCGAAAACACTTTGTGGGATATCCATTTTAAAGTGCCAAAAGAACATGCAGCTGCATTCATCCAAGGCAAGGATAGACGAATAGTTTGTGTCATTAATAAGTCATTGAGGTTCCATTGTGCATTGATGCCAAACCCTGAAGGATGGTTCATCGTGATGAACAAATCCAAGATCAAAAAACTAGGTCTAAAAATCGGTAACCTTGCCCATCTAAGTATACGAAAAGATGTATCTGAATATGGAATGCCAATGCCCGATGAATTCAGATCTTGTTTAGAAGCAGACCAACTTGCGAGTAGATATTTTGAAGAATTGACAGCCGGCAAAAAACGCAACCTCATCTATATTGTGAGCAAGGTAAAAAGCAGTGACATCAGAATACATCGTTCTTTGGCAGTTCTTGATCACATTGTTCGAGAGAATGGCAAACTTGATTTCAAAAAGTTGAATGAATTAATTAAAGAGTACAATCAACGTAACAAGATTTAGTTACGTAAAATGCCCTATATTCTAGAACTATAAACTTTTTTAAAGAAATAGATGTATATACATGTAATTTGAAATATTATCCTCATCTTTGCCAAAAATTTTAAAAAATAACCAAAATGAAAAAATCAATTGTATCTGTATTTGGCTTTTCACTTGCACTTTTTATGGTGTCTTGTGCTGGTGGGAATACTGAAAATCAAACAGAAGAAGCTACTGAAGAAAAAATGGTAGAAGAAACCATCGAAGTAACTGAACTCATGGTAAAAGGTGGAGATAGTAAAGTTAATTGGGAAGGTGAAGTACTCGGCGTATATGCTCACCAAGGTACCGTTAACATAACTGAAGGAATGCTTACGCTTGAAGGGGACCAAATCATTGCTGGGAATTTTACAGTAGATATGAACTCAATGGTAGCTACTGATGATAACTTTAATCCTGAGGAAGGTAAAACTCCAGATAAATTAATAGGTCACTTGAAAAGTGCCGATTTTTTCATGGTAGATTCTTTTCCAAAGGCAATGTTTGAAGTGACCGCTCACAATGTGGAAACAAAAACATTGACTGGCAACCTTACAGTGAGAGGAGTTACCAATGAAGAAACTGTAGAAGATGTATCTATCGACCATACTTCAGGCACGGCAACAGGTCTACTTAATATAGATCGTCAAAATTACGAGGTAGCATTTAAGCACCCACTAGAAGATGTTGTTCTTTCAGATGACATCACATTAGCGATTGAATTGAAGATGTAATAATTATACTACCAAAAAAGGAAAAGGCTCATCAGATGATGAGCCTTTTTTATTGTAAATATTCCTTAAATGCTTTTTGAAACTTTTCAATCTTTGGCCTTACCACCATCTGGCAATATCCTTTTTCAGGGTTATTTAGGTAATAATCATGATGATAGTCTTCCGCGGGATAAAAAATATCAATCGGACTTATTTCCGTTACAATTGTATTCTCAAATACATCTGATTTATCTAATGCTTCCTTAATGCTAAGGGCTGTTTTTTCTTGAGTGGGATCGTGATAAAATACCACTGATCGATATTGAGTTCCAACATCAGCACCCTGTCGATTCAATGTTGTAGGATCATGCGTTTTCCAGAACACTTCCAATAGTTGAGCAAAGCTTATTTCCTCATCATCAAATTCAATTTGAACAACTTCAGCATGTCCTGTAGCTCCAGAACACACCTGCTCATAAGTTGGATGCTCACGTCTTCCTCCAGAATAACCGGAAATCACACCTTTTACACCTTTCAATTGTTTAAATATTCCTTCTGTGCACCAAAAGCAGCCAGAACCCAACGTTGCTCGTTTAATCATCTGTTAATAGTTAATTCCATTTTATAGTGCCGTATATCGCATTCTTCAAATTGAGGCCCGATTTTCATAAACCCCTGTCTTGCATAAAAATCAACCGCTTTTAATTGTGCATGAAGGTAAAGGTAATCACCAGCTTGAGCAGCATCTTCAATCACTTTTTTTAACAGAAATTCTCCGTATTTGTTTCCTCGGAATTCCTCTAGAATTGCAAATCGTTCTAATTTAACCCCTTTATCTGTTGCTCTCCAACGGGCCGTGCCAATGGCAAATTCATCCAGCATCAATAAATAATGTTGACTCTCTTCTTCGAATGCATCAAATTCTTCTTCTTCCTCTACACTTTGCTCAACGATGAATACATTGGTACGAATTTTTCTGCACAGTTCAAAGGTTTTTAAATCATTCGTTTTGAATGGAATTATTTTGATTCGTTTTTGCTTCATTTTAATTTTATAGGTTAACAATAATTAACAGCAATAGCAAGGCTTTCAGAGGGAGAGGGCTTTATTTTTGAAACTTAAAATTAAGGAAAGCTATGGAAGAAAATATTGCCCTTGATCAAAGCAATGCTCTGTCTGAGTCTGCTTCAGCAGGAACAGACATCAAAGCCCTCAATGATAAAATCAAGCAAGAAAGTGCCTTCATTGACCTCCTAAACATGGAAATGAACAAGGTCATTGTTGGTCAAAAAGAAATGGTTGAACGCTTAATGGTGGGTTTACTATCCGATGGACACATATTGCTAGAAGGTGTACCTGGCCTTGCAAAAACTTTGGCCATTAATACTTTGGCGACAGCCATCAAAGCAGATTTTAGCCGCATACAATTTACTCCTGACCTCTTGCCCGCTGACTTGATTGGGACAATGATTTACAGTCAGAAAAAAGAAGAATTCACTATTCGAAAGGGACCCATTTTTGCCAATTTTGTTCTAGCAGATGAAATCAATCGTTCTCCCGCAAAAGTGCAAAGTGCCTTGCTCGAAGCGATGCAAGAAAAACAAATTACCATTGGTGATGAAACATTCAAATTGCCACAACCGTTTCTTGTGTTAGCCACGCAAAATCCCGTAGAGCAGGAAGGAACTTATCCTCTTCCAGAGGCACAAGTTGACCGCTTTATGTTGAAAGTGGTGCTTGATTATCCAAAAAAAGAGGAAGAAAGGCTCATCATCCGGAACAACCTGTCCAAAGAAGGAACAATGAAAGTAAATCCTGTTGTTAGCCCTGAAGAAATCTTGAAAGCGAGATCGATTGTCCGTGAGGTATACATGGATGAGAAAATAGAACAATACATACTCAACATAGTTTTCGCTAGTCGTTACCCTGAAGAACATGGATTGGTCAAGATCAAGCCTTGGATCACCTTTGGTGCTTCTCCACGTGCAAGCATTAGTCTGGCATTGGCTGCTAAAGCATATGCCTTTATTAAACGGAGAGGGTATGTAATCCCTGAAGATATTCGAGCCATTGCCAAAGATGTGATGCGCCACCGTATTGGATTGAGTTATGAGGCGGAGGCAGAAAACATCACGACAGAAGACATTATCAACGAAATATTGAACGCTGTTGAAATTCCTTAAGCTGATTGTAATTTGAAAAAAACAAAACGCAACACACAGGAGCTTCTTAAGAAGGTTAGAAAGATAGAAATTAAGTCCAAAGGGCTCTCCAATCAAATTTTCTCAGGAGAGTATCACTCGGCCTTCAAAGGTAGAGGAATGGCCTTTAGCGAAGTAAGAGAATACCAATTGGGCGATGAAATTCGCACCATCGATTGGAATGTCACTGCCCGTTTTAATCATCCATACGTAAAAGTCTTTGAAGAAGAGAGAGAGATGACAGTTATGCTTTTGGTGGATGTGAGCGGTTCTAAAAATTTTGGTTCCAAGGGACAGCTGAAACAAGACATAATCACTGAGATTTGCGCAGTGCTTGCCTTTTCTGCTATCAACAACAATGACAAAGTAGGTGTAATCTTCTTTAGCGATCAAATTGAAAAGTTTATTCCACCCAAAAAAGGCAAGAGTCACATATTGATGATCATTCGAGAATTGATTGATTTTGAACCTCAACATCAAGGAACGAACATCAAAGAAGCGTTGCGCTACTTTACACTTGCCATCAAGAAAAGATCTACTGCTTTTTTAATCTCTGATTTTCTTACAGAGAACTATGAAGATGAATTGCGCATCGCAAATAGAAAACACGATTTGATTGCATTGCAAATTTACGATGAACGTGAACTTGAAATTCCCAAGGTAGGACTGATCCAATTGGTGGATGCAGAAAGTGGAGAAAAAGTTTGGTTTAACAGCAGCAGCAAACGCAACAGAACACTTTACACCGCTGAAGCTTTAAAAAAGCAGGCCAATATAGAAGATGGATTTAAAAAAAGTGGAATTGACCATGCAAAAATAGGTACCCACCAATCCTATGTTCAGCCACTGATGAACCTGTTCAAAAGACGAGAACACAGAAGATGATAAAATTCATTACATTTTTGTTTTCTATTGCTTTGGCATTGCAACTAAATGCTCAGGAAGTATCTGCCTTTTTGAATTATGAAGAGATACGCATTGGCGAGCAAAGCATTATTGAATGGGAACTGCGTTGCCCAGCGGCATCAAAAAATATCCAATTGCCTGCGTTTGGAGACACCATTAGTAAATTTATTGATGTCATTGATTTGTCAGAGATTGACACAACTTATGATCAAGAAGACATTGAAGTAAAAATATTCAGGCAAAGGATTGTCATTACTTCTTGGGACAGCGGATTTCATGCGATACCTCCATTTGTTTTTATGGTCGATGAAAAAGAATACAAAACAGCCCCTCTCCTACTCACGGTAAATACTGTTGAGTTAAGTGAAGAGCAAGACATCAAAGACATAAAGACCATTATCGATGAACCTTTTTCTCTCTGGGCATGGATTAAGGTCAATGTATGGACCATTGTATTGATCAGTTTAGGATTGATAGCTTTGAGTATCGCACTCTATTTCTACCTCAAGTATCTGAAACGTCCAAAGGCAAAACCTTCTATATTTATTCCAAAAGAATCAGCAGATCAATTGGCCATCAAGCAACTTGAGAATTTGAAGTCAAAAAAATTATGGCAATCAGGTAATGTCAAAGGCTATCATGTTGAACTGTCGCACATCTTAAGAGAATACATTGAATACCGCTATCAGTTCAGAGCTTTAGAATTGACCAGAGAAGAAATCTTAGCCATAATGAGCAGAATAGCTCAATTGAATAAAGAGTTGACCAATGCCTTGGATCAATATCTTTCGCTATCTGATATGGCAAAATTTGCCAAAGTGCAACCGCTTGCAAGTGAAAATGAATCCGCTCTGCATTTTGCCTTCCGATTTGTGGAAGAAACAAAATTCGTAGAGGATGCTGCACAAGAGTTTTCCGAAACAGCAACAGCAACACAAAAAGAGAAGGAGGATCAGAATGCTTAGGTGGTGGAATGAAATACAATTTGCAAATCCTGAGCTGTTCGTGCTCTTCTCGCTCATTCCCATTTTAGGTGTAGCCTATTTCTTAAGATTGCGCAAACAAAAGGCGAGTATTAGACTCTCTACTACAGCTTTTCTACCTTCTACACAGGGTGAATTGATTCAGTGGTTGAAACATTTACCTTTCATACTCACGCTTATTGCACTTTCACTTTTGTTCATTGCCCTAGCACGTCCACAATCTTCATTAAGTTGGCAAGATGTCACCACGGAGGGCATTGACATTGTCATCACCTTGGATATCTCTGGAAGTATGCGCGCAGAAGATTTAAAACCCAATAGGCTTGAAGCTTCAAAAAATGTTGCCTTGGAATTTATTGGCAGTCGTCCCACAGATCGTATCGGATTGGTCACCTTTAGCGGTGAAAGTTTTACGCAATCTCCTTTGACTACAGATCATGCAGTACTTAAAAACTTATTTCAAGACATCAAATTTGGCATGATTGAAGATGGAACTGCCATAGGTTTAGGACTTGCAACGGCAATTAATCGATTGCGAAACAGCGATGCAAAGAGTAAGGTGGTTATTCTACTTACTGATGGGTTTAACAATCAAGGCTCCATACCGCCTTTGACGGCAGCAGAGATTGCTAGAGAGTTTGGCGTTCGTGTTTATACGATTGGTGTTGGAACAGAAGGTTTAGCACCTTTCCCTTTTCAAACACACTTTGGCACAACAGCCTATCAGCAGGTTGAAGTAAAGATTGATGAAGAGAGCATGAAAGAGATTGCAAAGATGACAGGTGGTCAGTATTTCCGAGCCACCAACAACAGAAGTCTCGAAGCGATTTATGAAGAAATAGATAGCCTTGAAAAATCAAAAATTGAAGTGACAGAATACCGCAAAAAAAATGAGGAATTTCTGCCATTTGCAATGCTTGCTGCAATTCTACTATTGATAGAGTTTGGGTTAAAAAACACCATCTTAAAAACCATTAACTGATGTTTAGATTTGAACATACATGGGCCTTGTGGGGATTGCTGATTCTCCCCATAATGGTACTCTTGTTTTTCTTGGTAAAACAGTGGCGAAAGAAAGCTCGAAAAAGATTTGCCGAACATCATTTGTTTCAGCAGTTGATGCCCGACTATTCACATTTCAGGTACCGATTAAAGTTTACGTTTTATTTGGTTGCTTTTTTATTCCTTTTGATTGGCATAGCAAACCCTCAAATTGGAAGCAAATTAGAAGAAATTAAAAGAGAAGGCATTGACTTAATTGTCGCCATCGATGTGTCAAACAGCATGAAAGCTGAGGACCTCTCACCCAACCGTCTGGAAAGGGCCAAGAGAGCCATGTTGCAATTGTTAGAAGAACTTAAAAGTGACCGTCTCGGAATTGTTGTTTTCGCAGGGCAGGCTTATACACAGTTACCGGTTACCACTGATTATTCTGCCGCCAAATTGTTTTTAAATACCATTGATACTGACATTGTTCCGACTCAAGGAACTGCGATTGGCGCGGCCATTGATCTTGCGACTGAATCCTTTGATTTTGAAAGTGGAGGTAACAAGGCTTTGATTGTGGTAACTGATGGAGAAAATCACGAGGACAATGCTGTAGCGGCGGCACGATTGGCCAATGAAAAAGGCATTCGTGTATATACGATTGGAATGGGAACACCAACAGGAGCACCAATCCCAACCTCAGGTCGTGGTGGAAGAAAAAGTTTTCGCCAGGATCAAAATGGAAATACAGTGATCAGTAGTCTTAATGAGGAGATGTTAAGAGAAATAGCTTATGCGGGAGAAGGCGCGTACATAAGGGCAACAAATGCCAATGCAGGTTTTGAGCAAATCTTGGATGAATTGAGTGGTTTGGAAAAGAGTGAGTTTGAAAGTCAAGTTTATACAGATTATGAAGACAGGTTCCAGTTCTTTATAGCTGCTGCAGTATGTTTTCTACTTGCCTCTATCTTATTCAATGAGCGAAAAAGTAAAATTGTTGAACAGTATAATTTATTTGAAGAATGAAGTACTGTTTGAATTTATCTTTTATCTTTTTCCTAGCTGCGAATTGTTCGCTTTATGCACAAAGTGCCTATCAAGATATGCGCAGTGGAAATGAATACTACAATTCAAATGATTTTGAGCAAGCTGAAGTCTTTTATAGACAAGGATTGGGAAAAGAAGATGCAAAAGTGAAAGCTCCTTTTAATCTTGGTGATGCGCTTTATCGACAAGGAAAATTTGAAGAAGCGAGCAAGTACTTTAGTATGGCTGCTGCTGAAACTGCTGACAAAAAGGAACGTTCCAAAGCATACCATAACCTAGGAAACTCATTTTTGAAAAATCAAAAACTCAAAGAAAGTGTAGAAGCATACAAACAAGCATTGATTAATAATCCACAAGACGAAGAAAGCAGGTACAATTTGGCTTACGCCCAAAGACAGATGCAACAACAAGAGCAACAAGAACAGGACAAAGAAGATAATCAAGAAGAACAAAAGCAAGAAAATCAAGAACAGCAAGAACAGCAGCAGGAGCAAGAACAGCAAGAGCAAGAACAGCAGCAAGAGCAAGAACAGCAGCAAGAGCAAGAACAGCAGCAAGAGCAAGAACAGCAGCAGGAACAGCAGCAGGAACAAAAGGAACAACAACTTTCAAGGGAAGATGCAGAACGTTTATTAGAGGCATTGAATCAGCAGGAGAAAGATGTTCAGGAAAAGCTCAAGAAGAAGAAAATTAAAGGTGTAAAAGTTGACATTGAGAAAGACTGGTAGATGAAAAAGACTTTCCTATTTATATGTTTGTTTTTGGCGAGTCTATTGATTTGGGCAGGAAAAATTGATTTTAAGGCCACATTGAGCAGTTCAACTGTTGAGGTGGGCCAACGCTTTCGTATTACTTTGAGCGTAAATAGCAATTTTAGCAATTTGGTTGAACCTGATCTTTCGAATTTTAAATTGCTTTCAGGACCCAACCAATCATCAAGTACGCAAATCATCAATGGCAATGTAAGTCAAGAACTAACCGTGAGCTATATATTGGTGGCCACTGAAAAAGGCACCTACAATATTGCTCCTGCAACAGTCACAGTGCAAGGATCGAATTACAAAAGCAATTCACTTCAGCTAAAAGTTGTTGCTGCATCCAACAACAGCGCAAATGCGAGAAGAAATCAGCAGCAAAAACGTAAATCAGAAGGCAATCAATTGAAAGATCAGATTTTCATCCGGGCATATGTGGACAAGACTTCCGCATATGTTGGAGAAAGAATCACAGCGACATACAAAATCTACTATAAACAAGACATCCTTGATTATGATCCTACAAAGAATCCGGATCTATCCGGTTTTTGGACCTATGATTTAGACCTGAGCAATCAAAGAGGTACAGTAGAAAATTACAATGGAAGCCGATACAATGTGAGTACATTGAAAAAAACTGTTTTGTTTCCTCAAAAATCGGGTGAGCTTTTAATCGACCCCCTAGAGATGCACATGGTTATTCGTGTACGAACCAATAAACGATCATTATGGGGATATGTTTATGACAAGAAGGAAATTACAGTAGGTAGCCAAGCGATCACAATTAATGTTAAACCCCTGCCCAACAAAGGAAAACCTGCCAACTTCTCAGGTGCTGTAGGTAATTTCAACATCAGCTTACTAGCCAATAAGGACAGCGTATTGACCAATGATGCCATAGATGTTTCATTGAAAATAAGTGGTGAAGGAAACCTTCCACTCCTTTC
>Ga0316209_1000820_pt1 | contig 42800 bp, 36 predicted proteins | sample 6monopyrite_MG_FD_204945 | JGI IMG/M metagenome (GOLD analysis project Ga0316209, IMG submission 204945) | Microbial mat bacterial communities from mineral coupon in-situ incubated in ocean water Damariscotta River, Maine, United States -... | ecosystem: Environmental > Aquatic > Marine >...
AAAATGTTTGAAACTATCCGCGCCCACGGCGCGCTGCGCATGGGATTGATAGACAACCTCGACCAGGCGGCGACGCGCCAGCATACGCCCAAGGTAGCGTTCGTCGGCCAGGCGAAGGATTACACGGCGTCAAGCGGTAAACAAATCAGTCAGTCTGATATTGACTTAAACGTGCGCGCATTGTCGATGGGGCTGTTACATCACGCCATGATGGGAACCGCAGCCGTTGCGATCGCCACGGCTGCGGCTATCCCTGGAACGCTGGTTAATCTTGCTGCCGGTGGCGGCGAAAGTAAATCAGTGCGTTTCGGTCATCCATCGGGTACATTGCGCGTCGGCGCCGAGGCCAGTCAGAGGGATGACGAGTGGCAAGTTGATAAAGCGATCATGAGCCGTAGCGCACGAGTGTTGATGCAGGGCTGGGTTTGTATTCCGGGAGATGCTTTCTAACTAAGTTTGATTCTCAAGAAAAATAAACTGAGGATCAACTGACTGGCAGCTTTTTTTATCAAGCTTTGACTGGGTTTCAGGTGTCGGATTTTTCCGCGTTAATTTCTATTTACGCTGATAGTTAATTGTTTTTTAAATAACTCGATTAACTTTTCGATATCATCTGTTTTGACGTAGTTGGGTCGTATGATAAAGGCAATTGAACGATGCGGCCCGGGCTCGTTCAAATGAAGGGATTTTATGTCAGGCTCGCCGTGCAATAACTGGTTTAAAGCCATTTCCGGTACAAATGTTGTTCCCAGTTTTCCAGCAACCATCTGGATAATGGTATGCAAACTGGCCGAGTCAAAACTGGGCTCCTGATTAAGGTTTCGCTTTTGACACACAGCCAGAACATGATCCTTCAGACAATGTCCTTCTTTTAGTAACATCAGCCTGTCGAGTTCCAAATCCCGGGTAGTAATTTCTGTCAAATGCTCAGGGCATTCCTCTTTGTGGCTGACCCAATAAAAATCTTCCTGCCAGAATTCAAAGCTTAACAAGCCTTCGATCGGGTAAGGCAGCGCCAGTATGGCCGCGTCGAGCTCACCATCTCTGACCATTTCAATCAGATCGATGGATTGTGCTTCCTTAATTTTCAAATGAAAATCGGGATATTTACTTCGAACTTCGGGTAACACTTTAGGTAAAAGATAAGGGCCGATAGTCGGGATTATGCCTAAATTCATGGATGTACTTAATGGCGACTTATCCAGTTGTGAAATTTGCATCAACTCATCTAGCTTTAATTTTATTTCTTTGGCTTTACCCAGCATTTTTTTACCGCAACTGGTAATGAGAACATGTTTATTATTACGCTCGAATATTTGAAAACCCAATTGCGATTCCATCTCATTTATAGCAGAGCTTAACGCAGACTGAGAGACATTGCAGAATTCTGACGCTTTTTTAAAGTGCAGCGTTTTTTCTACCGCCAAAGCATAATTTAATTGCTTTAAAGAAATCATTGAGCAACGTCCCAAAAAAGTGAATGTGAGCTTCAGTTTAATGCGATTTTGATGAAATAGAAACTCCAGTATAGTTTTTCTATGCTCAAGTTAGTTAACCACAATCTCATGGAGTGTGAATAAAATGAAAATCACAAAATATATCTCGTTTATTGTTACTATAGGAATGCTCTATGCCGGTGCATCGCTACCTTCGATTGCATCAGCTGAAGCAAAAACTAATCAATTCTGGTGGCCTGATCAGCTTAATCTTAGTCCGTTGCGTCAACAAGGATCGGAGTCTAATCCTTACGGCGAAAACTTTAACTATGCCAAAGCGTTTGCAACTCTTGATCTGGCGAAGCTGAAAAAAGATATTGAGAAAACCTTAACAGATTCGAAAGACTGGTGGCCCGCCGATTGGGGGCATTATGGCCCGCTGATGATTCGTATGGCATGGCATAGTGCAGGTGTCTATCGGGTTCATGATGGACGCGGCGGGGCTTCGGGCGGGCAACAGCGTTTTGACCCGCTCAACAGCTGGCCCGACAACGCGAACCTGGATAAGGCTCGTCGCTTATTATGGCCAGTTAAGCAAAAGTATGGCCGCAAGTTATCCTGGGCCGATTTAATGGTATTGGCGGGCAACGTCTCACTGGAATCAATGGGTTTTAAAACTTTCGGTTTTGCCGGTGGCCGCTCTGACGATTGGGAACCAGATTTAGTGTACTGGGGACCGGAAACGGCATTTTTAAAAGATAAGCGCAGAGATAAAAAAGGGCACCTTAATCGCCCTCTAGCCGCGCTGGAGATGGGACTAATTTACGTGAACCCTCAAGGGCCTCACGGTAATCCTGATCCATTATTAGCGGCGCAGGACATTCGCCTGTCGTTTGGTCGTATGGGTCTGAATGATGAAGAGATCGTTGCCCTAATCGCGGGAGGACACTCTTTTGGTAAATCGCATGGTGCCAGGAGTCCACAAAACTGTGTCGGCAAAGAACCTGCCGCTAGCGCGATTGAGCAACAAGGGTTTGGATGGAAAAATCGTTGTGGTTCGGGCAAAGGCGCAGACACAATCACCAGTGGTTTTGAGGGAGCCTGGACGGTGACGCCAACTCAGTGGTCCTCCAACTTCCTTGATAATCTGATGAGCTTTAACTGGGTGTTAACGACGAGTCCGGCAGGTGCTAAACAGTGGAAGCCGGATTTTGATGGCGCAGAAAAAATGGTGCCTGATGCCCACGTTAAAGGCAAGCGAAATGCGCCTATGATGCTTACTACGGACATCGCACTAAAAGAAGATCCGGCGTTCAGAGTCATCGTCGAGCGGTTTAGAAAAAATTCTGCCGAATATGAACTTGCTTTCGCTAAATCCTGGTTCAAACTGACACACAGAGACATGGGGCCATCGGCGCGTTACGTTGGAACGGAAGTTCCTGATGAAGTTCTTTTATGGCAGGACCCGTTGCCTGAAGCAGACTATGCGCCAGTCAATGATAAGCAATTGGCACAACTGAAAAAGAAAATTCTCAAGGCAAATCTGACAGTCAGTCAGTTGGTAAAAACAGCCTGGGCCTCAGCGTCAAGCCACCGTGTAACAGATATGCGAGGCGGAGCTAATGGTGCCCGTATCAATCTGGAGCCGCAAATCAATTGGGCGGTTAACGAGCCGGGTGAGCTGAAAAAAGTACTGGCTAAATTAGAGCAGGTAAAAACGACTTTTAACAAGCGTTCGGGCAAAAGAAAAATTTCTTTAGCGGATATTATTGTTCTGGGAGGCGCCGCAGCAATCGAGGAGGCGGCACGTAAATCCGGTTATAAAATTAATGTGCCGTTTGTCCCCGGTCGTGTCGATGCCAGTCAGGCACAAACTGACCCGTTATCCTTCTCTTATCTTGAGCCAACTGCTGACGCATTTAGAAATTACTTTGATAAATCAAGTTATATGGGACCAACTGAAATGATGGTGGATAAAGCCAACTTACTCGGTCTGACCGTTCCTGAAATGACCGTGCTGTTAGGTGGTTTACGTAGCCTTGAAGCAAACTTTGGTGGAAGCGACCATGGCGTATTGACCGAACGTGCTGGCACTTTAACGAATGATTTCTTTGTTAATCTACTTGATATGAGTACTGTTTGGAGTAAGTCCTCCGAAGAAGGTATTTATGAGGGAAAAGATCGAAAAACGGGCAAACAAAAATGGACTGCAACTTCGGTTGATTTGATTTTCGGCTCAAACTCAGAGCTTAGAGCCATCGCTGAAGTTTACGCATCTAATGATGCAAAACAAAAGTTTGTCGATGATTTTGTTAAAGTCTGGGTTAAAATAATGCAACTGGATCGTTTTGACTTGAAATAAATCCATTATCTGAACACAACTTTGGGCGGAGTTAATTAATCAAAATGATTCCGCTCAAAGTCGCCTTGCGGTGAGTCAGCCGTTAGATAGACCAACTAAATAAGCCCGTCAATAACACGACACTTCCTGAAACGGCTAAGCCAGCGGTTACTATTCAGTGTGTTTTAGGGAATATTTTGAATTATGTATGAACCTTACTGTCGAAATGGCGGACTTTCATTTTAACGGAGTCTCATTGACTTAACTAAAACGGATTAGGAGATAGAGAATGAAAAAGTACTACTTACTCGGTTTAATCTCAGGGATTGCTGTTTCTGGCGTAGTCGCAGTTAACGCCTCGCAAAATCAAAATACTTTTGAGTCCTGTGCTCAACTTTTGCCTGTGGGCCACAAGTTTGAATTAAAGGTTGATGGGGTTATTGATACTACCTTAACCAAGCGTAGCTTTGAAGGCAGCTTCGAACTTTCCGACGGAACCACTGATGAAAACCCTACTGTCGCAAAAGCGGTAAAACCTTTCGTAGATTGTATTTCTGTCTTATTAAAATAATTATTCTTCGAGAACAACAAGGGTCGGTCGCTATGCTGCTTTGCATTGTGTCCGCACCCTGATTAACGACATCGATGGACAGTCGCGCTCCCGAGCTTTTGTCTATTTGTTTCGACCTAACCATATAATTAATTGGTTCAATAAGTGCGCAATTCGAAAACTTCGCGATTTATTGTGAGTTTACTAATCTGACTTTGAATGTCCGCCCTTTAATCTTTCCACGACTCAGTTTTTTGATCGCTTTGTTGGCGACCTCTCTTTTTATGGCGACGTAGGCGCTCTGGTCAAAGATTTGAATTTTCCCAACCTGGTCGCCGTTAATTGGTTGTGTGGACTCTCCCTTATCTGAAGTAAGCGCACCCAGAATATCGCCGGGACGAACTTTTTGTTTTTTGCCGCCTTCAATCTGTAGCGTGATCATGCTCGGTCTGAGCGGCGATTTACTCAGCACACTTGCGTCGGGTAATGGACTCATTTCTATGCTGGTGTTCATATAATCTTCGAGTTTGATAATTCGATGCACATCGTTATCGCACACCAATGAACAGGCGACTCCCTGACTACCGGCTCGACCGGTACGGCCGATTCGGTGTACATGGACTTCCGGGTCGCGTGATAATTCATAGTTAAACACCGCGTCCAGATTTTCAATATCGAGTCCGCGTGCGGCGACGTCGGTGGCAACCAACACCGACACACTCTTGCCGGAAAACTGTGCCAGCGTGCGATCGCGATCTTTTTGTTCCAGATCGCCATGCAGCGCCAGGCAGTTAAAGCCTTGTTGTCTGAGTGCGTTGGCGACATTTTCGGTTTCGATTTTGGTATTACAGAACACCACGCTGGACTGAGGGGCAAATTGCAGCAGCAATAATTGCAACGCTTGTAGGCGCTTCGATTTATCCGGTAATTGGTAGAAATGCTGGTTGATATTGCTATTGTCTACACGGTCTTCAACTTTAACCGTTATCGGGTCGGTCATAATATGGTGTGTAATAGATTTGATTTGCGGCGGAAAAGTTGCGCTGAATAACAAGGTCTGGCGCTGCGCGGGACACTTTGCAAAAATCAAATCGAGAGCTGGTTGAAAACCCATTTCGAGCATGCGGTCGGCTTCATCGAGCACCAGTGTGGTCAGGTGGTCAAGGTTAAGCCGCTCTTTTCGCAGGTGATCTTCTATGCGACCGGGCGTGCCGACGATGACGTGCGCGCCGTGTTCAAGGGAGCCGATTTGCGGCCCCAGTGGAACGCCGCCCGACAAGGTCAGCACTTTGATGTTATGAATGCCGCGCCCAACTCGCCTTATTTCTTTAGCGACCTGATCGGCCAGCTCTCGCGTGGGGCAGAGTACCAGCGATTGAACGCGGAATTGTTTGACTTTAAGACGGTGAAGGATACCGAGGGCGAAAGCTGCGGTTTTTCCCGATCCGGTTTTCCCTTGCGCAATGACGTCCTTTGCGGCCAGAATAGCGGGTAAACTTTGTGCCTGAATTGCGGTCATTGACTGGTAACCGAGGGTTAACAGGTTATCCATTAGTGCCGAATTCAGCGGTAGTGATGAAAAATTTGTTGAGTGCAAAAAGAGCGGCCTGCAAAGCGGGTGAGAATGGCGCGTATTGTATCAGATGCCGGTAACAGATGAGTGACTGAGTGAGACTTTATTCTGTTACAAAGAGACGGTGGCTCTGGTCGGTCGCAGCAGGTGAACTATGATTGAATCAGAAACAATTGGTCAGGTAGCTAAGCGGCTTGGGATTGGCATAGAAACCATTCGTTTTTACCAGCGACGGGGTTTGATTACACAGCCCGCCAAACCTTTAAGCGGATACCGGCGTTATCCGCAGCAAACGGTCAACCGCATCCGCTTTATCAAGCGAGCGCAGGCGTTAGGCTTTACCCTCGATGAAATTGCTCATTTGCTTAACCTGAATGACAACCCATGCAATCAAGTGCAGAGTTTGGCTGAGCATAAGTTAGGGCTAGTTAATCAAAAGCTGGCCGATCTGCAGCGACTGCAACAAGCGCTCGGTGACATGGTTGCCAGGTGTCAAAACAACCAAGATGATAGCCATTGTCCCCTGATTGATTCGTTATTACCATAACCTCTGCCCCGCAAGAAAATCCTGATTGGTCAGACTTTCCTTGACTCCGTACTCAGGTACGATGGTTATAATGCTGCTTTATCTGTCAATAAAAGCTGCTGGTGTCGTCATTGAAATCCCTTCAGAAAAAATCTGCAAATCCCTCAGAGGCGTCAAACTACCCGGTGATCGGTGGGGTTCTGGCTGCCATTGGTGCCAGTATTTGTTGTGCGGGCCCATTAGTACTACTGTTGCTCGGTATCAGCGGATCCTGGATTAGCAACCTGACTTTATTTGAACCCTATCGACCTATTTTTATCCTTTTGGTGGTGGCGGCATTTGGCTACGCGGGCTGGAAACTTTTTCGTGCGCCAGTGGTTTGCGAGCCAGAAGTTTCCTGCGCTGACCCGCGAATTCGTCGTCGACGCCTGATCACTTTTTGGGTCGCGGCGGCGCTTGCTTTGTTATTGGTTTTAAGTAACTACTGGATCGTCTGGCTCGTCTAGGCGCGCTTATCATCGGCTTGTTGTTTACCGCTCAAGCCATAAATTGTTTGCTGGAGAATAGAATGAAAACCAACTTGTTAGCGCTACTACTGGCTTTATTCAGCGTTTCTGTAATGGCAGAGACCAGAACCGTTACACTCAAAGTACCTTCCATGAATTGTGCGACCTGCCCGCTAACGGTAACAAAAGCGCTGGAAAATGTTGACGGCGTCAGTCAAGCGCAGGTCACTTATGAAACGCGTTTGGCGGTGGTGACATTTGACGATGAAAAAACGACTGTCGATGCGCTGGTGGAAGCGACCGGCAATGCAGGTTATCCATCAAACCTTGTAGAGAACAAAGACCAATGAGTGAAGCGTCAGGGCAAAAAGCGGTAGAGTTATTGTCTGAAATCACCTGCCCGCAGTGCGGATTTAAAAAAGTTGAGCAGATGCCGACAAACGCCTGTCAGTGGTATTACGCTTGCGAAGGGTGTGGTGAGTTGCTGAAACCCCTTGCAGGGGATTGTTGTGTTTTTTGTTCTTATGGGAGTGTAGATTGTCCGCCGATTCAGGTGGGGGATGGGTGTTGTAGTTGATTTTTTTGTGTTGCATGCAGGGGAAAATATTCGCGGTTCTTCGCGCGCGGGTAATAGGTGTTTCGCACTGCTTAGTTTACGAGCTGAAAAGCGTTTCGCACCGCTTCGCTTGGGTGCGACCTACTTTTGGCCAAAGCCCCACCAACAGTAGGCACTTTGAAGCGAAAGTAGGCAAAAGGTCTGTTCCGTTTCAGTGAACTGAGTTTCCTTGAGTTTAAAATTTATAAGGCTTTTAGAATTGCTAAGTTCTCAGCCGAAACAATGGGAAGGGAAAAACTCGCTTCGCTCAGACATTCCCCTTCTTATCCATTGTTTCATTCACTCCGCAAGCCCGTTCACAGGCACTCGGCAGAAAAGCCTAAAAAACTCGACAAAACGAAACGATAAATCTCGTCATAGAAGCTCAACCAGACTACCTTGAAACTCTAAGATTGTTAGGCAACGTACAAAAAGCATGAAGACAAATCGGAAGCAGGTAATTAACAATTTGCAGAGTTACAAGACTACCTAGTGCCCCGCGGCTTAGCGCAGGGCTTTTTTGGTTACTTTCACCTAAGGGTGCCTACTTTTGGTTCAGCTCTTGGAAAAAGTAACTTATGTCCATGGATGGACTGTATGCCGTTTTTGCCGGAGCAAAAAACGGCCGCACGCAAGCGAAGCGGTGCGAAACACTCTTTAACCCGCAATCGAAGCACTGCGAAACGATCGATAATTCGTCAAATAAAGAAGAACCCTTCCCCTACACCCTTCCCCCAAAACAAACTAACAATAATTGCTAAATACCACAAAACCCCTAAACTAAAACTATTACCCAACTGTCACACTGATCCTGATGCATTCACACTCGCATTCGGGCGAGAACCCGAAACATAGCAGCAACCGAATTGCCTGGGCTTTTTCACTCAATCTTTGTTTCACAGTGATTGAGTTTATCGGCGGCTGGTTGACTAACAGTACCGCGATCATGGCCGACGCTGTGCATGATCTGGGTGATAGTCTGTCGATCGGATTGGCGTGGTTGCTGAGTAAATTGAGCGACAAAAGCGCTGATTCCACTTTTACTTACGGTTATCACCGGTTTTCTCTTTTTGGCGCGCTAGTCAATGCGTTCGTGTTGATTTCCGGCTCTGTCTGGGTGTTATCGATGGCCATTCCTCGTCTGGCGCAACCGCAAATGCCAAACGCCGAAGGGATGCTGGGTCTCGCTGTTCTGGGGGTTCTGGTGAATGGCTTTGCCGCCTACAAGCTAAGCAGGGGTAAAAGTTTAAATGAGCGGGTGATTAACTGGCATCTACTCGAAGATGTACTTGGCTGGTGCGCGGTTTTGGTGGTCTCGCTGGTTTTGCTGGTATTTGACTGGCCGATCCTCGACCCGATCCTGTCGATCGCTTTTACTTTGTTTATTCTATTTAATGTCAGCAAATATCTGTGGCTGACGACTCGACTATTCTTGCAGGCGGTGCCTGACAAGGCAATGCGCCATCAACTGATAGAGCAGCTCAGCGAAGTCGATCGGGTCAGTGAAATTCACCGGTTGCATTTGTGGTCCCTTGACGGCGAAAGACACGTTTTAACCGCGCACCTGGTATTGGACGCTGCGGTTGACCTGCAACAGCAGGCAATAATCAAAGGCGAAATAGCCGAACGCCTAAGTGGTTTCGCTCTGGAACACACGACCATCGAGTTTGAATTGCCTGACGAAAATTGCCGCGATTTTGAGTCTAATCAAAGCGATTTTGAATCTAATCAATAAGTTAAGGCAAACGCAGGTTTCGAGAATAATCCGCTCAACTTAAATAGAGTGATCTACCTCAATGAAAGGTGTGTTTTTCCTTTTTTCTAAAGATTAACTTTGTTAACCGTAAATGCGACATGTTATCATTTGCATTAACGAGCCATCCAAAATCGAGACACACCTCCGGCATGAAAAAATTCCTCTTTAGTCTGCTATTTTTGCTGCCGTTAAGCTCGGCTTTTGCCAATCCACAACAATTGCTGCAACTGGTCGATTACCTCGGAGTCGATTATGCAGTAGCCGTGGACAAGGGTGAGATTATCAACGCGCTTGAATACCGCGAAATGCAGGATTTTTCCGCTGGTATTCAACAGCAAATAAGTCAATTACCCGAATCAAAAGCCAGTGAGTCGCTGCTACAGGACGCCACTTCGCTGATCGCCCTGGTTGAAGAAAAGGCGGCGGTTGAGTCGGTTAGAGAAGTGACCGCGAGAATGCGGCGTACTCTGGTGGCGGCCTATAAAATTCAAATAATGCCGAGAAACCTGCCAGACTTAAATAAAGCAGCCATCCTGTATCAGACTAATTGCGCCAGTTGTCACGGGGAAAGTGGATTTGGCGACGGTATCGCCGGTCTCGAGTTGGTGCCCGAACCGACTAATTTTCATGAATACGGGCGCTATGAACAGCGCACTTTATACAGCTTGTACAGTACGATTACAGAAGGCGTTGCAGATACCGGTATGAATGCTTACCCGCAGCTTAGCGACGATGAGCGCTGGTCGTTGGCGTTTCTGGTTGGCTCAATGGCGGTTAGTAAGCCCTCAACTATGGCTAGCGTGAGTGCTGACGCCTCGCCTGCAAATCAGCAAGCAACTATTGATATCAAATCGTTTACTAATTTGACGCCAGCAGAAGTGCAAGCACAGTTTGGCGAAACCGGCCTCAGTACCATGGCCTGGTTGCGGCATAATCCGCAGGTTCTGTTCGACAATGATAATGCGCTGGATTATTCAAAGCGCCAGTTGGACAAAAGTCTCGAGGCCTATCAACTGGGTGAAAGCAAGAACGCCTACCGTCTGGCCGTAGACGCTTATCTGGAAGGTTTTGAACTGATCGAAAATAGCCTGCAGACAGTCGACAGCGAGCTCAAGGACAATATAGAAAGCGAGATGACCGATCTGCGTGGTTTGATCCGGGCGGATAAGCCGGTCGCTGAAATTGAGCAGCAGATCAGGCTTATTCAGGATTTACTGGCCGAAGCGGACTTTTTGCTTGGCAGTACCAGTTTGTCAGCGGAAGCGTCTTTTTTGAGCGCCTTTTTTATCCTGCTACGCGAAGGGCTGGAAGCGCTGATACTGGTCGCTGCACTAGCGGCATTTTTGATCAAAACCGGTCGGCGTGACGCGCTGATGTACATTCACGTTGGATGGGTCGGCGCACTAGCAGCCGGTGGCGTTACCTGGTGGGTATCTCATTCGCTGATTAGCATTAGCGGCGCATCGCGTGAAGTTACCGAGGGCGTGGCTGCGCTGACTGCAGCAGCGGTGCTACTCTATGTCGGCGTGTGGTTACACAACAAGACCAGCGCGGCCAACTGGCAGGCATTTATAAACAAAAGCGTTGAGCAGGCTCTTAGCTCGGGGACCTTATGGGGGCTAGCGACGCTGTCGTTTATCGCCGTGTATCGGGAAGTGTTCGAGACAATTTTGTTTTATGAAGCGCTGTGGGTACAGACCAATGAAATCGGCAAAAATATGGCCGTCAGCGGACTGATTTCCGCGGGCGTATTACTTGCGGTTATCGCCTGGGTGATGCTCAAATATAGCGTGTTACTGCCATTACGCCAATTTTTCGCGGTTTCCGGTGGCCTGATGTTTATTCTGGCAATCGTGTTTGCCGGTAAAGGGGTTGCGGCGCTGCAGGAGGCGGGTATTCTGGAATCTTACTCGGTTAATTTCCCGCGAATTGATTTGCTCGGTATTTATCCTAACGCCCTTGGGCTTGGTATCCAATTGACTCTGGTGCTGGTAGCCGCTGGAATGCTCGTCAGATCGGTCGTGGCGGAGCGAAGGCTACAGCAGAGCGCCTTGGAGTAAGACGCGAACTGGGGCGAGAGTGCGGCCAATTAGGCGTCAACAGATGACGCGGATCAAAAAAATTAACAAGTATTTGGTTTTTGCTGGAACTTTCCGCAGTTACAGGTATCTTAGAACCAGCTTCAATTTAAAGGTGTGGGTTTTAGTGTTTAAAGGTAAGGCTAAATTATTTTTGATAATGTTTGCTGTGTGGCTTGTTTCAGGCCAGGTGGCGGCGTTTGCTAAAAATAATTGCCAGTCCGGTGCGGCCATAGCCTATCAAACTAGCACATCGCAATACCTTAACGCCTCGTCTGGCGCCGATTCAACCTCTGCTTCAAAAGCTGGTATGTCCGCTTCGGCAATGAAACGGCAAAGTGGCGAAAACGATTGCTGCGATTTTGAAAAAGGCAGTGATTGCTCCATGGGTGGCTGCCTGTCATCAATTGTTTCTGAGGTTAACGCCGAATCCGCTTTGAGCTTTGCATCACAAAAAATAGTTAAAACTTCTTTTTTAATTACCTCATTTGTTCCTTCATCTCTTTATCGTCCTCCCATAGTAGGCTAACATAGCTTCGATCCGCTTGTAGTCTGCGGATACCCTGTTTTTGTTCCGAATTTTTTCGTTTTGTTGTAGTGCTTCCGGGCTTGTCAGTTTTGTGTAAACCGGCCTTGAACACCAGAGAACGATCGATTTTTACAAAGTAGTCTTTTTATTCATAGTGAGAGTTTATTCTCTCGAGATTTAATACGCGGCCTTGCTGTTGCCGTCGTGATCCGTTCCATCAATTGTGGTGGCGGGCAAATTCCATAAGGGGAAATACCATGTTGACCAAATTACTGAAGTCTCTAGTTATCCTAACCAGTTTAGCGACAGTCGCCGCCTGTTCCGACGCAAATGGTGGCTCTAAATCTGCGGAAAGTGCGCAGGCGTCGGGTAAACTTCCGACGTTTCAGGTGTTCAAAAACCCTTCCTGCGGCTGCTGCAGCAAATGGGTTGACAACGCCAAGGAAAACGGGTTTGAAATTACTACCCATAATGAATCCGATATGATCGCGTTGAAAGCAGAAAAAGGCATCAAACCACGCTATCAGTCGTGCCACACCGCCGTTGCCGAAAACGGTTTTGTATTTGAAGGTCACATTCCAGCAAAATTAATCAAAAAGTTTTTAACCGAAAAACCGGCTGGAGCGATTGGTCTGGCGGCTCCGGGCATGCCAATGGGAAGCCCCGGAATGGAAATGGGTGACCGTTTTAAGCCCTACGATATTTTGTTGTTAAAGAAAGATGGCTCGTCTGAAATATACGCCAAAGTAAACTCTGCTAAGGAGCAGTATTAATGTTGAATAAAGCAAGACAATTTAATTTCCGACGAAGCGTTCAAGGGCTGTTGCTCCTCGGCGCTTTATCGGGCGGCGCAATATCGCTCGCCGCCGCAGAAAATTTATCGGGTGGCAACCGCTTATCGTTGGCCTCGGCGGTTAAGGCTGCACAATTGAACGACCCCTGGTTGGTTGGCAATAAGCACTCTCAATCGGCAGTTGAATCCATGAGCATTGCTGCTGGCACTTTACCGGATCCGAAAATGTCTGTTGGGTTGGCTAATTTGCCAACCGATGGGTTTGACTTTGGTCAGGAAGGCATGACGCAGTTTAAAGTCGGCGCGTCGCAGATGTTTCCGCGCGGCGATAGTCTGGCGATCAGACAAAAGCAGTTGCAAGTGGTTGCCAGCCGGTTTCCTTTTCAGCGCGAAGATCGTAAAGCAAAAGTCGTAGTTAATGTGAGCCAGCTTTGGCTGGACGCTTTTTTGGCGCAGGAAAGTATCGCGCTAATTGAAAAAGACCGACCGCTGTTTGAACAATTGGCCGACGTTGCCGAAGCCAGTTACGCGTCTACCATCGGTCGTACGCGGCAGCAGGATATTGTACGCGCGCAACTGGAGCTGACCCGACTGGACGACCGGCTGACTGTTTTAAAGCAGCAACAGGAAATGGCGGTTGAAAAACTGTCCGAATGGCTCAGCGATTACTTTTTGAATCAATTTACACAAGGCAATTCTGAGTCTGCTGCAAGCGATTGGTCGCGTTTCGTGCTCGACCGCTCGCTACCCGACATTGCCGCGCTCAATCGGCCGCTATTTAGCACCATGAGTCAGGCCGGGCCGCAACAGCTTTATCGCTATTTTTCGCAACATCCATCGGTTGTTAACCTGGAACAAAAAATTGAAGCTAGCAAAACCGGGATCGATTTGGCTAAACAAAAGTACAAGCCAGAATGGGGAGTTAATGCCGGTTATGGTTACCGCGATAACGACCCCCTTGGTAATGATCGCTCGGATTTATTTTCCCTCGGCGTCAGTTTTGACTTGCCACTGTTTACCAGTAATCGGCAGGATAAAGAAGTTGCCTCTGCGGTTTCACAAACAGAAGCCGTTAAAACGGAAAAATGGTTATTGGTCAGAAAGATGATCGCTGATTTTGAAAAAAGCAAAGCGCAACTGAGCCGTTTAAACGAGCGCCAGAAAATTTATCAAAACAAACTGTTACCGGAAATGAGCGAGCAGGCAGAGGCGTCATTAAATGCTTATACCAATGATGACGGTGATTTTGCCGAAGTGGTAAGGGCACGCATCGACGAGCTAAACGCTTCCATCGACTCCCTTGCGATTGACGTCGCCAGACAAAAATCAATTATTCAACTTAATTACTATTTTATGAAAGATGCGGATGACATTGTCAAAAGTCGTCGCCCCTCAGGAGATTCAAAATGATGAAAAATAAGAGTGCCGTCGGAACACTGGTCGCAGGCGCAGTAATAGGCTCGCTGCTGACCCTGGGCGGTTACGCGACCTTCGGTGGTTCGTCGGATGACGCTGCTGGCGGAAGTGAAGCTTCGAGTGAGAAAAAACCGTTATATTGGGTCGGGCCAATGAATCCAAATTACAAACGCGACAAGCCGGGCAAATCGCCTATGGGAATGGATTTGATCCCGGTGTATGAAGAGGGTGCCAGTGGCTCAGATTCGGGCCCCGGTACGATAAAGATCGAGCCTGACGTGATTAACAACCTGGGCGTTAGAACCGCTTTGGCGAAAAAGCAGTCTCTGCACACCCAGATCCGCACTGTCGGCTACGTCGAGTACGACGAAGATCTGCTGGTTCATGTTCACCCCAGAGTCGAAGGCTGGGTTGAAAAGCTTTATGTGAAAGCTTCCGGTGACCCGGTAGAAAAAGGTCAGCCACTCTACGATATTTATTCTCCAGAGCTGGTCAACGCGCAGGAAGAATTATTGTTGGCGCTTGACCGTAAAACGACTCGACTGATCAAGGCCTCGGAAAACCGACTGGTGGCCCTGCAGGTGCCAGATTCAGCGGTCGAACGCCTGAAAAAAACGCGTGAGGTCAGCCAGACGATTACTTTTTACGCGCCCAGAGGCGGCGTGGTCGACAATCTGAAAATCAGAGAAGGTAACTTTATTAAACCCGGCTCGACTGTTATGTCGATCGGCACTCTGGATCAAGTCTGGGTTGAGGCAGAAGTATTTGAACGCCAGGCTTCTGATGTTGCCAAGGGGCTGCCGGTCACCATGACTTTGGCTTATGTTCCCGGTAAGCAATGGAAAGGCATAGTCGATTATGTTTATCCGACGCTGGACGCCAAAACACGGACTTTGCGGGTTCGACTAAAGTTTGACAATCAGGGCGAGCTTCTTAAGCCAGATATGTTCGCCCAGGTCGTGATCCATGCAGCAAGCGACGCGCCAACGTTGCTCGTTCCTAAAGAAGCTGTGATCCGCACTGGAAGTGTCGATCGTGTGGTACTGGCGTTGGAAGAAGGCCGTTTTAAGTCAATTAACGTAAAAATCGGGCGATACGATGATGAGTTTGCCGAAGTATTATCCGGTCTGGATGAAGGCGAGCGGGTGGTGACTTCAGCCCAATTCCTGATGGACTCCGAATCAAGTAAAACCTCGGATTTCAAACGCATGAGCCACCCGGATCATGAGGCGGTTAAAAGCGTCTGGGTAGCGGCGACCATTGACAGCCTCATGCCCGCGCACCGCATGATCAATATGACCCATCAACCCATTACCGAATGGGACTGGCCAGAAATGCAGATGGATTTTATTGTTAGCGATTCGGTTGACATAGATACACTTGCCGTGGGAATGACGCTTCATGCCGAGATCACCAAAGGCGAAGGTGAGCAATACCTGTTAACCGGTGTTCATATCAAGTCTGAAAATGACGAGCAAGTTGATAATCCCCATGCAGGTATGGATCACGACGCGATGACCGATGACGGCTCAGCTGGTGAAGCAATGGACCATAGTTCGCATGGTGATATGTCAGAGCAGGATATGTCCGGGCACGATATGTCAGGAATGGATAAGTCAGACTCAAGCGAGGCCGATAAAAAAGCCGTTGAAAGCGAAAATGAACCTGCCGGACACGAAGGCATGGATCACAGCGACCATAACGGTTAAGGGGACTATTGATGATTGAATCTATTATTCGTTGGTCCGTCGGCAATCGATTTTTCGTGCTGTTGGCAACCGCCATATTGGTGGCGGTCGGCCTGTTTTCACTCAAGAACACGCCGGTCGACGCACTGCCTGACCTGTCAGACGTGCAGGTGATCATTAAAACACCTTACCCAGGGCAGGCCCCGCAAGTGGTCGAAGATCAGGTGACCTATCCGCTGACTACTCAAATGTTGTCGGTGCCTGGTGCTGAAATTGTCCGAGGTTATTCCTTTTTTGGTGACTCTTACGTTTACGTAATTTTCAGCGAAAATACTGATCTCTACTGGGCCCGAAGCCGGGTGCTGGAGTATTTGAGTCAGGTCGCGCCTACGTTACCTGCCAACGCCAAACCCCAACTGGGCCCCGACGCAACGGGAGTTGGTTGGGTTTACTTGTACGCATTGGTCGATAAAACCGGCAAAAATGATATCAGTGAAATGCGCGCTTTGCAGGACTGGTTTTTAAAGTACGAGCTGCAAACGGTACCCGGCGTATCAGAAGTCTCGTCTCTTGGCGGTATGGTCAAGCAATACCAGGTTAACGTCGACCCGGATAAATTGCGCGCGTTTGATATTCCCCTGTCGCATATTCAGAACGTGATAAAACGTGGTAATCAGGAAGTCGGCGCTTCGGTAGTTGAAATGGCCGAAGCAGAATACATCCTGCGTGCGACCGGGTATCTGCAAAGTATTAAAGATATTGAAAGCCTGCCCCTTGGCGTTAATCAAAATGGTACGCCGTTGCTGATGAAAGATATCGCCGAAGTCAGGCTAGGGCCACAAATGCGCCGGGGAATCGCCGAGTTAAATGGCGAAGGCGAAGTGGTCGGCGGCATTATTGTGATGCGCTTTGGTGAAAATGCGCAAAAGACTATCGACGGCGTAAAAGCCCGGCTGGAGGAGCTGAAAAAAGGCCTGCCCGAAGGCGTTGAAGTGGTTACCGTGTATGACCGGAGTGCATTGATCGAGCGTGCAGTTGAAAACCTTTGGTTTAAGTTGCTGGAAGAATTCGGTGTGGTCGCGCTGGTGTGTATGGTGTTCTTATTTCATGTGCGTTCGTCGCTGGTGGCTATTGTTAGCCTGCCCGTGGGTATATTAACCGCTTTTATTATCATGCATTACCAAGGGCTTAACGCGAATATCATGTCTCTTGGCGGTATTGCGATTGCTATCGGTGCGATGATCGATGGCGCTATCGTCATGATTGAAAACATGCATAAACACATGGAGCGAACACCTCTGACCAAAGAAAACCGTTGGCAAATTGTGGCGGAGTCTGCGGGTGAGGTGGGGCCTGCGTTGTTTTTCAGTCTGTTGATCATCACCGTAAGTTTTGTTCCGGTGTTCACCCTGGAAGCGCAGGAAGGTCGAATGTTCTCGCCATTGGCGTTTACTAAAACTTACGCCATGGCGGCTTCGGCAGCACTTGCGATTACTCTGGTACCGGTACTTATGGGTTACTTTATTCGCGGCAAGGTTTTGCCCGAACACAAAAATCCGGTCAATCGATTGCTTACTGCGGCTTATTTGCCGGCACTCAAGCAGGCTCTGAAATATCCTAAAACTGTATTGCTGGCTTCGCTTGGCGTGTTGGCTATCGGTATGTGGCCGCTAGATAAAATCGGCAGCGAATTTATTCCACCGCTGGACGAAGGCGATCTGATGTACATGCCGACGACTTACTCCGGGATCTCCATCGGTAAGGCACGCGAACTGATGCAGCAGTCGGATAAGCTGATCTATACCGTACCGGAAGTTAAAACGGTTTTCGGTAAAGTTGGTCGCGCCGACACTGCGACTGATCCGGCACCCTTGACCATGTACGAAACTTTTATTCAACTCAAGCCGCGGAGTGAGTGGCGAGAAGGGATGACCACAGAAAAGTTGATAAAAGAGTTAGATAATTTGGTGAAGCTTCCGGGCGTTACCAACGCCTGGGTAATGCCGATCAAAACTCGAATCGACATGCTCGCCACAGGGATCAAGACCCCGGTGGGTATCAAGATTGCAGGCCCTGATCTCAATGTTATTCAGGAGGTTGGTCAGCAACTTGAACAGATTCTGAAAGAAGTGCCAGGCACCGCTTCAGTGTACGCAGAGCGGGTTGTTGGTGGTCGCTATATCAAGGTTGATATTCAGCGTGAAAAAGCGGCGCGCTACGGGCTGAACATCGCCGATGTGCAGCAGGTTGTGTCTACCGCTATCGGCGGTATGAATGTCACCCAGACCATTGAAGGACTAGAGCGCTTTCCGGTAAACCTGCGTTACCCGCAGGACTATCGTAGCTCGCCAGAAAAACTCTCGTTACTGCCTATTGTCACTCCCGCTGGACAGCGAATTTCGCTGGCGGATGTCGCCAATGTGTTTGTTGAAGACGGGCCTCCGTCGATCAAAAGTGAAAACGCGCGTCTCAATGGTTGGGCTTATGTTGACATCGAGGGCGTCGACGTGGGCACTTATGTGGTCGAAGCGCAGCGTGCTGTTAACGAGCAGGTTAAACTGCCCGCTGGTTACTCTATTGGCTGGTCGGGTCAGTACGAGTACATGCTACGAGCTAAGGAAAAACTAACTTATGTTGTCCCTTTAACGCTGTTTATCATCCTGGTTTTGCTTTACGTCAACTTCCGTAATATGGTCGAAGTTTTGATCATTTTGGGAACCTTGCCGCTGGCAATGGTCGGTAGTATCTGGCTGATGTATCTCGAAGGCTACAATTTTTCGGTCGCGGTCGGTGTTGGTTTTATCGCGCTGGCGGGCGTCGCCGTAGAAATCGGCGTGATCATGCTGGTTTACCTGAATCAGGCGTACCGGCAGATGCTAGACGATTGCGAAAGAAAAGGTATCTCACTAACTCTGGATATTTTATCCGAAGCAGTCCTTCACGGCGCCGGTATGCGGGTGCGTCCGGTGATGATGACGGCAGCAGCGATCGTTGTCGGTTTGTTGCCGATATTGTATGGCAGCGGAACCGGCTCGGAAGTGATGAGCCGAATTGCCGCACCGATGGTGGGCGGTATGGTAAGCGCCGTATTGCTTACCCTGCTGGTTGTTCCTGCGGTCTACTATTTGTGGCGCAAGCGCTCAATCTAATCCAGTCTGAAATTTAGGGCGGTCAGCTGCCTTGAGGTTCCCCTTTAGCCGCCGTGCACAGAGTTTTGTGTTACGGCGGTTTTTTATTTCTGTCGCCCAAAGTCTCCGTAGCAATAGATTAAAGGCCAAAAATCATAGTTTTTCTTTATGATTGAATCGGCGGACTGCGTGTTAGACTCTTTGCCATGCATTCGACCAAGATCCTCATCATTAGCCTGCTTGTACTTGTTGCTCAGCAATTTGTTTCGCCGCTGGTCATGGCGTCGATGGAGCAGCAATTTTCGGTTAAGCCCACGCTTGAATCCGATAACAGGATAAGTCCGAGCAAAGCCGACAAGTTTCTTGCTAAAGAATCAAATGATCACCGTCATGGAATCGCCCCCTCAATTTCAAAAGATGTCGCTCTGAACTCTGACAATTTCAGCGCCGAAAATTTCGATTCCGCGTCACCTGGACTACAAATGCAGCACTTGCAGCACGCCTCAGCAAATATGATGGATTGTTGTGATAGCAGTTGTATCTGCTGTGGTGGCGACTGCCAGCCGATTGTCGCAATCCATAGTAGACGTTTACCTGACAGCTTTGATGTAGTTTCGTTTATTCCTGATTCGGCTTCCTTTCCAGCTGACTCCTCCCACTCTCTATACCGTCCTCCGATTTCCAGATAGCCTGATTTTTCCATTTTTTATGTGATAGACTAGTCCGTCAGGGCAGTCAACCTATTGATATATAGAGGATTTTAGAATGAATACTAAAGCTTCAATTGTCACCGGTAATTCGGTTTCAAGGCGCCAGTTTGTCGCAGGTGCGACGGCAGGTAGCTTGTTATACGGGCTGGGTGGCTTAAATAGCAGTTTCGCATCGCCGTCCAGCGCAGCCCAGAACAGAGCCGGTCCGCAAACCTTAAGCGGTAATGTATTTGACCTTAAAATTGGGTATCAGCCGGTGAATTTTACCGGTAGTGAGCGCGTTGCCACCGCAGTTAACGGCTCGGTGCCCGCGCCAGTTTTGCGCTGGAAAGAAGGTGAGCGAGTGACTTTGCGTGTGACCAATCATCTTGCACAGGATACTTCGATACACTGGCACGGGTTGATTCTGCCGTATCAGATGGACGGGGTCCCCGGACTCAGTTTTGATGGCATTAAGCCGGGAGACACTTTCGAATACCAGTTTGACGTTAACCAGAGCGGTACTTACTGGTATCACAGCCATTCGGGATTTCAGGAGCAAACCGGTGTTTATGGCGCGATTGTGATCGACCCGAAAGAAGCTGACCCGGTCAGCGTCGACCGGGATCATGTGGTGGTGCTGTCAGATTGGTCTGACGAAGAGCCCGAAAATGTTTATGCCAAGCTCAAAAAACAGAGCGACTATTATAATTTCAGGGAAAGAACTGCGGGTGATGTTTGGAAGGAGATCAAACAAAACGGCGTAGCAAAAACCTGGAATGCTCGCCAGATGTGGAACCAGATGCGAATGAGCGACCGGGACATATCTGATGTCACTGGCTACACCTACACTTTTTTGATGAACGGTGTTACTCCGGAAGACGGTTGGCGTGGATTGTTCAAACGCGGTGAAAAAGTCCGTTTGCGATTCGTAAACGCGGCGGCAATGACCATTTTTGACGTGCGCATTCCTGGTTTGAAAATGACGGTTGTGTCCTCGGATGGTCAAAATATCGAACCGGTCACTATTGATGAATTCCGAATCGGCGTTGCTGAAACCTATGACGTGGTAGTCGAGCCGAGCAGCGAGCAGGCTTATTCGATTTTCGCGCAAAGTATCGACCGTACCGGATACACACGCGGTACGCTCACTCCCAACTTAAACATGAGCGCAGAAGTCCCCAAAATGGATCCACCTCCGCTACTCGGACACCGGGATATGGGCATGGATATGGGCGGAATGGACCACAGTATGCACGATATGGGCGGTGCAGCAGCTGCAAAGCCGATGGATCACAGCATGCACAATATGAGCGCGGCCGACAAACCGATGGATCATAGTGGGCATAATATGAGCGAGCCGGCAGAACCGATGGACCACAGCGGCCACAATATGGGCGAGCCAGAAAAAGCGATGGACCATAGCGGTCACAATATGGCCAAACCAGAAAAAACCATGGATCACAGTATGCACGGCGCCATGAGCGGCGGACTGGGCAAGGCCGGATTCGGTAGCAATAATGAAATCAAACACGTCGCCAGCGAGTTCGGTCCGCACGTAGATATGCGAGCCGAAGCGCCGCAAAACGGCTTAAACGATCCGGGGATCGGTCTGCGTAATCATCAACAACTGTACGGCAGGCGAGTGCTGACCTATGCCGATATTCGAAATCTTTATCCGACTATCGACCGGCGCGAGCCCAGTCGCGAGATTGAGTTGCACCTGACTGGCAATATGAGCCGCTATATGTGGTCGATTAACGGCATTAAATTTGCCGACGCAGAACCTTTACACCTTAAGTATGGCGAGCGAGTTCGCATCACATTGATTAACGACACCATGATGACTCATCCGATCCATCTGCATGGCTTGTGGAGTGAGCTGGAAACAGGTGACGCCGAATATATCCCGCGTAAACACGTGATCATGGTTCAGCCTGGTTCAAAAATCAGTTATCTGGTGACCGCCGACGCAAAAGGACGCTGGGCCTACCATTGCCATCTGTTGTACCACATGCCCGGCATGTTCCGTGAAGTCAGAGTGAGTTAAGGGGAATGAAAATGAATCAAGTGATACAAAAAACGACCAATGCGAAGGCTATGACCGCCGCGATCATGGCTGGCGATGACGCGAGACAACCTCTTAAGTTCAGGTTATTTTTGAGCTTCGTCGGAACCCTTATGGCAATTATGCTGTCTACAGCTGAGGTTTTGGCCGACGCGAAAGACGATCCCTTTCTGACCAAAGTTATCATTGACCAGTTGGAGAAAAGGGACGGCGACCAGGAAAATCCGCTGGTTTTTTCCGGACAGCTATGGGCGGGGTATGATCTGAACAAAATCTGGCTCAAATCAGAATATGAGGAGTCAGCTGGCGAAACCGAAGAAAACGAGCTGCAACTGCTTTATGGCAAGGCGATTGCGCCTTTCTGGGACATTCAGGCTGGATTACGCAAGGATTTTTCCCTTGATAATCAGCCTGGAAGAAACTGGGCAGTGATTGGAGTTCAAGGGCTTGCACCTTATTACTTTGAAGTGGATACTGCGTTGTTTATCGGTGAATCGGGCCGTAGCGCATTTCGCTTTGAAGCGGAATATGAACTTTTGTTTACCCAAAAGCTTATTCTAACGCCGGAAATCGAGGCCAATTTTTATGGCCAGAGTGACGAATTGACCCGCACCGGTTCGGGACTTTCCGATGTGGAATTGGGTTTGCGCCTACGTTACGAAGTCAGGCGTGAATTTGCGCCTTACATTGGCGTTAACTGGACAAAACTGTACGGGCGGAGCGCCGATTACGCCAGACTTGAAGGCGGTGTAGCTAGTGATACCGAATTTGTGATCGGCTTACGCGCCTGGTTCTAATCAATACAATTAGCAAATTATTACTTTACCAATAAAAGGAAAATCAACGATGACAATTAAACACCTTAAATCAGCTTTGCTGACAATGACTCTGGCTGGTACTTTTGCCGGAGCAGCTTTTGCGGGCGGTGAACACGATGGCAGTCACGACGCGCCAAATGCCGAGCAGGAAAAAAGTGAACATGCGCACGGAAAATCCGATGATGGACACGCGCATGACCACGACAATGAAGGTAGCCCTGTGGGGAAACCCGCTCGGTCAACTCAAGCGACTAAAACCATCGAAGTCACCACCCTTGACAACATGCGTTACGAGTTTTCTACGACGCCAGAAATCAAGGAAGGGGATATCGTAAAATTTGTGATCACTAATAAAGGCAAAATAGCGCATGAATTTTCTATCGGTGATGCCGCAGAGCACAAAGCGCACCAGGAAATGATGCGCAAAATGCCCGGCATGGTTCATCAGGACGGCAACACAGTAACCATTCAACCGGGTCAGACTCAGCAGTTGACGTGGCAGTTTAAAAGCGGCGAAGCTATTTTTGCCTGTAACATCCCCGGTCATTTTGAAGCGGGTATGTTTGCCAAGACGGACGTTAAGTCTGCGGGAGATGACGCCTATATCAAGAGTATTATTGCCGGGATTGAATACGGTTGGGAAAATGGCGACGGCACACCATTTAGAAAGCACTTCCTGGATTTTGATGGCGCGCGTTATATTGAGTCCGGTGGCCAGAATAAAGGCTTGACCAGTCTGGTTGAGCATCACGTTGAGCCAGAAAAAGATGCGTTGGATTATTTAAAAATCGACTTTTCAAATATCGAAATTCATTACGAAACTAATTTCGCCTGGGCGATTGCCGACACGCGCGTTAAAGGTAAAGTGAAAAATAGCGATAGAAAATTTGATAAGTCGGGCTATCAGACCTTTTTGTTCCGTAAAGTTGATAGCGTCTGGAAGCTGGTTCACTCGCATTCATCTTCACGCGACTACAAGCCTGGTAAACACGCACATTAGTTAGCTTTAGGGAAGGGCCGGGATTGCACGGCCCAGATGTTTCCAACTGAATATTAAACTATAATCAGTTGATGCAAGCCGCTTCCCCCAACAAGTTATTTTTGTGGAGAGACGCCAGCCTTTATCTTGGCGACAGCTTCGACCCGCAAATGCATAAACACCACGCTGTTCAGTGCTGTATTGCGCTGAACGGCCACCTCAAAGTTCGCTGGCAACAATCGCAATCGGGGCAATCTTGCTCTGCAGCAATCGTCGGTGCCAACATTCCGCACAGTATTGCCAATCCCGACGGACCACTGTGTATTTTGTACCTTGAAAAAACGTCTAACAATTTCCAGACTATACTGGATTATCACTGCATCACGCCGAATTGCCAAACGCGAAGTGCGCCGCTCATGCTGGAGCACCCTGTTCCAGAAAGTAGCTTGCGAATTTTTAACGATGCGCTGACAGACTCGGTGACAGCGAGTCAGGCTAATATTCTTAAACATCATTGCCTGAAAATTTTTAATGGGCATATTGCCCGGCCAACCACCCTCGATTCGCGTATTACCAAATTGCTGGCTTATCTACACGCCGATCCCGGCGGTCAATTTAACAGCGCTGATCTAATCGAGGTTGCCTGTTTATCCGAGAGCCGAATGCAGCACCTGTTTAAACAACAGGTAGGCATTCCCATCCGACGCTACGTTCTCTGGATGCGTATGCGTCATGTTCTGGAGCTGGTTCTGGCCGGGGCGTCTTTAACGGTTGCGGCCTATGAGTCGGGATTTTCCGATTCTGCCCATTATTCGCGAACCTTCAAAAGCATGTTCGGGATTGCGCCGTCGATACTATTAGCGAGTAATTCAGCACTGAAGCCGATGATTTGTGAGCCTAACTAGCACTGTTTTGCGGGTCATATTTTCTAAACGAACTATAGCCGATTCGTTCAAGTCTCCGTTCGTATTCCCGTATATCATGAAGTTCTTCTCAATTAAGTCAGGAATTTCTTATGAATATTTATTACGCCATTTTACTGTTGCTCGCGATCGTTGCTGTGGGTGAATTCAGGCATCGTTATCTTACCGGACTGGTTAAAGCTTGCCAGCGCTGTCTGTCGCGGTGTGCGTGTTTGTTGGACAATAAAAATAAAAGTGCCCAAAGTTTGATGCGCTAGTGGGTGGTTTAGTTAAGTACGTTTTGCGACTGGACCATTTTCCGTTAATGCCAGTCGTGCCATTGACTCAGGCTGAATAAATATGTCGTTTGCTGTTAGTGTACTTCGCTTTCGTTGGCTTATCATGGCTATCACCCTTATTGTTACTGTTGTTGCCATATTCGGGGTTAAAGGCCTGAGCATGACAAGTGACAACCGGGTCTTTTTGGGGCCAAAAAACCCGGAATTAGTCGCTTTAAAAGCATTTGAAGATATTTATACGCCTTCATCTAATGTCTTTATTGTACTGCAACCAGAGGATGGCAATATATTTACGCGCTCGACTTTGTCCGCTATCGAAGCTATTACGGCTGAAGCCTGGCAGTTGCCTTACGCTCGCCGTGTTGATTCGCTCACGAATTTTCAGAACACCTATGCCAACGGTCTTGACGATTTGGTCGTCGAAAACTTGGTCGAGGATGCAAAAAATTTAAGCGCCGAGCAGTTAACCCGAATCAGAAAAATAGCACTGTCCGATCCCCTTATTGCAAAACGCTATGTGACTCAACAAGGAAACCTGGCGGCTATCGATGTAACTTTTATTGTGCGACCCGAAGAAGAAGAAGAGGCCACCGTAGAAATTGCGAGTCGTGCACGCGAATTGGCTGCGTCTATTGAGCAACAGTATCCTGGCACCAAGCTTTACCTGACCGGAGATATAATGCTGGGTGCAACTATGGGTGAGGCGACTGAGGACGATATTGCCATACTCTTCCCCATTATGTTTGTGTTGATATTCGTTATAGCGGGTATTTTACTGCGCTCGGTTACCGCAACAATCAGCGCTATAGCGGTGTTAGTCGTTTCGGTTGTTTTTACTATGGGCCTTGCCGGATGGTTGGGTTATGTACTTAATCCCGGTTCGGCTATTGCGCCGACCATTATTCTAACGGTTGCCATTGCCGACAGCATTCATATTATTTCTGGCGTTCTCCATCTTATGAGCAAAGGCACGGCAAAGCGTGAGGCCATCATTGAGTCGCTACGTAGCAAGTTTGCGCCAGTGTTAATAACCAATGTTACCACCGCAATAGGCTTTTTGACTTTGAATTTTAGTGACGCGCCGCCTTTTCATGATCTCGGCAACCTGGTCGCTATTGGAGTCGCGATTAGTTTTGTCTATTCGGTGACCTTGTTGCCCGTGATGCTTTTGATACTGCCCTTGAGTGTCACAGTACACCCGCTAGAACGGCGCAGTTTATTCGATTGCTTAGGCGATTTTGTTGTCGAAAAATACAAACCATTGCTAGGAGTGATGATCGCGCTCGCTACCATTTTGATCCTGGGGTTACCACGAATACAGCTTGGGGACGATTGGTTTTCCTATATCGACAAGCGATATCCGTTGCGTAACGATACTGATTTTGTTATCGATAATTTCTCCGGTATCGACACCCCTGAGTTTTCACTAAAATCGGGGCGCTCAAATGGCATCAATAATCCGGAGTATCTAGGTACCGTCGATGCCTTTGCCGAGTGGTTACGTACACAGCCCGGTGTCGAACACGTCTATTCAATAACAGAGATTGTCAAACGGCTGAATAAGAATATGAACGGCGACGATCCGAATTATTATCGAATCCCAGATTCGGCCGAGTTGGTAGCACAATATCTTCTGGTGTATGAGTTATCGCTGCCGTACGGGCAGGATCTTAACGATCGAATTAATATCGATCGCTCAGAAACGCGCTTGACGGTGGTCGGTGATTTTCCGACAGCAGAGATGCGCGCGCTCAGCGAAAACGCTTTAACCTGGCTAGATAAAAACGCACCACCTTATATGGTCACTGAGGCAACCGGCATGTCGAATGTGTTCGCGCATATCTCTGAGCGCAACATCAATGCAATGTTGGGTGGATCGGTACTTGCCTTAGTCCTTATTTCGGGGCTGTTGATCATGGCATTACGCAGTGTTGCCACCGGACTGATCAGTTTGATCCCCAATTTGTTGCCGGCCGCCATGGCCTTTGGGCTGTGGGGATGGTTAGTAGGTGAAGTCGGCATGGCCGTATCGATTGTGGCCGCAATGACACTGGGTATTATCGTTGACGATTCGGTCCATTTTCTGGTGCACTATTTGCGTGCCCGCCGTAGGGATAAATTAAGTCAGGCGGATGCCGTGCGTTATGCCTTTCATACCGTCGGCAAAGCGCTTTTCACGACAACCACAGCCTTGGTTGCCGGTTTTAGCGTGCTGGCATTTTCTGGCTTTCTGATTAACTGGGCCATTGGCGTGTTGACCGGCATCATCTTGGTTATTGCATTAATAGTCGATTTTTTTCTTTTACCATCGCTGTTGTTATTACCCATTTTCAGGGGAAGGCTAGAAAATAACGTCGTTGTCGTTAAATCTTAAATTGAGACACGGTCATCTTTAGATCCGAAGCCAGCCTTGCCAGTTCGTCGCTGGCAGTGGAGGTTTGACTGGCGCCAGTTGCCGCGTGCTCACCGAGCTGGGTGATGTTGACAATGCTCTGATTTATTTGCTCAGCGACCGCACTTTGTTCTTCAGCCGCAGTTGCAATATGCGTATTCATGTCGCTAATACTGGTAACTGAGTGTGTGATCGCATTGAGGAACTCTCCAGCCTCCGCTGCTTGCTGTACACTGGTTTGCGCTTGCTTATGGCCTTTATCCATTACCAGAACAGCGTCTCTTGATCCCGACTGAAGGCTTTCAATCATGGTATTGATTTCCTGGGTCGATTCCTGGGTTCGGCTGGCCAGTGTACGCACCTCGTCGGCAACGACGGCAAAGCCTCGGCCTTGCTCACCCGCTCTGGCCGCTTCTATTGCCGCGTTGAGCGCTAACAGATTTGTTTGATCGGAAATGCCGCGAATTACGTCCAATATAACACCGATATTTTCAGTGTCGCTTTCCAGCTTTTGTATCACAGCAGAGGCTTTTTCAACATCTTGAGCCAGGGCGTTGATTGACTCGATATTTTTATCAACAACAGCGCAACCATTATTTGCCTGTTCGCGCGCCTCTTGTGCCGACTCTGCGGCGCTGCTGGCGCTGACGCTGACGTTTTGAACCGTGGCACTCATTTCATTAATTGCGGTGGCAACTTGTTCCGTTTCCTTTAGCTGCTTCCCGCTATTTTGATTACTTTCTTCGGCAATTGCGCCCATTTCGACCGCTGCAGAGCTGATCTGTTCGGTAGAGCTGGCTATTTGCTGGATGATAGACTGCAGCTGGACTACAAAAGTGTTAAAAGCCTTCGACAACTGGCCAAACTCGTCCCTGCTGGAAGTTTCTAGACGTTTGGTTAAGTCACCTTCGCCGCGAGCCATTTCTTTCAATGAAGTTACTATGCTAGTGACGTTTCTGGTGACTATCGATGAAATTAAAAATCCGGTAGCAGCTACAATTAGTACAGCTAACAAGCTGACACTCAGGCTAAATACCAACGCGTTCTGCGAGTTCTCATTCACCGTGTCAATGCTTTCGGTAAAACGCGAGTAGCTGGTATTGCGAAACTCTTGCAAGTTCTGACTAAAATTCGTCAGACTCGCTCGCTTATTGTCTACCGAACTCTTGATTTGCGTCGGCGGCAAACTACCAGTGATCATCCCCAAAGTGAGTTCGCGCGCACTTTGGTAATACAGTTGATACTGCTGGCGCAAGTCCTGAATATCCGACTGAGTGCTTCTATCCAGTTTAGTCACTTCATCAAAAGCTTTTTCCATCATCGCCGATATATCGTCAGCATCTTCGACCATATCTTCTTCAGCGCTACTCACCGCGGCGTTTAGGGTTTCCTTAATTTTGTCAAGGCGAACCAGATTGGCGTCAATACGCTCTAGCGTGGGGAAATAAATATCCCTCGTTTTTTGCAGATTAAACTTATTGGTATTGGCTATCGAATAATTAAAGAAAAGAATAACCGCGAACCCAATAACCGCGATGACCGCAATGAGTAAAATTTTGTATCTTATCGACAGGGCGCTGAGCCAGTTCATATTTGACCTCAAAAATTATCCATGAGAGATTCTTTAAAACCTTAAAAAAGATGCATCAGGTCTTTTCAGCACAATTTTTAAGGTATCGTCAGGATCACTTTTACCGAAACATCTACCTGGCTGCTATCTATATAGCCGATGCCATCCGTATTGCTCGCAACCCAGCTTTTTACCGCGGCGTCATTGTCAAAAACTGCCGGCGGTGCAGCCTTACCGGAAAAAATCATTTTTGACCAATAAGCTTTCATCTGGGCATCGTTCTTGTTGGTAACTGCCTTGTAAAAGGAAGAGCGTAGCGGGCTACCCTCCGGTTGATCCGATGGCGTGGCTTTCGCGCCCCCTGGAAAACTATTTTTCTTTGCCAGAAATATCTTCTTGATATCTTATTTGCTCAGGCTGGACTCTGCATTGGCCGGGTGCACGATGATAGCAATTTCAGCTAATGCAGCTTGACTGAGCAGAAAGGTGCCGATCACTATGAGCAGCAGGTAGGTATAATTTTTAAAATTCATGTCAGCTACTCCTAAAAGACCGTATCGATGGCAATGCCGATCATCTTGATGGAATCATCATTTGGTAGATCAGAAAACAGACCAACACCGCTGTCGAGTTTTATGTTGGATAGTTCCAGTTTGACCGCGACGTCCTTTTGCAGATCCCAACGCACTCCAAGGGTCGTAATTTTTTGATCGTCATCTACCACTGGCTCTCCCTGTTCTAAATCCTGGAAAGAAATAAAGGGCAGAAAATTGCCTGTTCGGTAGCCTAAGGTCGCATACCATGTGGTAGCGCTCATAGCGGACAAATCGCCCATTGTCACATCGGCAATTTCAAACATCGCCAGATAGTTGTTTTTGTCAATTTAAATACCGAACGTGGAGACTTCGTGTTTAGCGCCTTCCATGAGCGCGGCCATTGCAGGAAAACCTTCAATTTCAACATTACGCATGGTGCCGCGATAAGTCGATAGCTGTAAAAGTACTTCATCGTTCCAATCTGCCTTAAAGGTAAGCCCACCTAATTGCCTGACGTTAGTGCCTTCAAGGCCTATCTCCCCGTCAAAAAAATCGACATAAAATGTCCAGTCATCCCCAGGGATTTCCCACAAAACACTCGCTCCGGTGTAGGCTTCTCGAGTAACTTGTGGGCCATTTGGAGGACCCAGGCTAGTGTAGAAAGAAATTGGAGCATTTATCCACGGGTTTGCGTAGCCCACGTCTACATATTCATTAACCAGGCCTACTGGAAACTTCAATTTACCTGCGCGTAGGTCAAAATTTTCAGATAACTCCAATGTGCCGAATGCCCAGTCGATGTGGGCGGCATAATTATCTTCTTCTTTGGTGGCTAATAATTGGCTGGCAAAACTGAATTTGTCATTAACTTTGGCGCGAATATTTATTCCCAGACGAGTCCCTGCTTAGCTTCCCTGATTGTCGTGACCATCGCCTTCTTCGCCATTAAAGGGCGCGGCGTCGTCCGTTTGATGATAGTTGGCGCTGGCAAAACCGTTGATGGCGATTTTGTCGGTCCAGTCGGCGGCCTGCAAAGTGGCCGTGGTGAGAATGCTTAGACAGAGTGTCAAAGCTGAATAAAGTAACTTTTTCAATGTGAACTCTCCTGTTAGGCCGAAATATTATTTCAAACTTGTTATTCTTTAGTTGGCGGGCTTTACCAGTTGAATGAGGTTTATTACCTGCCTTACGCCTAAGAGTAGACCAGATTTTTTATCTCGCAAGTTTATTTTTTAAATATTTAACACCTTGATATATTTGAGTTTTATTCCAGTTTAGGTTGGCGTGATATTTAATCAGAGAGGTAAGTAGAAACAACGATAAAATTTGAATAAACTAAGTATATTCCCGGTTGTTTAAAGCAGCACACAGGTAAACTTACGGAGATTTTGACAGTCATTTTACTTATGTAAGCCATTTGTCAGCTTGACATAGTTAAAAACTATCAATAGGCGCGTGATGAATTCTGGTGATTTGCGCTGAACCCATAGAGTGGCGGGTACTGTTGTAATTACGCTAATTACAGGGAATTGATTTAGATCACAGATCGACACTTCGATTCTTTCTATTATTGGAAAAACATGGATCTATACGAGGATAGCGGATTTCGAGATGTTTCACGTTCAGATACATCGACCACTTAAATTTGCTTTGACAGTCGTAATATTGGCTGTCGCCTTCTATTTCGTTAGCGTGTTATTTTTTTCTGCTTACTCGCAATTCACCGATAGCGCCTACTCACTACAAACCCATGACAAGCTAGCAAAGATTGAACTTAGCCAGGGTCGTGAAAACACTGAATTACAATCTTTGCCTCAAGATGAAGGCAGTCAATCGGCGCGAGCAATAACTTCGTCGGTTTCTGCGCAAAAGAATCATCTATGTATGGGGGAGTTAGCTTGTTTACACTGCTCTACAGTAGCAAACTGTTCTACGCCAACAATTAACTCTAATTCAACCCGATTTTCATTAATCCAATCAACCACCTTGAGTCAACTGTTTTTTTCGACCGCGTATATTTCCCAGACTTTATCACCAATAAAACACCCTCCCAGACTCAGCTGAAATAGGGCGTCGCCAATCTTATTCTCAATGGCGACATCCCGTCTTAAATTCAATTGAATAAAAGCTAAAGACCGTTGTAATTCTGGAGGAGAGCTGTGGACACAACAATTTTTAACTATTGCCCTGTATGCGAAATGAAGTTAGAAAATCAGCTCATTCCGACAGAGTATCTGGATGTTAGTCATTTTTTTTGCTCCGAGCAGTGCAGACGCTTATTCGAAAATCACCCGCATCTTTATATAGGATTGCCAGGAAGCGGTTGTGCAGTTAAGTCAAGGCTTAAGAAAGTTTCAAGGACAAACTGGCTTGCGCTGAAAAATCCGGACAAATCGAGTGAATCTTTAGATGCTGCTTTTACACCCTTGATGGGGGTGGAGCATTATGAACTTTGTTCAGGCCGACTTATCGTAGCCTACGACTTGCTCCAGGTTTCGCTCAAAGAGGTAGCGGACCATCTCGTTAACCATGATATCCAGACTTCGGCGCGTTGGTATCATTTGTTGAGATTGAGTTACATCAATTACGTTGAAGAAAACGAGCGGGCTAATCTGGAAAGTCAGACGCCGAAAGGTTGTCATTAAATAATCAGGAATGTTGGTAGGCCGGTATTGATTCAGATGAAGCAGGATCTTGAGTGGCCGGTAATTAGAAAACCGGATGAAATTAAACGAAGTCTTAAAAACAACACCTAAATTGGAGAGTTAGTATGGAAGCGATTTTATTTGATTGTACTCAGGGAACAGAGCTTGCAAGCAAAATTCATCAAAGACTAAATGTCGAGGCAGGAAAATTTGAGACAAGAAAATTCCCTGATGGAGAATCTTATCTTAATATTCTGTCAGATGTTAACAAAAAGCGAGTGATTGTTGTTGCTTCTTTACTCTCTCCCGATGATAAAATTCTGCAATTAATATTTTTAGCTAGAACTTTACGAGAGCTAGGCGCGCTGAATGTGGGTATAGTTGCCCCCTATCTTGGCTATATGCGTCAGGACAAAAAGTTCAAGCCGGGAGAAGCGTTAACCTCAAAAATATTTGCCGGTCTAATCAATGAGTATTTTGACTGGCTGATCACGGTCGACCCTCACTTGCATCGCTATCAGAATCTTAACGAAATTTATTCCATTCCGACTCAAACCTTGCATGCGCGCAACCTGCTAGCCAGTTGGGTAAAGGCAAACAAGCCGGACGCTTTGCTGGTAGGCCCGGATGAAGAAAGCGAGCAATGGGTTGGCGCAGTCGCCGAAAGAGCTGGTGTGAATTTTTGTGTGGCGACTAAACAGCGTTTTGGTGATACCAATGTGCAGATTACTTTTCCAGATCTCCCTGCGGATCAGTCTGTTGCGGTCATTGTTGTAGACGATATTATTTCTAGTGGTTACACCATGCTGGAATCGGTCAGGGCGCTTAAACTACTCAACAGAACTGATATTACATGCCTTGCCGTTCATGGAATTTTTGCGGCAATGGTCGACAGAAAATTGCAAAAGGCGGGTGTCAGCCAAATTGTTACCACTAATAGTATTGCGCACGAAAGTAATGCGATTGACCTCAGCGAATTGATTGTACCGGCGATTATCGAGATGATTGGAGGCAAAAAATGAAAATTAAATTTTTGGGCGCGACGGGAACGGTGACCGGATCGAAGTACCTGATCACCACCGAACAATCGCATCTGCTGGTAGATTGCGGCTTATTTCAGGGCTACAAAAATTTGCGAGAACGTAACAGAGAGCCCTTTGCATTTGATGTTGCCAGCATCGATGCCGTTGCGTTGACGCATGCGCATCTGGATCATTCCGGTATGATTCCGCTGCTCTATAAAAATGGTTATCGCAGCCCGGTTTATTGTAGCCAGGCGACTTTTGAGTTATGCAAATTATTATTACCCGATAGCGGTTATCTGCAAGAGGAAGAAGCCAGATTTCGTAATAAACACAAACTGACCAGGCACGAGCCCGCTTTACCCTTGTATGACTTAAAAGACGCAAAAGCCAGTTTATCATTATTTCGGCCGGTTGAGTTTTCTGAAACCGTTGTTGTGAAAGACCTTACGCTAAGTTTCGATTCCGTCGGTCATATCCTGGGTGCCTCCAGAATATCCCTCAGCGACGGCCATAAAAAAGTCATTGTCTCGGGTGATGTGGGACGCACTAATGACCCCGTTATGTATCCACCAAAACCGCTAGCCGATTGCGATGTGTTATTGCTGGAGTCAACTTACGGCAATCGACTGCACGACCCGGCAAAAACCGAAGAGACGCTGGCACAAATAGTCAATGATACCGCCGCTAACGGAGGCTCCATTTTGATTCCCAGTTTTGCCATTGGTCGCGCACAGTCGTTGACCTTTGTGTTATCGGAATTAATCAAGACAAAGAAAATACCGAAATTACCCATTTTCCTGGATAGCCCTATGGCGATCAGCGCGTCTGATATTTATTGCCGGTTTAACCGGGAGCACCGACTAAGTGACCAGCAATGCGAACAAATGTGTGAGTTGGTCGAATATACCAAAGAGGTCGAGCAATCAAAACAACTTGCCAAGATCAAGTATCCCCACATTATCATTTCTGCCAGTGGCATGGCGACGGGAGGCCGGGTTCTTCATCATCTCAATCGTTTTTTGCCGGATCACAAAAACACCGTTGTCTTCGCGGGTTATCAAGCGGGTGGAACCCGTGGTCAGAAATTGGTGAACGGGCATTCGTCGGTGAAGATATTTGGCCGGGAAGTGGGCGTTCAGGCCAACATAAGAGAACTCACCGGGTTTTCCGCACACGCGGATTATCAGGAAATGATCGATTGGATAAAGAACAGCAATATAAGCGAGCCAAAGCGTACTTTTATTGTGCACGGCGAAGCGGATGCTTCTGACGAGTTCCGATTGCACTTGCGCGATCAGTTGGGCTGGCAAGCAGTCGTGCCAGACTATAAAAACGAGTATAAAATTTAGCGCTATGAAAGCGATAAAGTTTTTTATTGAAGGTGATTTGCTTTACGCCGATATGTTTGCCGATATTTGCGCAGCTAAACGTAAAGTCGATATAGAAAGTTATATCTTTGCTGATGACGAAATTGGACAGGCAATGGCGTCTTTACTAATTGGAAAAGTAATCGAGGGAGTAAACGTCAGGTTGATGGTTGACGCAGTTGGCTCTATGCGCTGGAGAAATAAGAAATTTTTCCAGGGATTAAAGGACAAGGGGATTTTGGTGCATTGGTTTAATCCCTGGAGCTGGAAAGACCCATTGCGTTTTAATCGGCGTAATCATCGCAAATTGGTCGTTATCGATGACGATATTTGTTTTGTTGGCGGTTTTAATATTCACGCGGAATCTTCCCGTCGGGTTTTCGGAGAAAGACGCTGGAAGGACAATCATGTGAAATTTTCCGGTGCGCTTGGAGGAAAATTGGCGAATCAATTTGAGCTTAACTGGCGCGGAATGGGAAGGAAGTTACAAGAGGTCAAAAGCGACAATGGATTGAGTCGAATTCTACCCAATCATTCACGTCGTTGCCGGCGTAAATTAAGATGTGAGTATTTGCGCGTAATATCTCAGGCACAGTGTTCAGTCGTGGTAACGACGCCATACTTTGTCCCAGATCACAAAATGATACAGGCGTTGCAACAAGTAGCCAGTCGTGGGGTCAAAGTGTCGATCATTGTACCGAAGTATAACGATCACGCGCTACTCAAGTACGCCGCTTACTGGTACTACCGGCGGTTGATATCGAGCGGGATTGAAGTTTTTGAATATGTCTCTCGTATGCTACACGCCAAAGCGCTATTAATCGATGAGCGATTAGTCGTGGTCGGGTCGGCCAATATGGATTATCGAAGTTTTTTTCTTAATAGTGAAATCATGATCTTCAGCGAGGAAGAAAAACTGGTGGATTTTGTGTCAGAAGATACCCGGCAAAATTTGTTGGAATCGGAAAGTGTCACTCTCAAATCTATCTCGCGGCATTCTCGGATCACAAAGCTATTCGCGTTAACCGGCTATCTATTAAGAAGATGGTTGTAGTCAATTGAAGTATGGCCGGGTAACTGATGTTTATGGTCATAGGAATGAATTTAAAAAGGAGCAGTTAATGAAGCAACGTCCAATACAAATTGTTGGCGCAGGGCCTGCAGGTCTGGCGGCGGCAATTACTTTGGCCAGGGCCGATGTAAAAGTTGAAGTTCACGAAGCCAGAGATAGAGTTGGCTGGCGTTTTGGTGCGGATCTGCAGGGTTTGGAGAATTGGAGCGAACAGACCGATGTGATAGAGGAATTGAAAAGTCTGTCGATGCCGTTGGATTTTGAATATTATCCGGCGAGCAAAGGTATGGCATTTGATGCCTGGCGACAACCCTATGAAATTAACACCAGCATACCTCTTTTTTACTTAATCGAGCGCGGATACGGCGAAAATAGCCTGGACAGTGCCTTGTTGCGACAAGCCACAGCGCTCGGCGTAAAAGTGGTTTTTAACAGCCGCGTAAGGAAAGTCCGGCAGCAGGCTATTTTAGCGACGGGCCCCAAACAGGCCGATGCTATAGCCGTCGGCTACCATTTTAAAACCACGATGCAAAATGGATTCTGGGTTATTTGTGACAATAACCTGGCGCCTGGTGGCTACGCTTACCTGCTGGTAATGAACGGCAGGGGAACCGTCAAAACCTGCATGTTCAACCGGTTTAAGCAGGAGAAACAACTGGTTGAGAAAACCGTAAAAGCGTTTGAAGATCTGGCGGGGCTGGAGATGATCGAACCTAAAAAACACGGTGGAGCCGGAAATTTTTTAATGCCGATCAGCGCAGTTTCCGGGCGTCATCCGGTGGTTGGAGAGCAGGCTGGGTTTCAGGATACCCTATGGGGATTTGGAATACGATTTGCGATCCGCTCGGGCGTAATGGCGGCCAACAGCCTGATCCAGTGTGAGGATTATGATCAGGTGTGGCAACCCGAGTTTTTACCCTTGCAAAAAACATCCACCGTCAACCGGGTATTTTATAACCTGATCGGTAATCGCGGTTATCGATGGGCGATCCGTCGCGGAGTGCGCGGCGACATTCATCAAACCCTACGAAAACTATATCAGCCGTCGAAATTAAAGAACTTTTTTTTCCCCCTGGCCGAGCGTTTGCTCAATCGAAAAAGAAGCGACGAATATTGTCATTCGCCTGAATGTGAGTGCGTCTGGTGTAAACAGTGTCGTTAACAATGGTTTTTGAATAATAAATGAGTTGATTTCGTGAACGAAAATATCAGTCATTCAGGTGTATGGGGGTTGGCGCTCATTATGATCGTCATCGCTTCATGGGTGCTCTATCGATTCCTGGCTCCCAAAAACTGGAAAGAGTGGGCCAGCGCTGGAGTCGTTCAGGCCTTTATCATCGCGCTTTACGCTGAGATGTACGGGTTTCCGCTGACCATTTATTTTCTGGCACGATTTTTTGGGCTCGACCGCGTGGAGTTAAACGCCAATTTATGGTCGTCTCTTCTGAACATCGGCGAGCTGGGTATGATGATTTCAATGATAGTCGGATACCTGCTGTTGTTTGTAGGCATCGGACTTTTCTTTAAAGGTTGGAAACAGGTGCATCAGGCGCGCGCGAGCGGAAAGCTGGTGACAGACGGTTTGTACGCGCTCGCCAGACACCCGCAATATAGCGGCTTGTTTATTGCGCTGTTCGGCGAAGGGGTGGTGCACTGGCCGACTATCTTCTCTGTCGGTCTAATGCCGTTGATTGTCTTTGTTTATTACCGCTTGTCCCTCTCAGAAGAAAAAAAAATGATCGAACAATTTGGCCAGACTTATCGTGATTACCGGCAAGCTGTCCCCATGTTTTTTCCTCGAATGAGCGACTGGAAGCGATGGATTAGTCAGGCAGAAGTCGAATGAGGGCTGACTCTAGCTGCGCTATTAAAGAAAGGGGCTGGTAATTGAGTGTAAGGAGAAACGCGATGAATGCAGATCTGGCTTTGGTGGTCAACGCGGGCAGCTCCAGCATAAAGCTAAGTTTGTATAAAGTTGGATTTAGTTATAAATTTTGCGATGAGTCGCGAGAAAATCGCGCTTTTTTGAGCGAATTTAATTTGCTTAAAAGTGCGTTGATTGAATTGAGTGACTGTGAGCCTGAGCAAGCTTTACAGGAATTTCTCGCAGAGAGGACGGAGGACGTCTGGCTGAGCGCACACAGAATGGTACATCCTGGCCCGCAAATTAAAACGCCCTGCATCATTGATAGCCAAATCAGATCTTACATCGCCAGACAAGACTGGCGCGCGCCAAAGCACAACCCTTTGTCAATTAGCTGGATTACAGCTTGCGAAAAAATGCTGAGGAAATCCGCTTTTAATACCTTGCATTCGGATACAGAATTTTTCAACGAGTTGCCGCTGGTCGCTAAAAGTTATGCGCTGCCAGCTGCGCTGGTTGAAAAACACGGCCTCATGCGAGTGGGATTTCATGGACTTGCCTACCGTTCAATGCTCTCGCTTTGGCAAGAAACTTATCATAGCCGAGAAAGCCAGGGACTTGTCCAGCGAAAGCAAGAGCCGTCAGAAAGAGAGTCTCAGGAAAATAAAACGTCAGTTCCGGATAAAAAAATCATCGCAATTCAGTTGGGTTCCGGCTGTTCAATTTGTGCGATTAAAAACGGTGTCGCCCAGGATACCTCCATGGGGTTTTCGACGCTGGAAGGATTGATGATGTCAACTCGTTGTGGCGATCTCGACCCCGGGATCCTGATTTTTATGCAAAAAGAACTGGGCTACAACTGCGAGCAGATTGAGCGGCTGCTGAATGAACAATCAGGCTTGTTGGGTGTATCGACCAGCCACAAAGACATGCGAGAACTGCTCAAGCAAGACTCGGTTCAGGCGCGGTTGGCGGTGGATCTCTTTTGCTACCGGGTGCGTAAATATATCGGCGCTTATATTGCGGTGCTTGGCGGGGTTGACTCGATTATTGTCGGCGGAGGTATTGGAGAGCACAGTGCCCACATTAGAGAGAAATTGTTTTCCGGCTGGCGTTGGTCCGGACTTGTCCTGGACTCGCAACTCAATTCGCAAGACCTGGTGGCTACTCGCTTTATCCATCACCCGAGTAGCAAAGTTAAATTGATGGTTTGCGCCGTGAATGAGGCAGATGTAATGCTCAGGCAAGCGTTAGAACTGGTGAAAATTCCACAACTGGATAAGGAATACGTATGAAACAATTGGCAGCCATTCCACTGGACAGTTTTGCCAAGCCTCTCAATGACGAGCAACTGGATTTGGTTAATCGTTACTGGCAGGCGGCAAATTACCTGTCAGTTGCCCAAATCTATCTGCTGGACAATGTTTTGCTGCGAACGCCGCTAAAATTTTCACATATCAAACCGCGATTGCTCGGTCATTGGGGTACTGCGCCCGGCTTGAATTTAATTTATGTTCACCTTAATCAAATAATTCGACAGCGTGATCTCGATGTTATTTTTGTTACCGGACCAGGTCATGGCGGACCGGCAATAGTCGCCAATACTTATCTTGAAGGGACTTATTCAGATTTTTATCCAGATATCGGCGAGGACGAACCTGGTTTAAAGGCGCTTTGTCGCCAGTTTTCTTTTCCAGGCGGTATTCCCAGTCACGTTGCACCTGAAACGCCTGGCTCAATTCATGAAGGGGGAGAGCTGGGTTATGCGTTGTCCCATGCTTTTGGAGCGGTATTCGACAACCCGGAGCTGATCGCCACCTGCGTAATCGGTGACGGTGAGGCTGAAACAGGGCCGCTGGCGGCCGCCTGGCACTCTAATAAATTTTTGAATCCGAAAACTGATGGCGCAGTGCTGCCGGTGTTGCATTTGAATGGCTACAAAATAGCCAACCCGACCATTTTAGCGCGAATTTCACGCGATGAATTAATCAATTTGTTTTTAGGTTACGGCTATCGTCCTATCCTGGTTGAAGGAGACGAGCCTGTAATAGTTCACCAGAAACTGGCGCAGGCGATGACGTTGGCGTTCGATGAAATCAAAAGCATACAAACGAGCGCGCGCGCGCAATCGAACCCGGAGCGTGCTTTTTGGCCGATGATTATTTTGCGTACGCCAAAAGGTTGGACAGGGCCCAAATGGGTTGATGGTTATCCCGCGGAAAATAACTGGCGCTCACATCAGGTACCGCTGAAAGATCTTGGCAATCACCCCCAGCAGCTTGCGCAACTCCAGGATTGGCTGAAAAGTTATAAGCCACAAGATTTATTCGACGCAAAAGGGCAATTGCTGCCCGAGCTTAAAGCGCTGAGGCCTGACAAAAAGCGTCAGATGGGGCGTAGTTTGCACGCCAATGGCGGCTTGCTATTGAAAGATCTGGTATTGGCTGACCTTGAGCAATTTTCATTTGATATAGACGAGCCAGGTAAAAGAAAACAGAGCGCCACCAGTTTACTTGGGAGTTATCTGACACAAGTGATGCGTGCCAACCGGAACGCCGCTAATTTCAGGCTGTTCGGGCCGGATGAAACCGCTTCTAATCGGCTGGACCAGGTCTATCAGGTTAGCGGTAAAACCTGGCTTGCCAGGACTGAGCCTGACGACGAAAATTTATCTGCTGATGGTCGGGTGATGGAAATTTTAAGTGAGCACACTTGTCAGGGATGGCTAGAAGGTTATCTGCTAACTGGTCGCCACGGCTTTTTTTCCTGCTATGAGGCCTTTGCTCATATTGTCGATTCCATGGTTAATCAACACGCTAAATGGTTGCAGGTCAGTCGCCAGCAGGTGCGCTGGCGAAAGCCGGTAGCATCGCTCAATTATCTACTCACCTCCCACGTATGGCGGCAGGATCATAATGGTTTTTCTCATCAGGATCCGGGGTTTATTGACCATGTCGCCAACAAAGATCCGGCAATTGCCAGAGTTTATTTACCACCGGACGGCAACTCATTGCTTTGTGTTGCCAGAAAGTGTCTGGGGTCAAGAAATAAGGTCAACGTGATAGTCGCCGGCAAGCAGCCGCAATTTCAATGGCTGAGTCTTGAGGCGGCAAAAAGGCATTGCGAGCAGGGACTAGGCGTTTGGCATTGGGCCAGCAACGATCAGGCTCGCTTGCCCAATCTTATTATGGCCTGCGCCGGTGACGCCGCGACTCAAGAGACGTTGGCCGCGGTTAAATTGTTGCGCGAACTGGCGCCCGAAGTGTCCATCAGGGTCGTCAATGTAGTGAACTTAATGGCGCTACAAACGCCTGATGAACACCCTTGTGGCATGGCTTCGGCGCAATTTAGAGAAATTTTTCCTTTGCACACGCCGGTAATTTTTGCATTTCATGGCTATCCCAGCCTGATTCATCGGCTAACTTATCAACGACATTGCCATTCAAAAATGCACGTTCACGGGTTTACTGGTCGTGGCACGACTACAACGCCGTTTGACATGCTAGTGCTAAATCAGCTGGATCGATTTCATCTGATTTTGAATGCTTTGGTTAGAGTTAAAAAGCTCTCAACGCGCGTCGATATTCGCACGCTTATGCAGAAAAAATTGGATGAACATCAAAGCTATATAATCAGGTCCGGGACTGATATGCCGGAAATCGAAAATTGGCGTTGGAATTAACTGGCGGATTCTTACTCTAACTAAATAAGCAGCAGCGCCAGACGACCGGAGAGAGGTGTTTGCACTGTTTTGGAATAAAGTGGATTAGGAGCGAAAAGTATGACTATCAATGAAAATGACGAATCTTTGGGCAGACGACGCTTTTTGACCATCGCTGTATCTGCGCTGGCCGGGGCAGGTGTAGTTGGCGTGGCAACGCCGCTGGTTAAATACTGGAATCCCAGCGAAAAGGCCAAAACCGCCGCCGCGCCGGTGACTTTCGATTTTTCCAAATTGGAAAAAGGTGCCATGGTAACAGTTGAATGGCAGGGCAAGCCGGTGTGGATATTGCGGCGAACCCAACAAAATCTGGAATTATTATCGATGGATACTCATCGGGAAAAATTGCGAGACCCTGATTCCAGCGTTAATCAGCAGCCAGACTACGCAAAAAATGAACACCGCAGCCTGGATCCCGAGTATTTGATCGTCGTCGGCATTTGTACCCATTTGGGGTGTGTACCTTTGTATGAGAAAAATGGGCGCGCCGACGTAGCTAACGCTTTGTTTTTCTGTCCTTGCCACGGTTCAAAGTTTGATTTGGCGGGACGGGTGTACAAGAACGTCCCCGCGCCGACCAACCTGATAATTCCGCCTTATCAATTTGTCGGAGATAAGCAGGTTCGAATTGGTATTGATGCTAACACCTTGATATAGAGTTTCTTTATTTATTCGAATCAAACGGATTAATAACGGAAAGTAGTCAGAATTTAGCAAACTATTAGTTTAGAGATTTCTGTTGCGCGGGATCTTCTTGAGTTGAAGCAGGAAAAACCGTCTGCATTGCTTCAAGGATCACCTCCTCACAAGCGGAATGATCCCACAGCCAGGGGTGATGATCCGACAGCGGCAGGCTGGTCAACTGCCAGTCGATTTGCTCATTGCACAGATCTTTAACCGGTTCATAAGGCGCGGTCGCGTCGTTTACGGCGTGGATACAGCGTATCGCGCGCAGCTTGGTTAACCGCAAAATATCATCAAAAATCGACTGATTATAAAGTACCTGCCACAGCGAGGTGGTCGAAGACATAAAGTTATGTTTTACCAGGTCGTCGACGATTTCCCTGGGAAATTCTTTTAGAAAGTAGGGCAATAATTTACCGGCCACCCGACGCGTGACGATACAGGTGAGGGCAGCTACCAGCATATTGGTCATCAACCAGCCGCTCGGCGTTCTGCGCATCCACTGATAGGCTTCGGGCCTGGACTTAAACAAAGGTAGACTCATCAGTACCAGCCCTTTAACCTGCTCCGGGTAAGTCGCGGCGTAAGCAATAGAAAGCGCTGCGCCAAGCGAGTGGCCGACCAGCAGGAATTCACCGAATTGGGATAGGGTCGCGTGCAACGCGTTCAAGTGAAGCTCTTTTGAGTAGATTTTCCAGGGTTTTGCCGAGTCGCCGAACCCGAGAAGGTCAATAATGATGACATGATAATGGCTTTTTAGCTCGTCCAGACCGAACTGCCAGTAACGATGGGTGCCGCCAAGGCCGTGTAGCAGGACGATTTTTGGCGCATTTTTGGGATATTGCACCAGGTTAAGGCTAAAGTTAACGGGTGTATCTTGCATTTTGTTCGTCTCTTCCAATGTGCTAACGCTTAAGATACAAAATTGAGAGAATAATGAATGCTCAGGTGAGTCGACTGTGTCGCAAGTAGCCCGCCAAACCATTGATCCGAGTCAATCTTTTCATTCAAAACAAGCGCTGTTTGACGGGACAAGAACGATTAGGTTCAAAGATTGACATAGATCACAAAAATTTTATGGTTATTACCTAAAATGGCGCCGTTCGAGCAAATTGACCTTGATTGCGTGACTGAGTCAGTTTGAACTGAAACCGTTGTGACATTACCAACACGATGATTGATTAGGTACATTAAACAGCGAAAAGTTCAGTCAGGCATTCGGATTTTTATTTTAACTGATCGAATGATTTATTA
>Ga0316209_1000821_pt1 | contig 42685 bp, 31 predicted proteins | sample 6monopyrite_MG_FD_204945 | JGI IMG/M metagenome (GOLD analysis project Ga0316209, IMG submission 204945) | Microbial mat bacterial communities from mineral coupon in-situ incubated in ocean water Damariscotta River, Maine, United States -... | ecosystem: Environmental > Aquatic > Marine >...
TAATCGAATAGGTGGTGTTTAAAGATGGTAATACATCTAAATTATTTAAGCTTCCTGCTTTGTCATTTGGATTCATACTTTTTGCAAAAATATAACTTTGCTCAACTCTTGCCCCAACTCTTACTTCTAATTTTTTGCCAAATTCTAAATCAGTTATAGCATAGGCAGCCATATTTGTTTCGATTCCTATATAATTATTTCTTTTTTCGCTTGCATTTTGAACATAAATAAACCCATTTGTATAGTCGCCACTGTTAAAATTTTGATCGGCAACATAACTGTTTGCATTACCTGTATAGTTAATACTTGGACCTGATTGTGTCACAAAATCATAACGGTTTTCAGTAAAAGTTCGGTATTTATTTAAGTAATACCCTCCTACTTTAATTACATTATTGGTTTCTTTTTCGGTAAATAAGTTAAACGGAATTGTAAAATCAACTTTAGTGTTTAAGTTTGATTCGGTCATTAATCTTGAAAATTGAGATGGGTCAGAATATAATGCTGGTTGTAAATCATATAATGTATCTGAATCAGAATTTAAGGTGTAATCATTTGTGAAAAATTTTAGCTCAGGTGTTTTTTGTACCGACATGGTATAAGAACCAATCCAGTCTATTTTAATCATGTTATCCATATTGGTTTCTTCACCAAATACTAAATAATGACTCCCTTTTAATTGAATATTACTTAACTCTCGTTGTTGGTAATATAAAGTTCTAGTTTGAAAATATAAATCACTTGCATCTGCATAATTATTTCCTTCTAAATAACGTGTTGATGTAATTCCATTTTGAAAACGATTAACAATTAAACTCATGGTGTTTCTTTCGTTCATTTGTAAAGACAAATTCCCTAAAGTTCCCCAAATTACATTTTCTGTTCCTCTGCTGTCTGTTAAGCTTAATTCTGGATTTAAGCTAGTGTTTTCGTCAAAATTACCTGTTAATTTATAACGACCCTGCATGCCATTATCGTAGTAATTAAATGATTTTTTATAAGATGAACCAATCACAAACCCTAATTTTGGATATGCATTATTGTCATTTAATTGTATGGTATTACCAACTGAAAAAGTATAAGATGAATTTAAGCCAGATGTTTTTTGAATGGGCTCAAACTGACGTCCAAAAGTTTTACCATATTCATTTAATTTTTGATCATCCATACCTGGTGTTGGAAAATCATCAACCGACAAATTGGCAACGTTAGCAGGTAACTCTCTTTGAGACGCTCCTAATCCAAATAAATCAAGTGATGAACTATTTTGACCTAAAAAGTTTTTATTAAAAGACGATTGGGGGTTGAATCCTATTTTAGTTGAAAAATAAAGTGTGAATTTTTCAGGAAAAGCTTTTGTATTAATATTTACCAATCCACCAGTAAAACTAGCAGGTAAATCAGGTGAAAATGATTTATAAACGGTAATGTTTTGAAGCAATGAAGAAGGGAATAAATCCATTTGCACCGAATTTCTGTTAGGATCTAATCCGGGAATATCAGCTCCGTTTAGCAATGTTTTACTGTATCTATCAGATAATCCTCTTACATATACATATTTACCGCCTTCAACCGTTGCACCTGGTACTTGTTTAACAGCATCAGCTGCCGTTGAAACATTTTTGTCGTTCATTTCTTCTTTTCCTATACCATCTGTAACTGTTTTTGCTTCTTTTTCGGCAGACAATGTAGCCACAGCAGAAGTTGTTGAACGAGTTGACTTAACTACAACTACATCTAATTCACCAAATACTTTTAAAGAAAAATCAACGGTAACGGTTTCGTTTTCTTTAACCTCTACTTCAACAGAATCAGTATCATAACCAACAAAAGAACATTTAATTATATGTTTTCCTGGTTGAATAGGTAATTTATAGCCGCCTTCAAAATCAGCCAAAGTGATACTTTGTTTATTTGCATCAAATATTTTAGCTCTAAAAATCAATTCTTGGGTTTGACTATCTTTTACATTACCAACAATATAAGATGTTTGGGCGTAGCTCAAAAATTGAACAAAAAATAGAATGACTGCGAATTTTAATTTCATTTGTTTAATCATTTATGATACTGCAAAGAAACGCTAACAAGGTAAAGCCCAAATTACTGCAATGTTAACTTTATGTTAAATAAAAAAGAGGCAGCAGATAAACTGCCACCTCTTAAATGTTTTTATTAATTGTCCTAAGCTATTTAGGATATTATTTTATTGAAACAATAAAGTCCAACCTGCTGCCCAATTTGAACCTGCTGGATCAAATGCACCTTGATAAGTTGTTGTTGTAAACCAGCTATCAGTGGGTGTTGATGCACCCGACACATTTCCGGCATTACTTGGTACCGGATTTAATGGTGACAATACAATACCTGGATCAGCTACGGCATTATTATTTGTTGCAAATGATGCTTGAAAGTTTGCTGTTTCGCCCGCGTCAGTTACTCCTGTTGCAAATGAGATTGTAAATAAATCAGCTGCAGTTGCTGTTGCTCCAGTCGTTACAACATCAAAAAACACATTGTTAGCGATTTTTAATTCTCCAGCAACAAATCTTGCATAAGCATCTTGACCTGAACCTAATTTTTCAACATCAATTCCTTTCCCTTGATTTAAAAATATTGAGTTAAAATATTCTCCACCAGCATTATCTCTAAAAGTTAGCATTCTTTTTGCATTTGTGACGCTACCTCCAATATAAGTAGCATTATAGAAAAAAGGATGCGCATAAGGTGCTCCATCTTCAGGAGTTGTTCCTCCGTCATGCTCACCCATTCTGTCTCCAGCGTTAACATCTTGATATGCTAAAACAAACTGAACTTTTCCTCTAAATCCTTCATCATAATCAAAGCAATCATCAGCACAATAAGAAATTACAATGTTTTTTATTTGAGGTGTTCCTCCAAAACATTCAATTCCGTCATCTGCATTAGAAATGATTTCAATGTGTTCTATAGTTGTTCCACTACCAACTCCACCTAAAGTTAAACCATTTATTTCATTTCCAGCTCCAATATCTGTTCCACCATGTCTAATTGAAATGTATTGTAAAGTCCCTGAATTATCAGCATCATTACTTCCGCCATATAACCCACGTGTTTCACTTGTTGGTATCCCTTCAATTGCAGATTCTCCTGGAGATGAATTTAATTGCGCACCTCCTAAAACAATTAAACCACCCCATAATCCACGTGCATTTAATGCAACCGAACCAGCTAAATCATCAGCTTCTGCTGTGAAAATAATTGGATTAGTAGCAGTACCAGCAGCATTAATCTTAGCGCCCTTTGATACAACCAAAGCAGATGCATTTTCACCTTGTCCAGCTTTTCCTTTAATAACTGTTCCAGGCTCAATTGTTAAAGTTTGACCTGCGTTTACGAAAACTAATTTATTTAGAATCCAAACTTTATCAGCAGTTAAAGTCATTGTTCCAATCCCATTTCCTTTATCGGTTATGGTTACGTTTTCCACGCCATTTACTGTTGTTGATGTAAACTCTGTTGCAGTTAAATCATAAGTACACGGATTTTTTTTATCTTCTTTTTCAGCAGCCGAATTATAATTAGTTGCTGTTGGGTCTGTACACCCTTTCTTTTTACATGATACTGTTACTACGCCTAAAGACATTAATGTAACAAATAATAGATTTCTTGTTTTCATTTCTTTTGTTAAAAATTTATATCACAAAGGTAAGTAGGCATCATTGTTTTAAAGTTTAGAAAATATTAAGTTTATATTAAAGATTAGATAGATTTTAAAAAAAAGCATAACGTTTACATAATATTCAGTTAACCTTTGTTACGTTACTTTGTAATACTTAAAAAAGAGAGATGCAAAAAGAAAAAATACTATTGGTAGATGATGATGAAGATATTTTAGAAATGCTAAAATATATATTAATTGGAGCAGATTATGAGGTATTTACAGCATCAAATGGAATAGACGGATTAGCTTTAGCAAAAAAAATAGTTCCAGATTTAATCATTTTAGATGTGATGATGCCTCAAATGGATGGGGTTGAAACATGTATTAAGCTGCGTGAAGATGAAAGTTTAAATCAGACTATCATCACATTTTTGTCGGCAAGAGCTGAAGACTATTCTCATATTGCAGGTTTAGAAGCCGGTGCTGATGACTATATTTATAAGCCTATTAAACCCCGATTATTAATTACACGTGTAAAAACTCTTTTAAAGCGTAAACATTCAAACAGTGGCGTTTCAAAAAACAGTGTTGATGGTATTGTGATTGACAAAGACAAATATGTTGTTTTGGTGAATGATGAAAAATTTCATTTCCCTAAAAAAGAATTTGAGTTATTAGACCTTTTAGTTTCAAATCCTGAACATGTATTTACACGAGAAGAAATTATGAATAAAGTTTGGGGTCATGATGCCGTAGTTGGTGACCGTACAATTGATGTTCACATTCGAAAACTCCGTGAAAAAATTGGAGACAATTACATTAAAACAATTAAGGGTGTAGGCTATAAGTTGATTGATTGATTTCTACCTCACTAACCTGAGTTCAAACAAACAAAGAGATTAATTATATTTTTAAAATTGATTTTAGACAATTAAAAAAGCCTACTCATTTTGAGTAGGTTTTTTTAAAATTTGATTGTGTCCCGTCATGAAATAGAGATTAATCTACATTATCGTGTAAAAAAGAGTTGTTTGTTTTTAACTCAATTTTTGTTTGACCATTTTCTGTTTTTTCGTTTACAGAAAACCGACTTAAGTTATCTTCAGAAGAATGTTCAACTTCATCAAATTTAATATCTCTTCTTTTATAAGCAGGTTCTTTTTCTAAATCAGTAATACCACTTGAGTTTTTTAATTTAGACGTATAAGATTGAATACGCTCCATTCTTTCTTTCGCTCTTGCTTGTTGTTCTTCAGCAGATAAAACTCTTTTAGGGTTCGTGCTTAAATTTTCTAATTCAATTTTTTCTTCAGAATCATCCGTCAAATAATGACGAACTACTTCTTCATTTTCTTTAACTTCAGATACTGATTCTTTAGATTTTTCAGTAGAATCGCTAGAAAAAGACCAATTTATTTCGGTTTGCTCTGTATTTTCTTCTTTAACCTTTAAATAAGGTTCAGCAATTTCATCTTCAATCTGAAGCTCATTATTTTCAACTGAATTATTCCATTCATTTGTTGTTTCAATTGGAGATTCAATTGGAACAGTTACAGGTTTAACCTCTGTATCTTCTAATTTATGAATTGTTGTTTCCGCTTCTTTTTCAAATCCAGTCACAGGTATTGAATGAAAACCAGTTGCAATTAAAGTCACATTAATCGCATCTCCTAATGTTTCATCATAAGCGTGTCCAAAAATCACATCAGCAGTTGATCCAGCTGCATCTTGAATAAAATCGGTAATTTCTCCCATTTCATCCATAGAAATTTCTTTTTCTCCGTAAGTTAAGTTTAGTAGTACATACCTAGCACCTTCAATATTATTGTCATTTAATAATGGTGAAGACAATGCGTTAGTCACACAATCAATGGCTCTATTGTCACCTTCTGCAGTAGCTGACCCCATAATTGCTGCACCACTGTCCTTCATTACAGTACTTACATCATTAAAATCAACATTAATAATTCCAGTTACAGAAATCACTTCAGCGATTCCTTTAGCTGCAGTTGCTAAAACATCATCAGCTTTTGCAAATGCATTTCCTAGAGTTAAATTACCAAACATCTCACGTAATCTGTCATTATTAATCACTAAAAGCGTATCAACACAACCTCTTAAAGTATCTAAACCATCTTCAGCTTGTTGTTTTCTTTTACGACCTTCAAACGAGAACGGTACAGTTACAATACCAACTGTTAAAATCCCCATTTCTTTAGCTACTTTTGCAATTACAGGAGCGGCACCAGTTCCAGTTCCACCACCCATTCCTGCAGTGATAAAAACCATTTTAGTATTTACACCTAATAACTCTCTAATTTCATCAACATTTTCAATAGCTGCATTTTTTCCAATTTCAGGAATTGCTCCAGCACCCCTACCTTCAGTTAAGCTTGCACCTAATTGAATTTTATGTGGCACTGTACTTACATCCAATGCTTGTTGATCTGTATTACAAATGATGAAATCAACTCCTTTGATACCTTCATTATACATGTGTGTTACGGCATTTCCTCCGCCACCCCCAACACCAATTACTTTGATGATTGACGATTGATCTTTTTGCATATCAAATTCCATATCTATTTATTTTTTAATGGAGACGTAGCGGTACTACGTCTTTACTTACTTATTTGAGACGTAGTGGTACTACGTCTTTACTTGTTGCGAGAGGAGTAGTACACTCCTCATGAGACTTAGTGGTACTAAGCCTACCTTTAATCTTCTTCTTCAAACCAGGCTTTACCTTTCACCATCAGTTTTTCAAAAAATCCACCTTTTGTTTTTGTAGAGTGATTTTTAGCTGATGCTTCATTTTTAACACTTGCTTTTTTTGTGTTACTTTGAAACCCTTTAATCACTAACCCTATACCTGTTGAGTACATTGGACTTGTAATGTTATCAATTTTAGTTGTTGGTGCTAAATGTTCGTTTGGAAAACCAATTCTAGTATCCATTCCTGTTAAGAACTCAAACAATTGAGTTACATGTTTTAATTGCGCTCCACCGCCAGTAACTACAATTCCGCATGTTAAATCTTTTTCATAGCCAGAATTTCTAATTTCATGGTAAACGTGTTCAATAATCTCTTCCATTCTAGCTTGAATAATCCCTGCTAAAGTTTTTAAAGATATTTCTTTTGGGTCTCTACCTCTCGGAGTAGGTACACAAACAACTTCATTATCTTGACTTTCGCTTTGCAATGCTGAACCATATTTAACTTTTAGTTGTTCGGCATATTTTTTCATGATTCTACAACCCTGCTTTAAGTCATCAGTAATTACGTTACCTCCAAATGGAATAACGGCAGTATGTCTAATAATTCCATCTTGAAAAATTGCTACATCTGTAGTTCCACCACCTATATCAACTAAAACGACACCAGCTTCTTTTTCTTCCTCAGACAAAACAGCTTCAGATGATGCTAATGGTTCAAGTACCATTTCATCAACAAGTAGCCCTACTTTGTCCACACATTTAGTGATATTTTTAGCGGCACCTACATTACCTGTAATAATATGAAAATTAGCTTCTAGTCTAATTCCAGACATTCCAATTGGATCTTTAATACCCTGTTCGTTATCTACAATGTATTCTTGTGGAATAACATGAATTATTTCTTCACCTGGTTGCATCACGAGTTTATACATGTCTTCAATTAAATTATCAATATCTAATTGCGACACTTCATTTTCTAAACTTTCGCGCATCAACATACCTCTATGTTGCAAAGACGAAATATGCTGACCAGCGATTCCAACATTAACTAATTTAATGTTTAATTCACCTTCAATTCTACTTTCGGCTTCTTCAATCGCATTTTTAATGGATTGAACTGTTTTTTCGATATTAGAAACTACACCACGAGAAACCCCTACACTTTCGGATTTCCCCATTGAAAGTATTTCAATTTTTCCATGTTCTGTTTTTCTTCCAACAAAACAAGCTATTTTAGTTGTTCCTATATCTAATCCTACAACAATTTCAGACATATCTTTTTATCGTTTTGAGCAAACCACTTGGTTCTTGTACATTATATTAATTGTGTCGTATTTTTCCCATCCAGCATTTTGAATACCTTCTTTGTAAAACACGTCTAATTTCTTAAATTTCCCTGCAATATGTTCTGCTTTCCCAAATAATATACGTTGGTCCCCTACTCTTGGAATCAACTCAAATTCGTTATATGCATTTACATAAATATGCGTTATTTGAGAATTAAAGAACTTATCTGAACAAACATAGTCTGAAATAGCGTACAAATCATCTAAAATCTCATTAGTTTTCAAACTGTCATTGTTAATTACCTCTGTTACACTTTTAGTAAAGTCTGTTTCGTTAATATAACCATTAACCGTAACAACATGCGCTGAATAATTTGTTGACAAAGGCATCAGAAACCCATCTTTATCCAAATAACAACTTGTACCATCCATATTAAAAACACGAGCAATAGCTTGTTTTAACTCGACTTTAATCTCCCATTCGTTACCTGAATTCACAAATACATTAACTTTTTTAATTTCACTCATTTGATTTAAAAAAGATTCTATTTTTTCAAAATCAGTGTTAATGTATTTTTTATTTTCTCCTATTAATTGTTGATTTAAAAGTCGGTTCTTGATATCTTCTTTTGTCAAGAACACTTGATCTTTATACACACTTATTTGTATTTTTGGAAATCCAACTACTTGATTGTTTTTTGAAGACCTTACAAATCCCATAATTACAAAAATTGCAATAACGAATCCAAACCACAATATATTTTTTAACCAGCTATTCATAAGATTTTACAATTGGTTTTATACATGTATCAATATCTCCTGCTCCAAGAACAACAATTACTTCATGTTCAGATTGATGTAAATCTGCTACTATATGTTTTTTTGACGACATTTGTTTATTATCCATTTTAATTATATCGAGCAAAACCTGACTTGTTACACCTTTTATTGGTAATTCTCTTGCGGGATAAATATCTAATAAATATAAATTATCGGCTAAGGCCAAAGCAGTAGCAAACTCATTCATAAAATCATTGGTTCGACTAAACAAATGAGGTTGAAAAACTGCTGTTATTTTTTTAGTTGGATAAATTTCTTTTACCGATCCTAAAAAAGCAGTAATTTCTTTTGGATGATGGGCATAGTCATCAATTATTATTAAATCATCTCTACGAATATGATATTCAAAACGTCTTTTAACACCTTTATATGTTTTAAACGATTCTCTAATATTTTTTTCGGGTACACCCGTTTCAATCAACAATCCAAATACTGCTAATGCATTTTCGGCATTATGTTTACCAGGTAAACCTAATTGAACATCTTTATATCCAATTAAACCATTTACGATATCAAAAAATAATAACCCTTTTTCATATCTTAAATTTTGCCCTTTCCAGTTCGCCGATTGATTAAAGCCATAAGTTAAACATTTCGTTAATCCTTTATAATTTGTGAAATTCAGATTAGCATTTACCATTAATAAACCATTGTCATCATTTTTATTAGCAAAATCAATAAACGAATTCTTTAAGGTTTCTGCATCTCCGTAAATATCTAAATGATCAGCATCCATTGTAGTAATTATTGTATAATTTGGCGACAACTGTAAAAATGAACGGTCAAATTCATCTGCCTCAACTACTATTTTGTTCGATTTTTCATTAATCAAACAGTTAGACTGGTAATTGGTTGTAATTCCGCCTATAAAAGCATTACAAGATTCTTTAGTTTCGTATAATACATGTGCCAGAATTGAACTTGTTGTTGTTTTACCATGGGTACCTGCCACAGCATAAGTTTCTTTTTCGTTTGAAATAATACCTAATGCTTTTGCACGTTTTATAATATTAAACCCTGCATTTTTAAACGCATTATATTCGGCATGATTTTGAGGAATAGCTGGCGTGTAAATAACTAATGTATTTTCTTTATTTAATTGGTTTAAAATAGAATCTCCTAAATCATTAAAATGAATTTTAATACCTTCTTTTTGAAGACTTTGGGTTAAAACTGTTTCAGTTTTATCGTAACCTAACACATGTTTACCTTGACTATTGTAAAAACGCGCAATTGCAGACATTCCTATGCCTCCTATTCCTATAAAGTAAACGGTATGTATGTCTTTTAATTTCATTGTTGTTTATTGAGACGTAGTGGTGCAACGTCTTTACTCTTATTGAGACGTGGCGGTGCAACATCTTTACTCTTATTGAGACGTGGCGGTGCTAAGGCTTTACAAGCTTTTCTATTTCTATTAATATTCTATCTGCTGCATCAGAGATGCCCAGTTTTTTAATTCTGGTTGACAATGCGTTTTGTTGTTCGGTATTTTTTAATAATTCAATTATTTGTGGTATTAGCTTAACTTTTGCTTCATTGTCTTTTACTAAAATAGCTGCATTTTCTTTTACTAATGCCATGGCATTTTTAGTTTGATGATCTTCACTCACGTTTGGTGAAGGCACTAAAATGGTTGGTTTTTGCACTAAACACAATTCAGACACAGACATTGCTCCTGCACGCGATACAATTACATCAGCAGCAGCATAAGCCAAGTCCATTTTATAAATAAAATCATTTAAGAAAATATTTTTTGAATTTAAATCATTTGTAAAAATTGTTAGATTTTTTATATACCCTTTACCACATTGCCAAATCACTTGAATATCGTTATCAATTAGTTGTTTGATGTGTTCTTTGAAGCTAACATTTATGGTTCCCGCTCCTAAACTTCCGCCAATTACTAAAACGGTTTGCTTAGATTTATCTAATCCGAAAAAATTAAATGCTTCATCTTTTTTACCTTCAATTTCTACAATTTCATTTCTTACGGGGTTACCTGTTTTTACGATTTTTTCTTTTGGGAAAAATCGATCTAAGCCATCATAAGCTACACAAATTGTTTTCGCTTTTTTTGATAACCATTTATTGGTTATTCCTGGATATGAATTTTGTTCTTGTACTAAAGTAGGTACATTTTGTTGTGCTGCTTTTCGCAAAGTTGCAGCACTTGCGTATCCACCAACACCAATAGCTATATCAGGATTAAAATCTTTAACAATTTTTTTGGCTTGTTGTAAACTTGCAAATAATTTAAAAGGAACTGCTAAGTTTTTTAAGGTTAACTTTCGCTGCAATCCTCTTATTGGTAAACCTATGATTTTATACCCTGCTTGTGGTACTTTTTCCATTTCCATTTTACCTTCAGCGCCTACAAACAGAATGTTGACGTTTGGGTATTTTTCTTTTATTTTATTTGCAATAGCAATGGCAGGGAAGATATGTCCTCCCGTGCCTCCTCCTGATATGATTACTTTTTTTATCTCCATTTGTTATTACTCTACTTGAGACGTAGCGGTGCAACGTCTTTACTCTATATTATTTTCTCTACTAATGCTTAATACTATTCCAAATGCTATACATGTAAACCAAGCTGATGTGCCTCCCATACTCAGTAAAGGCATGTTTTGACCCGTAACCGGTATTAATTTTGTGCTTACCATCATGTTAATAATGGCTGGAAACATTATTGAAGCGCCAATACCTATTGCAACTAAAGTTGCATATTGGTCTTTAGACTTTAAGCCCACTCTAATAATTCTGAAAAACAACATAAGATATAGTCCAATAATAGCTAACACACCATACAATCCAAATTCTTCAGTTAATGCTGCAAAGTAAAAATCGGCATAAGCTTCAGGTATGTATCTTTTTAACTCTCCATTTCCAGGGCCTTTTGGTAATAGACCTCCTCCGTTTTTTATGGCTGTTAATGAATTGTTAATTTGCACTTGTTCTTGTGGATCCGGATTATCATCTTGCATTCTGACGATTCTCATTCGCCACGTTTCAACCCTAGGCAAAACATCTGGTGCTATTTTAGCAATTTGCAACAACAGTATAAATCCTAAAATTGCAAGACCAATTGAAACGCCAATCCACTTCCACGGAAAATCACCTAAAACTAATAACACAAATGCTATTACCCCAATTAGCATTGCAGTGGATAAGTTAGAGGGTAAAATTAAAAACATTGACAATGCAATAGGCAATAATATATAGCGTGCTACTATTTTAAAGTTTGAAAACTCACTTTTATATTTAACCAATTGTTTAGCCAAATACAGAATTAATGCAATTTTCGCAAAATCAGAAGTTTGGAACGAAAAAGGAACCAGTGGTATTTTCAACCACCTGTCTGCTCCGTTTACGCTTTGTCCTACCATCATTGTTAAAACCAGTAAAAAAATAGCTAGATAAAATCCAACTTTTGATAATTTTGAAAATACTTTAAAAGGGATTCGGTGTACAAGATACATTAACACAAACCCTAAAATCAATAAGAAAAAATGCTTAAAAAACAAATACGAATAACTCAACCCTTTAACTTTTACTAAAATTGGGATAAAACTAAACACAGAAACTATTGAGATAATACCAAGTAGTATGGCAATTACCCATATGTTTTTGTCTCCTTTAAGATGTTTAAATACGTTGTTCATTTTGTTCGGCTTTGCCTCACGCTGGGTGAAAGATGCTTGATTCTTAGTACTTTTTTTTGCGCTAAAGCGTTTATTAAGATGCTAGAGCGTTGCGCTTTTAGATTCTAGACACTAGACTTTTCGCTGTGCTCAATCTTTTTTCGGCTAGGCATTTTTTATTTAATTTTATTAATTAATTGATTAAAAAACCGTCCTCTTTCTTCAGTATTATTCCACCATTTTTGGTCGGTACAAGCGGGTGAAAATACTATTGTAAATTTTGGATTAGATACTGTCCAAGATCTATCAAAAGCATCTTCTAAATTGTCGTGTTGACTATAAAACGGTACTAATGCTTCCATTTTGTATTTATGGTCTTTTGAAAATTCGCCATAACTGATAATGGCTTCAACCTTTCCTTTTAAAAAGTCTTTTAACCACTTATAGTTTAGTGGTTCATCTGTTTGTCCTAAAATCCAAATAATTGGTTTTTCAGAGTTTTGAATAGTCTCAATAGCCCAATCTATATCAATAGATAAAGAATCATTAATAAAATTTACACCATCAACTTCTGCAACCCACTGTCTATTAAACGGAGTTTTATGTATTTGTTTTAGAGATTCTTTTCTTGCATTTAACAGAAGATTCTCTATTTTTTTTTCTGTTTTATTCATTTTTATTTAGTTTTTGGACGCTATATTTTAAAAACATAGACACGTCTTAAATTAAATTTTGTGGTATTAGAATTACCATTTTATAAGTTTCGAACTGCATTTTTAAATTGTTTACCTCTATCTTCATAACTTTCAAACAAATCGAATGAAGCACAAGCAGGGGACAATAAAACAGTTTGATCTTTTTTAGCTAATCGATAGCCTTCTTTAACAGCTTTGTAAGCAGAGTTTGTTTCTATAATCGTATCTACTACACCAGAAAAAGCAGCTTTAATTTTTTCATTATCTTCTCCAAGACAAACTATTGCGCTAACATTATCTTTAACTAAGGGTAATAGTTCTTCATAGTCATTACCTTTATCAACTCCACCAACAATCCATACTGTTGGATTCTCCATACTCTCTAGAGCATACCAAGTTGAATTAACATTCGTAGCTTTTGAATCGTTAATAAATTCAATACCGTTAACTTTAGCAACAAATTCTAGTCTGTGCTCTACATTTTTAAAATCTGACAAACTCTCGCGAACTAATTCGTTGCGAATTTGTAAAATCTTTGACGCTATTCCTGATGCTAGTGAATTTTGCGTGTTGTGTTTCCCTTTTAGGGCTAAATCGTGAATCGACATAATTAACTCTGGTTTTAAATTAATGGTTATTTTGTTGTTGTTTATATAGGCCACCATATTTTCGGTTTGTTGAATCGAAAAGGGTAGTAATTTTCCTTTTATTTTTATTTTTTTAATTTCATTTGTAATGATTGAATCATCTGCATTATAAATGAAATAGTCAGATTCGGTTAGATTTTGTACAATTCTCATTTTAGAATCCGTATAATTTTGCATATTGTAATCGTAACGGTCTAAATGATCGGGGGTAATGTTCAATAAAATTGCAATATCCGCTTTAAAGTCGTACATGCCATCTAACTGAAACGAACTTAACTCTAACACATACACATCTATAATATTTTCCACTACCTGACGGGCCAAACTTTGACCTATATTACCTGCCAATGATGCATTTACACCTCCATTTTTTAAGATATGATGAACGAGCATTGTTGTAGTTGTTTTGCCATTGCTACCTGTGATACATATCATTTTTGCATCTGTATAATAACCCGCAAATTCTATTTCGCTAATTACTTTAATCCCTTTTTCTTTAGCTTTAACAATTAATGGTGTATTGTCGGGAATGCCTGGGCTTTTAATGATTAAGTCTGCTGTTAAAATTTTTTGTTCAGTATGTTGACCTTGTTCAAACTCAATATTATTTTCTTCTAATTCTTTTTGGTATGATGGTTTAATTTTACCAAAGTCAGAAACGAACACAGCAATTCCTTTCGCCTTTGCAAGTAATGCTGCGCCAACTCCGCTTTCTCCAGAGCCTAAGATTGATATGTTGTTTATTTTTTTCATTTTTTATAGACGTTGGCAACGTCTTTACCTTAGTTTTAGTGTTACTATTGTTATTACTGCTAGTAGTATTCCGATTATCCAAAATCGTGATACAATCTTTGCTTCATGCATACCTAATTTTTGGTAATGATGATGCAGAGGTGCCATTTTAAAGATACGCTTACCTTCACCAAATCGTTTTTTTGTATATTTGAAATATGCGACTTGCAAAACCACCGAAAAATTTTCAGCTATAAACACACCACATAAAACGGGTATTAATAATTCTTTTCTGATAACGATTGCAAAAACGGCTATAATTCCACCAATCGCTAGACTTCCTGTGTCGCCCATAAACACTTTTGCTGGATATGAATTGTGCCATAAAAACCCAATACAAGCACCAACGAATGCACCAATAAAAATCACCAATTCAGACGAATAAGGAATGTACATTACGTTAAGATAATCTGCGAACTTGATGTTACCAGATACGTATGCAAAAATGGCCAATGCTAATCCTATAATAGCTGATGTTCCTGTTGCCAAACCATCTAGACCATCAGTCATATTAGCACCGTTTGAAATTGCAACTACAATTAAAATTACAACCGGAATAAAAATTAACCAACCTAAGTTTCCCCCAACAAGCCAACTGTAATTAAACTCATTATCTTTAACAAAAGGAATTGTGGTTGTCATGTCTTTTAATTCAACCCATTTTTCACCCTCAACAGTATGGTGTTTTTGGGTCACATCAATTGAATTTTCTACAATTACATTTTCGCCAACAGATTTATGCACCTGTACATCAGGATGAAAATACAAGGTTGACCCAACAATAATTCCAACAAAAACTTGTCCGATTATTTTAAATCTTCCTGCCAAACCTTGTTTATTCTTTTTAAAGACCTTAATATAATCATCAATAAAACCAATTAACCCAAATAATACAGTTGACACCAATAAAATAATCACATAAATATTATCAAGTTTTGCGAATAACAACGTTGGAATAATAATAGATGCTAATATAATTAACCCACCCATTGTTGGTGTTCCTTGTTTTTCGATTTGACCCTGAAGTCCCAAATCTCTTACAATTTCACCCATTTGTTTTTTTTGTAATAATCGGATAATTCGTCCACCAAAGACTAATGAAATTAACAAAGAGGCAATTATTGCCATTGAAGCTCTAAAGGATACAAAATCGAATACACCAGCACCAGGCATTCCTAATTCATCTAAATATTTAAAAAGGTAGTACAACATTATTTATTCAAGTTTTTTAAAGATTCTTTAATTATTTTATAGTCATCAAATGGTGATTTAATTCCATTTACATCTTGATATTTTTCGTGACCTTTTCCAGCAACTAATACAATATCCCCTTCAACAGCCAGTGCACAAGCCACTTTTATTGCCTCTTTCCTGTCGGTAATTGACATGACTCTGGCAGAACGTTCGGCAGGAATACCTCCTTGCATGTCTTTTATAATTTGTTCAGGATTTTCGGTACGTGGATTGTCAGATGTTAAAATTGTTTTGTCGCTATTTTTAGCTGATATTTCGGCCATTACTGGGCGTTTGGTTTTATCTCTGTCACCACCACAGCCAATCACTGTTATTACTGTTTCGTTTTTAGTACGCACATCATTAATTGTACTTAATACATTTTTAAGCGCATCTGGTGTATGTGCATAATCAACAATAGCAATAATATTTTTGTCAGACTTAAAATATTCAAAACGCCCATCAACAGATTTAAGTTTTGACATAGCAGTAAGAATTTCCATATTGTCTAACCCTAATTCGGTAGCAACGGCATAAACCAAGTTTAGATTATAAGCATTAAATCCACCTATTAATGATGTGTAAATTTCTTGATTATTAATATTTAAAACCAGTCCTGAAAATGAATTTTCAATTACCTTTACTTTATAATCAGCCATTGATTTAGCTGCATAGGTTTTTACTTTTGCATTAGAATTTTGAGTCATTACTAACCCATTTTTGTCATCAATATTTGTAATGGCAATTGCTTTTTTAGATAAGTTATCGAAAAATGCTTTTTTTGCATTAATATATTCTTTAAACGTATTATGATAATCTAAGTGGTCGTGTGTAATGTTTGTAAAAGCAGCTATATCGAATTGAATACCTGCTACTCGGTTTTGATGAATAGCGTGAGAGCTTACCTCCATAAAACAAAATTCACAACCTGCATCAACCATATTACGTAATAACTCATTTAACGCCATAGGATTTGGGGTGGTATGAGTAGAAGGTATTTCGGTTTTACCAATTTTATTAACGACAGTTGAAATCAACCCTGCGACATAACCTAAATCAGTTACTAAATCATGCAACAATGTAGTCGTAGTTGTTTTACCATTCGTTCCTGTAACACCAACCAACTTAATTTCGTTTGACGGATTGTCGTAAAAATTAGCAGACATAACGCCCAAAGCAAAAGAAGAATCTTTAACGACAACATAAGTTAGTTTTTCATTTAATACATCTGGCAAATCTTCACAAACAATAATAGACGCGCCATTGTCAATTGCTTTTTCGATAAAAAAATGACCATCAGAAATAAACCCTTTAACAGCTACAAAAGCATCTCCGCCTTCAATTACTCTTGAATCAAACGAAATGTTATGAATATTCTTATCCAAAGAACCATGCACTTCAGTCATTCCAGATTTATACAATATGTCTTGTAAGTTCCTCACTATTTTAAAACTATTTTTATTTGCGTTCCTTTAATCAATTTTGTTCCCGCTTTTACATCTTGTGTTTTCACAACGCCACTACCTTCAATCGACACTCTTAATCCTGCAGTTTCCAATAAATAAATTGCGTCATTCAAAGGCATACCTACTACATTTGGCACACGTCCATTTTCAATTTTTCTTTTTTGAATACTTATTTTAGTGTCTTTTTTAATTGCTACACCCCATTCGTTTTCAGGTATTTTATCTTCATATTTAATTCCAATTTCGGTCATTACATTTTCCATATCGTAAGTACTCCCATATTTTACATTTGGCAATGTTTTTACAGACTGATTTTTCTGATTAAAACTTTCATGATATTGCAAAGAGCCAGCATAGACCTTATCTGCAATAGCTTTAAAAACGCTACCAGCTACTTGCGCTCCGTAAATTTGTTGGGTTGGACCTGCAATAACAACTATACAAGAATATTTAGGCTTTTCAGCCGGAAAGTAGCCACAAAAAGAGGCCTGATACTTACTCCCTTGAGAATACCCTCTATTTCCGTCAGATAATTTAACCGTTCCTGTTTTACCAGCAATGTTGAAACTAGAACTCTGAAGCGTTCGACCAGTACCATTTTGCACGACTCCTTCTAAACAGGCCTGTAATTTCTTAACCGTAGCTTCAGAACAAATTTGCGGATTTAAGATTACTTTTTCGAACCGTTTAATAATTTCGCCATCTTTTCGAATTTCTTTCACAAATAAAGGGCGAATATATTCTCCTCCATTTGCAATTGCGTTGTAAAATGCTAGCGTTTGAAGAGGTGTTTGTTGAACCTCATATCCAATAGACATCCATGGTACGGAAATCCCAGACCAATTGCCCTCACCAACATTATTTAAAGTTGGTACTGGTTCACCGACCAAGTCGAGACCTAAAGGCTCAGCTAAGCCAAAAGCTTTTAGTCGATCAATGAATTTTTGAGGATTAGCTTTATAGGCTTCATTAGCCACTTGAGCAATAACATTAGACGACACTTCAAAAGCATGTTTTAGAGATATTTTACCATACCCAGTAGTTTTAGAATCGTGCAGTGTACTTTCGTAGAAATTATATTTACCATACGCATTTACTGTTTGGTTTAAATCGGCTTTACCATCTTCTAATAACGCCATTAAAGTTGCCAGTTTAAAAGTTGAACCTGGCACAGTTTTTAATCCAACAGCATGATTATAAACTTCATAATACTCACCATCAACTCCTCTTGTTAAATTTGCAATCGCTTTAATATATCCGGTTTCAACTTCCATTAACACAACTGACCCATGAACAGCATCTTGGTATTGCAATTGTTTCATCAACTCATTTTCGGCTAAATCTTGAATATTGATATCGATTGCAGTAATCACGTCAGCACCATCAACAGGATCTTTTACATAATCATCAACAGGTTTCCACGAACCATTGACTTTCTTTTTAATAATTGTTCCGTATTCTCCAGCTAAGTAATTATTATAAGCCCCTTCAATCCCAACAGGTTGAGACCCTTCACGAACATAACCTAAGGTTCTTTCAGCTAAAAGTCCATGCGGTTTATGTTGTTTACTGTAACGTTCCACAATAAAACCACCTTTAAATTTACCTTTTCGTAAAATAGGAAACTCACGAACTTTTTGGTAAACAGTATATTTTACCTTATTTTTTATTTTAAAATATTGATTATTATTTGTTTTCGCTTTACGTAATTTCACTTCCCATTCAGCTTTTGAATATTCGGTAAACACACGCGACAAATTCCAGGCTAAAGAATCTACATTTTCCTCAAAAACAGTTGAGTTTACAACCTTTAAATCCATGTGTAAATCATACAATGGAATAGAGGTAACAAGCACACTACCATCTTCAGTTAAAATTCGTCCACGTAGTGGTGCAACAGAATCTAATCTTTCTGCTAAAATTGAAGTTGACGTTGAATCGGAAGTAACAGTATCAGGCACAATATTTCCATATTGAATCGCTACTACACGAAACACAACGGTTAACATCATCACAAATATGATAATGTACAACAAATATGCTTTAATCGCTATTTTATTATTGTCTGCCATTTTTATTCAAAAACGTACTTTTTTATTTTTATTTTTTTCGGAGGATTAACACTCTCCTTCAATCCTGTTTCTTTTAATCTATCAGCCACTTGCGTTTGCCGACTTAACCTATTATATTCACTTCCTAAGGTGAAATATTCAGAGTTTAACTCTCCTAAATCTTTCTCTAATTTAGCTTCATTTTTTCCGACTGACTCAGTATAATACCCCCAACCTATCAACACAACCAATAACAAACCAATAAATGAAATAAAAGGTAAGTTTGTAACCAATTCATCCCTTGACAAGAACTCACCGTTTAGAATTTTAACCAACGACTTAGTTGACTTCTTTTTTTTTGATTTTTTAGAAGTCTTTGGTTTTTCCTCAACTTTATTTTTTAATTCGTTTTTAGTCATTTTTAATTGCTACTCTCATTTTTGCACTTCTTGCTCTAGAGTTTTTTCCATTCTCGTCATCAGTTGGTACAATTGGTTTTCTGTTAACTGCCGTCAAGGGCTTATCAATATTTCCGTATAAATCGGTTTCAATTTTCCCATCAAATCTTCCAGAACGGATAAAGTTTTTCACTAGGCGATCTTCAATTGAATGATATGAAATCACTACCAATCTTCCTCCAGGCTTTAAAACATCTGCCGCTTGCTCAAGCATATCTTCCAACGCTCCCATTTCATCATTAACTTCAATTCTAATGGCTTGAAAAATCTGAGCTAAAAATTGGTTTTGTTTTTTTCCTTTCACCAACTTTTCCATAATACTGACTAGATCGGCAGTAGTTTCAATAACTTTATCTCTTCTGTTTTTTATTATTTCGGGTACAATTTTACCCACATTCTTTAAATCGGCGTAAGAATTAAAAACACGATACAATTCTTTGTCGGTATATTTATTTACGACTTTGAATGCTGTTAAATCGGCATTTTGATTCATTCGCATATCTAACTGACCGGTTGACCGTATTGAAAAACCTCTATCTGCAACATCAAACTGATGAGATGACACACCTAAATCAGCTAAAATTGCATCTGCTTTTTCTAAGTCATGATATTTTAAAAAGTTTTTAAGAAATCTGAAATTTGCATTTACAAACACCAATTTTTCATCATCCACAATATTATTCAAAGCATCATCATCTTGATCAAATGCAACCAAAAACGAATTTTTGCTAATGTGTTTTAGAATTTCTTTAGAGTGACCACCACCACCATAAGTAACGTCAACAAAGACATTACCATCATTTAATTTCATGGCCTCAATTGACTCATGAAACAATACAGGAACGTGATATACTTTTTTATTCATTGTCCGGTTCAAGTTCACCCATCACCTCATCAGCCAAATCAGCAAAATCTGACATACTCCCCTCCATCAATTCTAAATATTCGTCTTTACTCCAAATTTCAATTCTGTCATTATAAGCCGTAAGCATTATTTCACGTTTTAAGCCTATTCGTTTCATTAAATCAGCTGGCACTAAAACCCTTCCAGCTTTGTCAAGCGCCAATTGTTTAGCACCTTGATGAAACAATCTGTAAAACATTCTGTTTTTTGGTTTAAATAAATTTAATTTCGACAAACGCGTACTTACTTTCTCCCATTCATTCATAGGATATAGTGTTAAACAATTTTCAAAACCTTTATTCAACATAAAAATCTCATTAGCTTCTGGAGACAATTGTTTCCTCAACCCAGAAGGGAAAAGAAATCTCCCTTTTGCATCAATTTTACATTCATATTCTCCAACTAATCCAGCCATGTTTTACTTTCTAATAACAGTTTTTCAACTTTTTGTAATGGTTACAAGGATGTAAAGATATTTATTTTACCCCACTTTTTACCACCTAATATTCAATTGTTGATAACTTTACCGTTTATAAGATAACGAAAAAAATAAATAAAAGTTACACAAACCTTTTACTTACTTAATTTCAGACCAATATAAGTAAAGTGGTAAAAAGTGGGTTATCAACACGATATTAACAAAATAGATTAAAAAAATTTAGGCATAAAAAAAACTACTCATTTTAGAGTAGTTTTTTTTGATATAAAATATGTTCACAATGGACTATACAAATCTCATTTAAAATGAAAATTCATTTTATACATCAAATTTTTCAACTTGAGCAACATCACCCGACTGAAGATTATTCAATTTAACGTTTCCGATTCTCACCCTTACCAATCTTAATGTTGGATAGCCAGCTGCTGCAGTCATTTTTCGAACCTGTCTGAATTTACCTTCATTAATTGTAATTGAGACCCAAGATGTTGGACCGTGTCGGTCATCTCTGATTCGCTTGGAACGTTCTTGAAAATTTGGTTTTGAATCAAGTTTAAATGCCTTACATGGTAGAGTCGTATATTTATTTCCTTTTATGCCAATTTGGATTCCATTTTGTAATTGTTGAATTGCGTCATTTGTTATTTCGCCATCCACTTGAACATAATATTCTTTTTCTACTATAGAACCACGGACATAATGGCTCATTTTACCATCAGTTGTTAAAAACAATAGTCCTTCACTGTCTTGATCTAACCTTCCAATTGCCATTATTCCTTTTGGAAAATCATACAATTCCCCCAATAATCTTCTGTTTTTTCGAGTTGTCACTGTATAGATAAATTGGGTTAAAAATCCATAAGGTTTATGAATAATAAAGTGCTGGTGATTTGGCATTTATTTTAAACAATTAATCATTTTCGAGCGGTGTGGGTACGTTTTTTTTACCGCCAACTTTAAAATCTATTTTATAGTAAAACAATGGTAAAAAGCCGAGTTGTTTTCTAAATTCATAAGGCTGAGATGGATTATCGGGGTTTGGCACATAAGTTAATCCTCCAAAATTATCATACATAGTAGCATTAACAATATCTAGACCAAATTCATGGGTTAATTTATTTGTATTTAAGACATAATTAAGTTTTATATCTAACCTAAAATAATCTCTAAATCTTAATGTATTATAACCTTCATCAAGGAAAATAATTTCTTTTTGAGCAGCAGTTGCAACGGTATCAACATAAGAGTAACGTTTACCACCAGCATAAGTCACTTTTAACCCCAAACTAAACGTTTGGTTATCTTTTTTGCCTAATTTAAATTCCTTTCCAACTAATCCGTTAAAAATGTAATTTCCGTTGTAATCTGTACTTCTTTCAACGCCATCACTACCTCTATACCTTGATTCATATAAACTTACTGTAGTCATAAAAAAGAATGATTTAGCAAAGAATTTTTCCAATGTAAACTCAATCCCATAATTAGTTCCTGTTCCAGTATTCTGAAGACTATCAGGAAAAAATCTAGAAAAACCACTTCCTTGATTTACAAGAGAAAAAGATGAACTTTGAATTTCAACCGGAATATTATATAAATATTGATAATATGCTTCAGACTTAAATCTCATTGATTTATTAAGTCTTAAACTATAACTTAACACGGAATGAATACTTTTTGAAAAATCCATATTTTGATTATGCAATATCTTATTACCTTGCGCGTCTAACTTATGATATGTATATGTGTACATAGGCTGTGTTTGAGAATGAAGTCCACTCCCTAATGCAATCACACTATTTCCACTTACATTCCATTTTAAACCAACTCTTGGTTCAAATGCTGATAGACTATTTGAAAATGAAAAATATTGAGCATGCACGCCCGCATTTAATGTTAGTTTTTTAGTCATTTTATAACGCCACTGTATAAAAGGTTGGACTAAAAAAGAAGGTGTTGTAGATTTATAATCCCATCTGATATTGTAAGCAGAGGTTGAATCGGCAATGTCAAACCTAACAGAATCTCGCATATTAAACATATAGGCATCCACATTAACACCATATTTAATTAGATGTTGACGGTTAATTTTATAATTTACACTCACATACGCCATAGCTTTTGATATATCGAATCGGTAGCCCATCATGTTAAAAGGATCTGCCTTATAGTCCCATTGATTGTTAGAATCTAAATCTCTTAAAATGTAATTGTGATTTGCCTGTTGAGACTCTTTAGACACAGCCAAAGTTGTTTTTAAAAACATTTTTGAATTGATAGGTTTTTTATACGTCATTCCGGTTACATACATTGATGTACCAAAATATTGATCTCTATCTTGTTCTCCGAAAGCATCTTGAGCAGGTTCTGTTTGATCGGAAATTAAAATGGCAATTTGACTTGCTCCACCCATTCCAAATAAAGAAATTGCTCCACCATTTTTTAATGGGAAATTAAATTTAAAAGCACCATCACCATATACCGGAACGGCATCAGTTCCAATACTTATTCCCATAGATTTTAGCAACGAAAATGTAGAATAACGCCCTCCAATTAAATACGTAGCACCACTTTTTTGAGATAGCGGTCCTTCTAACTGAAATTCGGTACCTAAAAATCCAAACTGACCTGAAAACTCATGTACTCTATTGTTTCCGTTTCTTAATTTTAAATCAAAAACGCCAGAAGTAGAATTTCCGTACTCAGCAGGAAAAGCACTCATAAAAAAATCAGAATTACTTAAGAATTTATAGTTTAGAATAGAAACCGGTCCACCTCCAGAGCCTGAAATTGCAAAATGATTTGGATTTGGAATATCAATCCCTTCAACTTTATATAAAATTCCTGCAGGCGAATTACCTCTAATCACTAAGTCATTTCTTGAATCATCTGTACCTTGAGCACCTGCAAAATTTGACATCATTCTAGCAGGATCACCTCTACTACCGGCATATCTATTAGCTTCTTCAACTGTAAATGATTGACTAGATACGGTAGCCATTTCGTTAATTACTTCACCTTTTTTACGCACCGACACTACAATTTCTTTTCCGACTACCCCGGCCTCTTCAAGTTCAACGTTAATAATGGTTTCTTTACCAGAGGTTAAAACTACTGATAGTACTTGTGTAGCATAACCAATAAATGAAATTTCTACATCATGTTTACCCACAGGCACATCATAAATAGCAAATTCGCCGTTATAATTACAAGCTGCTGCATATAATTTATCTTCAATATCTAGAATTTTTACTTTTGCGCCAATTAAAGGTGTTTTTGTGTCAACATCAACAATTTTCCCTCTAATATTCTGTGTCATTTCTTGCGAATACACACTTGTTATCAACGATATAGAAAAAGTAAATAAGGTAAATAATTTCATAATTTAGGTTTATTAAGTTCGCAAAATACAAATAATATTTTAAATGGATTTTGCAAAGCATTCAAGAACAAATTTAAGCGAGTTTTGCTGAATAAATGTATTGAATTTCGCCAATTAAAATCACATTTGCGTAAATCGCAAATCCTATGATTTATCAAATCATTCCTCTAGCTTTGAGTTCAAGATATTTGTTAATTGTGTCTATTGATAAATTTTCGGGTTTAGTTAAGACAGTTTGAATACCATTTTTTCGTAGTTCCAAAGCAATTCTTTTTTTATCCATGTGGTGTTTTTCAGCAAATGTTTTTAGATATATATCTCCGATATTTTTAGGTTCCATAACCGCTGTTTTAGCAATTTCGGTATTTTCAAAAAATATTACAACTAATAAATGCTTTTGATTGATTCTTTTAAGTAAAGGTAAGATTCTTTTTAAAGAGTATTCGGATTCAATATTCGTGTAGAGCATAATTAGACTTCTACCTTTAATATGGTTACGTACATTTTGGTATAATAGGTCAAAATTTGCTTCTAAAAATTGAGTTTTTTGATGGTATAGCAAATTCATTATTTTACGTAATTGATTTGCATTACGCTCGGCTGCAAGTTTAGCCCCTAGTTTGTTTGAATAGGTTAATAACCCAACTTTATCCCCTTTTCTTAATATAATATTTGAAAATGCCAACGTTGAATTAATTGCATAATCTAAAAGTGTTAAATTATTAAAAGGCATACGCATAGTTCTACTTTTATCAATAATTGAATACACGTTTTGTGCTCTTTCATCTTGATATTGGTTTACCATTAATTCATTTCTACGACTGGTTGCTTTCCAATTTATAGTTCTAAAATCATCACCTTGTACATAATTTTTTATTTGCTCAAACTCATTATTATTACCCAGTCTTCTTATTTTTTTTATTCCTGTAATGGCCGTTTTTGCAAATACTTTTAATTCCATTTTTTTCATTTGCAAAATAGAAGGGTGAACAGCAACCTCTTGCGCTACTTTAATTTCTATTTTTCGCTGAACCAAATGGAGCACTGCTGATGCAAAAACATTTATATTTCCAAATTGAAATACGCCTCTTTCTTTTGGATTGATGTAATATTCAACTTGTTTGGCATTGTTTGGCATTAAAATAAAAGTAAAATGCAAATCTCTAAGTTGTAATTGATAGGGTGGATTATCAAAAATCACTATTCTGGTCGGGAATTTAAAGTTGGATTTTATGCTGATTTTAATTTTATTATCATCACCTAACGAGAGTGGATTTAGGACTTTTCTTTTTCCTTCTATTGGTTTTTTACTCAGATAAAGTAAAATTAATTCGACCAAAACAAGTCCGCAAAAACCAGCTAAAACAAGTTGAGCAATTACAAATAAAAATGGGAATAAAAAAGCCAATACAAACACAAATGCAATGCCCGATAAGGCAATGAAGAACCAATATGTTAAATATATCCCTTTAATTAATCGCATTTATGATGTTGTTTTATTTTCATTTAGTAATCTTTTTCAATCACTTAATCTATCTTGGCACTTCTATTTCATGAATAATTTCTTGTACTATATCTTCAGCACTTAGCCCTTCCATTTCGGCTTCAGGTGTTAAAATTAATCGGTGATTAAGCACGTGTGGCGCAACAAACTGAACATCATCTGGAATCACAAAATCTCTCCCTCTAATTGCTGCAAAAGCTTTTGATGCTTTTAACATAGATAAAGAAGCTCTAGGCGAACCTCCTAAATATAATTTAGCATGATTTCTGGTTTTATTTGTAATTTGAGAGATATAGTGTAAAATTTGATCTTCTATTTTAACCTGTGTCACTATATTTTGTACTTCTTTTAATTCTTTAGCGTTAAAAACACCCATTACCGCATCCATTGAAGGTGCTTTAATTTCGCTTTTATATCGTTTTAAAATCTCTAATTCCTCAGATTGAGTTGGGTAATCAATTTTAATTTTAAACAAAAATCTATCTAATTGCGCTTCAGGTAAATTGTAAGTTCCTTCTTGTTCGACAGGATTTTGAGTTGCTAAAACAATAAATGGAAATTCTAATGTATAGACTTTGCCGTCATAGGTAATTTGTCTTTCTTCCATAACTTCAAACAAAGCTGCTTGTGTTTTTGCGGGAGCTCTATTAATTTCATCAATTAGAACGATATTAGAAAAAACAGGACCATGTTTAAATTCAAAAGAAGAATCATTCATATTATAAATGGATGTACCAATAACATCAGACGGCATTAAATCTGGAGTAAATTGAATTCTAGAGAAATCAACCTGCAAGGATTTGGACAATACTTTTGCTGTTAAAGTTTTGGCTACACCTGGCACCCCTTCAAGTAAAACATGTCCATTAGAAAAAATACTAATTAACAATAAATCAACCATATCATGCTGACCAATAACAAATTTTGCAATTTCGTTACGTGCAGCATTTACTTTTTCGTTAATAAACCCTAAATTAAGAGATGAACCAAACATTTTTGTTGCTTCTTCACTATAATTAGTTGGTGTTGGAACAGGGTTAACCTCTTCTTTTTTATTTTCGATTGGAGGTATATGATTAGTTTCCTCTGGATTATTATTGTTCTCTTCCATAACTATTTACATTTTTTATAAAAATATTCTATTCTTCTGTGCAATTCAACCAAAGCGCTATCAGCCACTTCTGCTTTACTTTTTAGGTTATCAAACATAGTAAAAATCTCTTGTATTCTAGTTTTATCAATTTGAGATTTTTCGGCTAGCTTGTCTATAAATTTATTGTCAATTTTAGGGCTACTCAAGTAATAATGTTCGCCAATGTAATTTAAAAATGTTTTTTCTTTTAACCTAATTAATTTAGCATGTTTTTTCTCTTGCAAATACAATGAACTTATTGTGTCGATATATCTTAAAGAGGTATTTTCTTTTGATTCTGCAGGTCTAACAATATCTTGTTGTCGCTTACCTTTAAATACAGCATATAAAAATGCGGCAATAATCAAAATAACAAATGCCCAAGTTAAAGCTTGGTTTTTAAATATAAATTCTAAAATACTTCTTCTTTCTTCATTTCCTCCATCATTGTCACCGTCACCTTTTGAGTTACTATTCCAATGTCGTCTTAAATTATATTTATCCCATTGAACCACTCCTGGAGGGATGTGTTTAAGCATGTTTTCGGCATATTCAAAACCCGATTTTCTCAACATGCAAACATTGGTGAATACATAAGGATTTGAATGAAAAAATATAACTCCATCACCATAGGTTATTTTAATAAAATTTGTTTTACCATTGGCATCACGACCTAAAATAAAGGCTTCATTTTCGTCCCATAAATCAAAATTATTGTCTTTAAAGTATTTCCATGATTTTAATTGGCGGTTGTTGTTATAAATATATTCAAAAGTGTATGTTTTTTTGTTGAGTTTTTTGTGAACAAATTTGAATTTTTGAATACTATCTCTTTCAACATCATACATTGATTTTGTATTGAGAAAAAATTCATCATTTAACATTTCGGGCATTATTTCGGCTGCAATAAACGCAGTGTTACCTTTTTTTACAACATCCAAAAGTTTTTCGGTCGATTTATCTTTTATATGGTTTTCTTTTCCAATAAAAAAATAAATATCATTCACACCTTCATTGTCTTCAAGTGACTCTCCTACTTCATTATCAATTTGAATAAATTCGCCAAACAAATCTACGGTATCCAATAATTCTTTCATCACATAAGTTCCGTAAGGTCCTTTGTCATCAGGTGAATAAGTTTCTATCCAATTATCTGTTACATAAGGTTTATTGTTTTTTAACCCAAACATATAAATTAGGACTATAAAAAGGACACCTATTCCACCAATCAATGCTATTTTTCCATTTTTACTCATTAATTAATTCCTAATTTTTTTAATAGATTAGTAAAATTAGGTTGAATGGATTGAAATTGGTTTTGGTCTATATTACGTTTGCCATACCAAATCACTTCAAAATAGCTTATTGATTTATTAAAGTCATCAAATTCGGATTTACCAGACATTTCGCGTAGGTAGTGCATATTGGTTTTTTCTTTTTCCCAATATATCCATTTTTTTTCTGATAAATCTTTAAGAATAAACAGATAATAAATTCGAACTGCGCTTCTATAATCTCCTTTATCTAAAGCATTTTTGAGTCGTTTTTGAAGTTCTGTTAATGGAATGTCGGCTGGGGCAACATCTTCATAAAAATCATTGGGATCTATTTTAACATTTTTAGTGTTTTTACTGCTATTTATAATTAAATAAATGATTAAAGCAATTATTGCTGCTCCAAACACAATCACAAACACCCAACCTAACCAACTTAAACCTGACAAATTAGGCATACTAGGATTCCACCTAGGTGGTGGCGGAGAACTTTTTGGCGGCGTTACATTTGAACTGTTTTCCCTGTCACTTGATCCATTTCCGTTACCAGACCCATTTCCATTACCTCCATTTTTTGCTCTTTTAGCTTGTTCATAATCCTCTTTACTTTCGTATGTCCATTCTTTTCCTACCCCATCTTTACCTTCATAACGGATATTATCTTTAATATCGCTCCATTTTTCTTCATTTAATTTATGTTCATATAAATCTTGTGAAAAACTTGAAAAAGCAATTAAACTAAAAATGATATGTAAAACAAGCCTATTCAAAGTCAGAATTTGTTTCAAAATTTCTATTCCGGGTTCCAAATTGCTTAAGTCTTTTATATAAACCTTTAGCCTTATGTTTTTCTAAATTTGAATAGTAAAATAATGCGCACGACATAAATATAATAACCATCATTAAAGCAATAAATAGCAAATATATCACTGAATTAAATGCATTAATTACAATTCTATATTTTTCGACCCCAATAATAAGTGAGTCTTTTAAAAAGTCATCTATAACGGGTAAAACACCAATTTGCATTGGATTATGAAGCACTAAAAAGAAAATCACAGTTATTAAATAAAACACAGCAATGTTACCAATTCCATCTCCAAAACTTTTTTTCTCAAATTTAAATGACTTTGCAACGGCTGTGAAAAAATTCTTTTTTCCGATTAAAATATGAGCTGGTAATTGGGCTAAAACAGGACCTATTCCAACAACTAAGAATGTAAACAAAACCCACGGCAAAAAAATGAACATTGAAAAGATTATAATGGCATACATATATAGCCAAATAATGGGTTTTAGTATAAATTTAAAATAATTTTTTAAGGAATGTTTTTCAATTTTGGGGTCAATCATAAAAAAAGATAAGCCAATAATCAACGCTAATATAAAAGGCCATCCTAAAAAGTGAACAAGACTAAAATAGCGATCCAGTCCAAAAAGGGTGTCAAAAGTTTGCTTCCAACCGAGTCTAAAATCAAAATCAAATAGATGTAAAGAAAAAATAATTATGCCTAAGCCAATAGCTAATGGAAAAATAAATTTAAAAAATATGCCATTAAACGCTCTTATTTTTGTGATAAATAAATAAAATGCATCCGAGAAAAATTCTCCTACATTTCTAATTTTAAAATAATCTAATTTTCGTTCTGGAATATAGCGGGGCACTTCTCTAACCTCTACCTTTTCAGGATATCTAAGGGCAACTATAAAAGGATATATTCCGTAATACAATATAATTAGCCCAAATGAACCAAAAATAATGGCAAATTTTACAAGTGTAGGCATTCCTTGATAGTGTCGTGTAACAAAACTTTCAAGCGCACCAGCCATAATAAAAATGGGAATTAAACTTAGCATAATTAACAGCCCTCTTTTTGCCGAAAACACTAATGATTGTAGTCTGCTATAAGATTTGGGAAATAATAGACCGTTTCCAACGGTTACACCAGCAGCACCAGCAATTACTATAGCTGAAATTTCGAATGCACCATGAATCCATACGGCTAAAAAAGAGGTTAACAGTAATCCTTTAGCTTTAAACCACCACTGAAAACAACCTAGCATCACGCCATTTTTAAGTAGTAGTAAATACGAACCTAAAGAGGCAAAAATACCTAGTGCAAATGTGATAAAAGCTACTTTTATATTGTTAATTGTGATCCCAAAAAACATTGATAATTGTGGAGAGTTACCATACACGCCCATTGGGTCTCCATTGGCAATATTTTCTTCAGTCATATCAACATAGCCTCTCCCCAAAACTAAATCAACAAAACTAGAATCATAATGTTGCGACACTGCTCCAAGAAATACGGCTAAACAGAAAAACACAACTGCAGCAAGCATATTAAATCTCATTCTATATAGCTCTAACGGTACTTTTTCGGTCCAAAACGTAACAAATCCACCAATAGGTTGTTTTTTTTGAGCATATAATTTTGTGAACACACCCTGAGCCAATTGGTTTAAATACACCCTAACCGAACGTCTAGGATAGAATGTTCTGGCGTAAGACAAATCCTCTGTAATTTCAGTAAATAATTCAGAAACCTCATCTGGGTCATTGTTTTTATGCTTGGATAGCTTTTCAAACTTTGCCCACTTACGTTTATTCTGTTCTATAAATGTAGTTTCTTTCATTCTTTTTAAGGAATGACTAAAATAGGATTTATTTTGAAGATAAGCACATTAAGAAGACTATATTTTCTTAATCTTTATACTTGTAAGTTTTCAGTTTCTCTTTAATTTCTTCAAGATGTTTCATTTTCACTTTTTGTCTTGTTCTAATAGCTGACTTTGTGAAATATGTATGAGCTGTTAAAAACTTAACTTGAATTTCGTCCCACAATCTATCTGAATCAATTTTACCATGTTCTCTTAACTCTCGTCTTAAAAGGCTGGCGATATCGTGGAAATCATCTCTACCTAAATAATCAAGATCGGCATCACACATAATTTGTTGCAAAAGATTGTTTGGACTTTGTGGGATTTCAGTTGCTTTAATTAACCCATCAATCACATCAATTTGGTCTTGTGAATAGCCATATTTTGGAAGAATTTCGCGCGCCATTCTCATTCCGATTTCTTCATTTTTATCATACTGTTCAACAAATCCTGCATCATGATAAGTTGCTGCAGATTTTAATAAAAATAAATCCTCATCAGTAATCCCTTCCATTAAAGCTAAACGTTCTACAGCAGACGTTACGTCTTTGGTGTGATTAATACTGTGGTAATGCAAATTTGGAGACAATTGCTCTTCTAATGTTTTCATAATATGTCTCTCTGCCTTCATATAATTAATTGAGCTATACAAATGAAGGTCAACAATTTGCCAGAATTTTTTATTCGGAACTCTGCCCTCTCCATTTTCTGATAATTCAGGCTTAATTCCATTTACAAAATACATATCGAGCATTCCGTTATGTTTTGCTTCAATTTTACCTCTGTATGTACAATCAAAATATGGTGCTATAAATTCGTAAGTATTTCCTGACACATTTACTTCACCAGGAGCACCATGCATTTCCATTCGTTGGGCTTGGTTTACAGTTGAACCCCAAATATCATACGCAAATCTTTTTTGTCCAATTACACCAGCAGTTACTTCACCAGTATTAATTCCTATTCGGATTTGCCAAGAATCATCTCCATCATTTGCTGCTTTAAGTTCTCGAACTTTCATATAGTCCTGAATTTGTAATGATGCCAAAACAATTTCAATTGCATTAGATTTATTTCTAATTGGCACACCACCTGCGCACATATATGAATCACCAATGGTTTTAATTTTTTCAAGATCAAATTTCCCAATAATTTCATCAAATTTGGTAAAATATTGGTCTAGTTGATGAACTAAATCTTGAGGATTCAGGCCTTCAGCAATTTTAGAAAATCCTACAAAATCAGTAAACATAACCGAAACTCTTTTATAATACCTAGCCTTTGATTTTCCTTTATTAATTAAATCTGAAGCAGTTCCTTCTGGTAATACATTTAATAGTATTCCTTCAACTTTATCTTTTTCTTTTTGCAGTAGTTCTTTTTGGTGTTCAATTTTTGCTTTTTGTAACTCAACCTGCTTATTTTGTTCTCTAATTTGTTTGTTTTGATCAGATATTTTCCTTGTTCTTTTAACTACTTCAAGTTCCAATCTTATTTTTTGTCTTCTAATATTATCAATTCGAACTCTATATATATAAAATGCTATTATTCCAATAATAAGGACTGCCAAAATTCTAAACCACCAAGTTAACCAAATAGGAGGCGTAATTACTATATTAACTACTGTTGGATTATCAGACCAAATTCCATCTGGATTTTCACCAAACACAATAAATTGATAATCTCCATGTGGCAAGTTCATATATGGGACTTTGTTATCAGAAATAAAGATAAAATCTTCATCATACCCTTTTAGCATATATTTATAACTGTTTTTTTCAGGATTTGAATAATGTGTGCTAAAAAATTCAAACGACAAATCATTTTGAAAATATGGTAACTTTAAAGATGCTGTATCTCTAATATTAGAAGATATAACTTGCTTTTTTATGTTATTATTTTCTTTACTATGAATTACAATATTTGAAATAATAACTTTTGGTGCTTTTGGGTTTATTTTTATGTCTTCTGAATTAAATTTAGTATATCCATTTATCCCCCCAAAATACATGTCATTTTTTGAAGATTTAAAAAAGGCATTTGTGTTAAATTCATTAGATTGCAACCCATCAGTTGTTGTGTAATTTTTAAATGTTTCTTTTTCAATATTAAATTTTGACAATCCTTTATTGGTACTTATCCACAAGTTACCAAAATCGTCATCTAACAATCCATATACAACATTATTAGACAAACCTTCCGTTTCAGTATAGTTTAAAGTTTCTTTCGATTTTAAATTCAATTTTTTAACACCTTCACCATAAGTTCCTAACCATAAAAAGTTTTTTTCAGTTTGTAAAATGGATGTTATATGCCCATTTGTTTCGTCATAACCGACAATATTATAGTGTTTAAAATAGAATGTACTATTACTTGTTTCTACAATATTATACAATCCTTGATTTGAAGTAACTAACCATATTTTACCCGATAAATCTCTGTAAATAACTTTAACAGAACCTTCTCCTAAGCTATTTTCTTCAGCAGAATGAGAATAAAACTCATAGGTTAAATCCTTTTTATTAATAATTGAAAGTCCTGCGCGCGAGCCAATCCAAAGTCTATCATCATCTGCCTGCACAATTTGATAGACTCTAATTTTTGAGTCATTATCTGATTTCATAAATTCAATTTTTGTGAATTTATAATCTTTATAATTATTTAAAGTAAGTAAATATAATCCATCATCATACCCACACCAAATTCGCTTAGGATTTTCAACATAAATACTCAATAAATAATGTTGCTCTTTTCTTTTGATATGTGAAAATAAATTCTTTTTAGAATTATATATCGTTAAATCTTTTTTAGTTCCGATATAAATGTTGGACAAAGAATCTTCATTGAAAGACCACACTGTATAATCTATTAGCCCAACTTCAGGATTATCGCCAATTGTTATGGTTGTAAAACCTTGTTTATAAGTGTCAAATTTAGCAATTCCTTTACCTGTACCAATCCAAACACATCCAGACTTATCACCATAGATACATTTGATATGATTTTCTGCTAAACTTGATGGATTATATGGGTTTTTTGTATATTGATATAAAGATTGATTTGCTTTTTTATTATTATTTAATAAATACAAGCCAAAATCTTCTGAACCTACCCAAATTTTCGACTCATTTTCAACATAAACAGAACTAATATTTTGATATTTCAATTCTGAAAATGTACTTAAATAAGAAATTTCATGGTTTTTATTCACTGCATATATTCCAGATTCAGTACAAACAAATATTTGAGATGAATCGGCTTGATAGAACGAATTTATATTATTATTTAAAAATAAATTATCATTTTTAATTTCATGAAATGTCTTGTAGGGTTCAGTAGCGTAAAACATTTTTCCCGATTTAGTGCCAATCCACAATTGATTTGTTTGATCAATAAAAAGTGTTGAAAAATCTGAATATCCGTTAACAGAGGAAATAATTTCAATATTCTTGCTATTCAAATTAATAACATTAATCCCATGTTTTTCAGACAATGCCCATAATTGATTATTAACATCAAATGCTAAACTACTAAAGATATATCCTTTAAGTTTTGGATAATTGGTGCGGTTTATTTTAGAAATTTTTTCATCAACAGGATTTATAGAACCAATCCCACGATTTGTACCAAACCAAAGAAGTCCTTCTTTATCAGAAACAAGACAATGAATATAATTATTTGGTAATGAATTTGTATCTTTAAGTTGGTGTTTTAATATTTTGAATTCATAACCATTAAACTTATTTAATCCATCTTGTGTCGCTATCCAAACATAACCAAATCCATCTTGGACAACACTTGTAACATGACTTTGTGATAAACCATTTTCAATTCCGTAAGTTTTAAATTTGATGCTTTTTTGTTGTCCAAACGAAAGGTTTAGACTTAAGAGCAAACAAAACAAGATTGATGTTTTTTTCATTTTAGACTTTTAAACCTATTACTAAAACATCATCAATTTGCTCCATTTCTCCTTGCCAGTCTCTTAATTCTTGATACAGGATTTGTTTTTGCTCTTCCATTGGTTTTTGGTGTACTTCTAACAATAAAGATCTAAAATTCTTATACATGAATTTTTTTCCTTTTGCACCACCAAACTGATCGGCATATCCATCTGAAAAAACATAAATCACATCTCCTTTTTCAAGTTGAATTCTGTGATTAGTATATTGTTTTTTACCAGGTTTAAAAGACGCGATAGCAAATTTATCTGCTTTAGTAATTAAAAACTCTTCATTCCTTATAATGTAAAGTGGATTATTTGCACCAGCATACTCTAATGTCAAAGTATCATAATTAACCGCACAAATTGTCATATCCATGCCGTCTCTGATCTCACTATCTTCATTGTCTTTATTCAAAGAGTCAGCTACGTAGGCGTTTAATTGATTTAATATTTCACTTGGTTTAGTAATTCTATGCTCTCTTACCGCACTATTTAGACCATTTGCACCAACTAAACTCATAAATGCACCTGGCACTCCATGTCCGGTACAATCAACTGCGGCATATAAAGAGATATTATCAATTTGTTCGAACCAATAAAAATCACCCGAAACAATATCTTTAGGTTTAAAATACACGAATGAATCCGGGCAAATTTTTAAAATTTTGTCATCTGGAGGTAAAATAGAATACTGTAATCGTTTAGCGTAAATAATACTATCAGTAACGTCTTTGTACAATTCTTCTAATTTCTCTCTCTGATTTTCGATTTCATCTCGTTGTTTTACAACCTCTTCTGTTCTTTCCCTAACTTTTTGCTCTAATATCCTCTCTGTTTCAGCTAATTCATCACGCATTCCCAATAATGCGTGTCCTAATTCATCATTATCACTGAGTGGTTGATATGGGTAATCAAATTTACTTTGACCCACACTACGCGCAAAATTAGTTGTACTTTTTAGTCCATCTACCAAATTATTCATTGCAGAAGACATATCACCAATTTCGTCTTGCGTTACTTTCATGGTTTCAATCGGGAAAATTCCACGTCCTAAAGACAATAAAGTTTCTCGTAATGCTCTTACCGGCTTAACAATTGAATTTGTAGTAAATATTGCGATCAAAATTGCAGCTAAAATTAAAGCCGCTCCTAAGTACCAATATATTTTTAATGACTGGAATTTATCTTTAGACTCTTCAGAAGAATTTTTTACCAATTGAAGGGCTTTTTCTTCTTTTCTTTCAAAACTATTTTGTAACTTTTGTAAATAATGATCTATTTTACCAGCCATCACTGGCACATCTCCATCTTGAGTAATATACTCGCGTGCAAACAAATACTCAAATTCATCATAACTAGCAATATTAGGCAGAAGGACAATTATCTCTTCATAGTAAGAGAAAAGTATCGTTATGTTTTCTTTAACTTCATTAAAAGTAGATGTATCTTCATCCTCTTTCCATTTAGGTTGCAATTCTTCAATCTCTTCAATTGTTGAAGGAATATTTTGCACCATTAACAACTGCAATCTTTTTTTATCTGGAACATCATTTCTACTTTGATTGTTAACCCATTGAATTGCCAATTGTTTTGACTCGTTAACAAGCAGTCTTAATTTTGTGATTTTTTCTTTAGAAGGGGTAATTACTTGAATTAATTCGTTTGAAGTTTGGTCATTTTTTTGAAAAGTTTCAATACCATTATTAACTGCAAAAAAAGTTGCACCAAACACTACTATTATAAACATAATAAGGACACCAAAACCTGTCCCTATCTTTTTCCCTATTGTAAATCTAAAACTCATTTAATTTTTACTCTTCCATTTTTTCAAGAAGATTTTTGAAATAATTGTATTCGTCATCTTCATTCAGTGAGTAATAAATCCCAGTTAAACCTTCAACCACTTCTTTTTCATTAGGATTAATAGTAAATGCTCTTTTTAAATAAGGCTCTCCTTTTTTAAACATATCGATAGATAGGTTTTGAATGCGATCAATTTCCTCTAAATCGGATTCAAAAGGGTTCATATTAGTGATTAAGTCAGCTCCTTGATTATAGTATGAAATACCTATTCCATAATTAGCCGAATAATTTAAACTATCTAAATCTAAAGTTTTTTGAAATGCTTGAATGGCTTTTTGATAAACTTTTACTTTTTCACTCACATCAACTTGACTATTTTTCTTAAACCAGGCACCACCTAAAACAGAATAAAATTCTATATCTTGATTTTTAAAATCGTGGTCAATTTTTAAAATAGATTCATAATTCCCTTTGTAAGTTAAATAAGATGATTCTGATTTTTCTAGTTCGCCTTGTTGTAAATATGCCACAGCATCATTGTAGTAACGTACATTAATATTATACAAATAGTTTGCAATTTCTTTAGCATATTGACTTGTTGTATCTACTTTTCGAGCCATCACAAATGACTGAATAGCAATTTCTCTTTTTGTAAGACCTCCAATTGCTTCAAGGTTCCTATAAATTACACCTCTTAATTGCCACGTTTTAGAATTGTTTTTTTCGCGTATTGACACAACAGCCATATCAATGTAAACCGCAGCAGAATCATAGTTTTTTTCTTGATAAAATCCATAGGCCTTTCCAGTATAGTTTTGACCATACGCATTCAATCCAAAAAGGACTAAACATAAAAACGATATGTATTTTAACATCTTCATTCTACAACCTTGACTGCTAAAGTAGTTAATTTTGAAGCAATTACCAACTTATGACGTTTTGCATTACTTTTATCAATCTCATACGATTGTTTATTATTTCTTGCTTTGTCAATCACAAAGTTAATTACAGCTCCCTTACTTAAATATCCTGGTTTTTCAGTAATAAGTAATGTGCTTTTTCCTTTATATTCGGTACTAAAAGAGCTTATTGATTCACTTTTATCCTCAGTAATATATAAAATATGAGTTTTATTATTAATAGTGCTTTTACTACTGTGTTTTACCACTTTAATCTCTTGACTACCGATTGACTTACCTGAATATTTAGCATTTAATTGGTCGTATACAGCAGTATTTTCACCATATACACCAATTATAAACTCACCTTTTCTGTAATCAGCTGGCCAATCCACCAATGTTGCAAAATTGTAAATAAACAAAGCTTTATATATTGCTTTTGTATCAGTAATACCCGTAGTAGTATACACACCACTTGTAAAACCTGACAAAGTCAACGTTACTAATAACAATATATACAGATGTTTTCTCAAAAAAGTTTCTTTATTATTTAGTGTATTACCAAAACAATGCCAAAATATACAAATTAATTCTAAATTTGAGTATTATTAACCGCTTGAATGTTATTTATATCTCTATCAAATAAATACAATCCTCCTTTATCTGCGCCAATCATTTTTATTTTATCCATTATGCTTCTCGCTAAGGCCTCTTCTTCAAGTTGCTCCGCCACAAACCATTGCATAAAATTATGTGTTGTGTAATCTTTTTCTTGTAAGCAAGTAAACACTAATTCATTTATAGATTCTGTTACCATAATCTCATGATTTAACAAGGTGTTAAACACATCTTCAACTGATTTGAATTGTTGCATTGGCACTTCTAAACTACCAATTTTAGCCTCTCCTCCTCTTTCGTTTATAAATTTAATCAATTTTAACATATGCTGTCTTTCTTCATCTGAATGTGCATATAAAAATTCTGAAATACCACCCAAACCATTAACCTCAGACCATACTGCCATTGACAAATATAACTGGGAAGAAGCAGCCTCTTTATTAACCTGTTCGTTCAATGCTTTTTCTACAACTTTATTCATAATTGATAATTTAACCTAACAAAGTTAACTTTTAAGCTAAATTATGTCTAATTTTAGACTGAATATTTTAAAATAAATGACAAGAAAAAAAAAACGAACACATTCTAACTGGAAAATTACATTGTCTGAACAAGTCATTAATCTTCTTCAAGCAAATCCAAACAGAAACTTTAACTACAAACAAATTGCAAGTTTGCTTGAGTTAGATAATGCCCAAAATCGAAAATTGATTTACTCGATATTGAAAGAATTAGAAGAGCAGAACATTATAAAAGAAACATCAAGAGGTAAATTCACAAGTCATTCTAAGAAAACAGTTTTACAGGGTAAAATTGAAACGACAAGAAGAGGTGCTGGCTATGTTATTATTGAAGGTGAAGAAAACGATATATATATCCAAGAAAAAAATAGAAACAAAGCTTTAAACGGAGATATTGTTTCAGTTAAAATAATTGGAAAAAAGAAAGGTAAAACTGAAGGTGAAGTGGTTGAAATAATTGAAAACGCAAACAAAACAATAGTTGGCACAATTGATATTTCAGATAAATTTGCATTTTTAATTCCTGATGACAATAAGTTAGACATTAACCTTTTTATTCCTTTATCAAAATTAAAGGGTGCTAAAAACGGATACAAAGTTGTTGCTAAAATTGGTGATTGGCCACAAAAAGCCAAAAATCCATTTGGCGAAATCATAGAAGTTTTAGGTAAAACTGAATCAAATGATGCTGAAATGAAAGCAATTTTATTAGCCAATGGTATTCCTATTGACTTTCCTAATGCCGTGATAAATGAAGCAAATCGGGTAAACATTCAATTGTCCCCCTCTGAAATTGAAAAGCGTAAAGACTATAGAGAGGTTTTAACATTTACTATCGACCCCGTTGATGCTAAAGATTTTGATGATGCCTTATCTATTCAATATTTAGGAAATGGAAACATAGAAGTGGGTATTCATATTGCAGATGTTGGTCATTATGTAACTGAAGGGTCTGAATTAGACAAAGAAGCGTTAAACAGGGGGAATTCTGTTTACCTTGTTGACAGGGTAATCCCTATGCTTCCAGAGCATTTGTCAAATGGCGTTTGCTCCTTAAGACCAAATGAAGAAAAGTTTACATTTTCGGCAATTTTTGAATTAAACGATAAGGCAGAAATTCAAAATGAATGGTTTGGAAAAACCGCTACTTTATCGGACAGAAGGTTTACTTATGAAGAGGCTCAAGAAAGAATTGAATCTGGTGAGGGTGATTTAGCTAAAGAAATTCTATCATTGGACAAACTTGCCAAAATACTGCGTAAAAAAAGAATTAAACACGGAGCATTGGAAATAGTAAGTTCTGAAATTAGATTTGAATTAGACGATAATGGCTCACCTATTGGAACGTATAAAAAAACGACAAAAGATGCAAATAAATTAGTTGAAGAGTTTATGCTCCTAACTAATAAAAGGGTGGCTAAATTTGTTGGTGCCGTAACTAAACGCAAAACACAAATCCCCTTTATTTATCGTGTTCACGACAAACCAGATGAGAAAAAAGTTGAAATGTTTCGCATATTCTTATCAAAATTTAATAAAGAATTTACCTATGGTCATCCAGATGAAATTGCAGGTAAAATGAATACTTTATTTGAAGAAATGAAAAATGAGGCTGAGTTTCCTATGATCCAATCAATGGCTATTAGAACCATGGCTAAGGCTATTTACGACACCAAAAACATTGGACATTACGGACTTGGTTTTAGGTATTATGCTCATTTCACATCACCAATTAGACGTTATGCAGATTTAATGGTGCACAGAATTTTATTAGAAACACTAAACAACAAAAACAAACAACATAAAGGGCTAAAAGAAACAGCCGACCATATTTCTAGAACAGAGAGACGTGCTGTAAGTGCAGAAAGAGATTCTCAAAAATACTTTCAAGCCTATTATTTACAAGATAAAGTTGGACAAGTTTTTACGGGGTCGATAGTTGGAATAACTGATTGGGGTATGTATATTGAAATGACAGACTTAAACTGTGAAGGTATGGTAAGCTTAAAGACGTTGAGTTATGACCATTTTTACTTTGATGAAAAATCGTATAGCATTATCGGTTCACAAACAAACGACACTTTTAATGTTGGTGATGTTGTGCAGGTAAAAATTAGCAATGTAAGTGTTGCTCGAAAACAAGTAGATTTATTACTAATCTGATTTATTTACTAAGCAAAGCATTTAAACTGTACGAGTATTGAATCGCATAAATATGTCTTATTTCTTGTGTAAATCCGTTATTCTTTTGATAAATATAAGATAATTTTACTTCATTTTTTTTTGGCAAATCAAGAACAACACCTGCTTTAATTCTATGTGTATTAATTCCAAATTTTATTGGCTCTCTATTTAATGACTTAAACATTTCATATCCTAAAAATGGCTGAACTCTTTTAAAGTCAGGATTTTTATATTTTGCAATTAATTTTAACCTAAACACATTATAAATATTTGGTGTAATAACATTGTTGATGGTCGATAATCTATCGAACCCATTTTGATATCTCGCCCTCACACTAAACTTCATATTTATGGGTTTAACTGAGTACCCATAAATGGCATTAATCATATATCTATTTTCTGACACAAAATAAGCGTCATTTTTCCTTTTTCTAGAAAATCGATAATCTAAACCCACTTTAAAATCATCAGTGATTTTAAAACTACCCCCAATTTGATTAAAATAAACCCTTAAAACTGATGCGTTTTTATAAAATCTTGTCTGTGTTTTATAATCAACAGAAATCTTCTTATTTATCTTGTAAGACAAACCTAATCCTGTCCAAACATGTGCATCTACTGTTTGAGACTGCCCTAAAAGTGGTAAACATAAAAATATGTATAGAATTATTTTTTTCAAATTTCTAATTATTTAATTATAACAATATCAGCTGCCTCAACAACTTGTTTTTTAGCAGATATCACAACATCTACAAGAACCTCAATGTTCCCGCTAGCACATGTGTCACATTTAGAATATGAAAACAATTTATAAGAACCTTCAGTTAAATTATCAAAGCGATATGTTCCATCATAAGATGTTGAAACCTTATCGTTATATGTTGTATTATCTTTACCATATACAATAAAAACATCTTCATCTGCACCTGGAAAAGTCGCTTGAAGATTTCCAAGTCCGTTCAAATCATTTACAATTAATTTACCAGTAATTGATGACGTCCCTCCTTCTCCTTCAACTTTGTTACAACCGATAAATACAATCGACAATACTATTAGGATTACAATTTTTCTCATAAAAAAATTAGTTTTTAACAAATTAGAAACGTAAATTTAACAAATATTTAACACTGTGCAACTATTTACTGTAAAAAGAAGTATTTGTATAGTACCTCATTTACCTAAGTATGAAAAAATTATTTCTTATAGGATTTTTGATTTTGATTGGATCAATTTCATATTCTCAAATTGTTATTAATGAATATTCATTTTCAAACATAAATGGGCCAACAGATGCATTTGGCGGTAATGAAGATTGGGTAGAATTTTACAATACAGGCGCATCTTCTGTTGATTTAACCGGTTATTTTTTATCTGACAAAGCATCCAACCTCACAAAATGGACCGTGCCATCTGGGTCAATACCTGCTGGTGGTTTTATCACTGTTTTTTATTCAGGACAAGACCAAGTTACAGGTGGAGAAATTCACACAAGTTTTGGCGTAACACAAACCAAAGGTGAATGGATTATTTTAACTGAACCAGGAGGAAATAATGTGGACAGCTTAAAAATAAAAAAAGTCACTCAAATGGATCATTCCTATGGGAGAACAACAGATGGAGCTTCAACATGGAGTTTATTTTTAAACCCAACACAAGCTGCTTCAAACACAAATCCTCAAAATTATTACACAGCTCGACCTATTTTGAGTTTAGCCCCTGGATTTTATACAGGATCTCAAAACGTAACCATCACCTCAACTGACGCTACAGCTACAATATATTACACAACAGATGGGTCAATACCAACAACTGCATCATCAGTTTACGGCGGGCCAGTATCAATAAATTCAACAACAGTTTTAAGGGCAAGAGCTTTTTCTTCAGACCCAAATACACCAGCCTCTTTTGTTGAAACCAATTCTTATTTTATTGATATTACGCATACCGT